>ENA-ORNP01003515-ORNP01003515.1-human-gut-metagenome-genome-assembly--contig:-NODE-3515-length-10999-cov-5.392635_pt1 | contig 10999 bp, 6 predicted proteins | sample MGYA00242119_ERZ509030 | MGnify/ENA primary metagenome ERZ509030 (study PRJEB26280, sample SAMEA2338708) | human gut metagenome | biome: human gut; feature: human-associated habitat; material: faeces...
CTTTATCTAATTTTAATTTATATTTATTAGTATTAAATAATTCGTTTTCTTTTTCATTAACATTCATGATAACTTCATTAGGTAACGATTCTATTACTATAACATTTTTATTTATCTCTTTTTCTGAGTTTATCTTTTCCTTATTTATTGATAAATCTGTATTATCTCTAACTATTTTATTTAATTTAAGTTTTAAAACCAATTGAATAATTTTTTCTCTTTCTTCTGGTATTGATTTTATTAGTTTTGACTTTTCTTTTGCTTTAGTTGATTTAGCATCGTTTATTTTTTCGATAGAATCATTTATTATCTTTATCTTGAAATTTTTTAGCTCATCATTTTGTTTTATATTTAACATATCTAATTTAGCTAAATTTAATTTTTGGGTTAGTCTTTCTATTAATTGTATTATTTCCTTACTATATTTCCCCCTATATATTTGTACACTTTCTTTTAAATTTTTAATTTCTTCATTGCACTTAAAAAAATCATTTATATTTTCTTCTGTATAACTTTCTTGGACTTCTGTATTAATTTGCTGTACATCAAAAATCTTAGTTTCTTTTAATTCATTCAATTTTTTTATATCATTAAACAATTTATTTTTATTTGTTATTAATTCTTGGTTGTAATCATTTATTTGAGCAATTAGTTGCACATATTCTTTTACATTTTTATTATACTCTACTTTAAATTCTTTAAATTTTTTCTCCTTTTCAAAATTACTATTTAATAAACTAATAACTGAATATAAATCATAGTTATCATCGTTTGAACTTGCAGATATAATTTTATTATACAAGTTTGCTCCTATCCCTAAGTTTATCATTGTAGAATCTATTCTTCTTCCATCTTCATTAAATAATTCTATTTCTGTATTTTCAGCAAAGGAATAATTTTTATTTTCTTCTGAATTTCTTAGTAACTCTTTTTTTATCATATGCACTAATAATGATTTGCCTGACCCTGATTTTCCTATTATACAATTATATCCACTTGATAATCTGATTTCTCCTTCTTCTATTCTACTTTTATCATTTCTTTTTTTGAAAACAATCTTGGAGATGTAATTATTATTTTCTCTTATTTCATTATACGGTTTAAATCTTGCAGTTGGATTACTTATTGAATGAAGAATTCCCTTAAATGTTGGTTGTGCGTTCATGTAAAAATTCCTATATTTTTCATCATATTTTGACCAATCTCTTACATCAGAAAAAAGCACTCCTCCAAATTCATCTAGATTTTCTTCCCCTAATTCTGCTAAAAATCCCTTTATTTTTGCTAATTTCCAATCTGATGGACTATCAAAAATTCTAATAAAGCCTTCTCTTATCTTTTTTAAGGCTTCATTAATTTGCTCTCCATTTGCATTTTTGAAAATACCTTTATCTTTATTTCCATGAGGTATCATTATAACATTATATTTACCTAAGATTGCTAATATTTCATCATTAGTATAAGAGATCTCTTCGTCTTCCATTTTTCTTTTAGTAATATCATTTATCTCTTTCATTGCATTGTAATTTTTCCAAAAATTTTCTTCAAATATTGTTGCTATATGAATCGGTGTTCCTATTGATAAATTAGTGTCTAGTTCCACCCCCATTAGCATTGTTGAATTTTGACATTTTGCCAAATATCTCATTAATATAAAATTTATAATATCAATAATATTATGATTAGTAACTGCCATTAATTTTATATCATGTTTTTCTATAACTTGCTGTAAATATTCATAACTAAATTTAACTTCATCATTGCTCTTGTCTCTAGTAATGCCTTTACATGTATGCATATGTAAATCAATTGCATTCCATTCATCCATAAAATCACCTCTCTAATTATATATCATAATTTATTTAAAAAAAATGTCGAAAATTGTAATTATTTATCAATTTTTTAAAATTATTGACCTATCTTAATTGTTGAAAATAAAAAACAATCTTTCGTAATTCATCTCTCCGCAATACATTTTTAATCTTTTACCTAATTCATCATTTTCGTCTATCACAATATCATTATTATTCTCATTCTGTATTTGTTGTGTTACATATAAAATAAGCTTCTTTTCTTTTAACCAATACTCTTTATTTAAACCAATAGATAAATCAATTATATTGCTATATTTCGTTAGTTCATTTAAATTATTCTCACTATTTATACATTCATAAATGCTATAAATCATAATAATAGTATATAATATACAAGTGTTTTCAGAGATAGCTATTTGTTTTAATTTAACACTAGTTGCATCCATAAAAAAAACTACCATTACATATAATAAAAAAATACAAATCATCTGGTTAACAATTATTTCATCTTTTTTTATTTTGTAAAATTCCTCCATAATTTTTGACGAATGAGAATAACTACACAATTTATCATATAAATATGTTAAAACTCCATTTCCATATATGTTATTAAAACTTTCATCATTTTCTAAAACATAAAAATATTCTTTAAAATTCTCTCCAATAAACTTTCTAATTTTACTTGAATTATCTTTATCTGATTTTTCTGATTTCTTTATTATCTGATACGAATTAAATATTTCTTCATTTTTGTCTAACACAATACCTTTAAGTGTCATTTCATATACATTTCGTAATATCGAAATTGCTGCAATTGTCTTTTTTTTATTAAACATATATATGCTATCTATTAGCAATTCTCCTGCCATTGATAAATTGTTTTTAACTTCATCTCTAAATTGAGAGTTTTTTATTTCTTTAATTTGTTTTTTTATATTTTTTACAAATACCTTATTTGCAATATTTATTATTTCTCCAATTTTTTGCATTTCATTTCCTTAAAATATATTATTTTTTGGCGTTATTGTACCATTTTTTGATTACTTTTTCAACACAAATACATACTCATGTACTAATTAAAGGCTCTATTTCAATAGAGCCAAACAATTTCGTTATTATTTTGTTTTTTTAATTAATCATTTTTTTCAAGTAACCAATCCAATACATTTATCTTCTTTATTCCATCAAAGTCTGCATCTAAATCATCATCTAATGTCAAAATGTATTTAGGATAATTATCATTTATTTTCTTCAATGGAGTTAATTCTCTATCTAAAATTTTATTATCTCCTTCATTTTCTCCTCTAGTTGTTAATGCAACTTGATAATATATAGTATTTTCTGGCTTTCTTGCTACGAAATCAACTTCTAAATCATCATATTTTCCTATATATACTTCATATCCTCGTCTCAACAATTCAAGATACACAACATTTTCTAATATATGACCCATATCTCGACCAGAACCTTGTCCTAACATATAATATCTTAATCCTATATCTATTGCATAATATTTTTCTTGAGTTTTTAAAAACTCTTTTCCTTTTATATCATATCTGTTAGCTTTAAATATTAAATAACTATCTATTAATGCATCTACATAGTTTGAAATTGTATTATATGATGAATTTTTTTCTATTCCTTCAATATTATCACTTATGCTTTTCATACTCGTTCTATTCCCTATGTTGTCATACAAATATTTTGTAACTCTTTCTAAGACATTTTTATCTGTTATTCCTTTTCTTTGCATTACATCTTTAAATAAAATAGTATTATATATTCCATCTAAAAATAAATTTATGTTTTCTGGGTTTATTTTATATAATTCAACTGCTTGAGGAAATGAACTATATCTTAGATAATCTCTAAATTTTCTTGACAAGTCTGTTTTATCTTCAAAGCTTGATAAATATTCTTTAAACGATAATGGCAACATTTTTATTTCTATATATCTTCCTGTAAGCAATGTTGCTAATTCTGAAGATAATAAATATGCATTTGAACCTGTTATATATAAGTCTACATCTTTATTTATAAATAGGCTATCTACTGTTTTTTCAAATTCGTTTACATTTTGAATCTCATCTAGAAAAACGTATGTCTTTTTTCCTTTTACTAATCTTTCTTTTATATATTCATATAATTTTTTTCTGTCTTGTAATTCCTCATAATCTGCATTTTCAAAATTTATTGATATTATTTGTTTTTCTTCTACTCCAGTTTCTTTTAAGTAATCTTGAAAAATTTCAAGTAGTGTTGATTTTCCACATCTTCTTATTCCTGTGATAACTTTTATTATTTGTTGATCTTTGAAATTTTTTAATATAGATAAATAATTTTCTCTATTTATTCTTTCCATAAATCTCCTCCTAACTATAATAATTATACTATCTTTTATTATTATAGTCAAGTTTTTTCAAAATTATGAAAAAACTTTTGCCTTTTGCAAAGTTTTTTCATTTTTTCTTAATGCTTTTTATACGGATAAAAAACATTTTTGTTAACTTTTATTTCTATGATTTCAATCTTTTAATCACTTAGTTACTTAATATTGTTATAACATCAAATTTATATTTTCCTGTCTCATCATTTTTCTCTGTACTTCCTTGTAAATCATAAAAGTTATTATTATTTACAGTCTTTTTTTGAGGATCATATATAAAAAATATAATAAATTTTGGATTATCTCTATAATATGATTCAATATCAATTTTTATCTGCTTAACAAATTCTTTTTCATCTTTGTCTGATTCTTTTATCATTTTTATTTCTAATATAATCCCAAATTCTTTAAACATAAAGTCTGTTCTTTCTGTTTTACCTCCAACTTGAGGTGTATTTTCTTCCTGCAACATTTTAGGAAAAATCGATTTTAATATTACATATAACAAATCTTGTACATCATACTCATCCTTTATTATAAATTTATCATGAGATTTCCTTCTTTTTAAAGTAATTCTTTTAACAGAATTAGAAAATTCTTTAAGTATATTTATAATTATATCTTTTGGGTCGTCATGAAATTGAATATCAGCTGTTATCATTTTTTTATATAAATCCTCCATTATTATCAGATCATTAATACTTTCTGCATTAGATATAAATTCTAGGTAAATTTCTTTTTTTACTAGTGCCACCTTAGCATCTAAAATATTTTTTATAACAAGCCCTTTTGCATCATTTACATTTTCAACATCTTTTTTTAATCTTTCTATAATTTGAGGATATATCTTGTAAATCAAATATTTATTTTCTAAAGTTGATTTTTCGTATTTTTCTATTAAATCTTGTTCAATATTATTATCTTTATTATTTAAAAGAAATATTCCTATCAGTTCATAAATATTCATTTTATAATCGATTCCTCTTACTGGTGGTTTTAATAGTATTTCATCTATTATTTTATTATCTATGTCTTTCTTTGAATATCCGCAAATTGCTAACTCTTTTGAATTTACTGGAATATTTATATCAGTATTATTATCTATATTATTAATATAATTATATAAATATACATCTATCCCTGTATTATTTTCTATTAAATTTTGCTTTAATCTTTTTATTTCATCTTTTATAAAAACCATAATTTATCTCCTATTCCCTTTAGTAGTTCGTAATCCCAACCATCAATTTGTTTTATTTCGTTAGTTAGTCTTGAAATTAAATATGGATATTGCATAGTTACCGTTCTTTTAGATGGTATAAAACTTCTAAAAGATAAATGACAAAACCAATAAATTTGTTTTGTTATATAATCCTTATCTTTAAATGTAGACCTATTATCAACATCTATTAATAATGGATTTATACTTTTATCAGATAGAGTTAATAGTGTTTTGTTTTCATCTATATTTATATATAATCCATTTCTATTATTTTCTTTTCCTTCATTATTAAAAACTCTAAAATTATGATTATAGTTTAAATGTACAATTGCATAACTTACATTATACTCTTTAAATTTATTTAACACATTATTAATGGCTTTTATTTCATATTTATTGCTTGGTGCTTTATTAATGTGAAATATCAATCTAAATTCTTTTTTATTTTCATTTTCTCTAAATAACGCATTTTTTAAAGTACTTTCTAAATATCGTTCAAATGCCTCTTCATAATCATTCATATTTGTTAATGGTGTACAATCTGTAACAATATAATTTCCATTATATTCAAAAATTTGAGATACTCCAAATATTTTATTTTGAAACTTATCATAGCAAGAGGAAATTCCTATTATAAATTCTTGTTTTTCCCTTTCTATTTTTTCTATTGTCCAAGCTGTTCCTCCTATTTTTGCATAAATATTTAAGGAAATGTTGTTTAATATAAAATCATTAATATCTTTTATTCTTTCAATTAATATTTCTTGTGAAGGAATTCCTTGTCCTATTAATTTTGCTTTACAATAATAATATGGTGATTGCTTTACATTTAGTTTTTTTTGTTTTTCTTCTAATATAACTATCACAAGATCTGGCTTTTCTGCTTTATTTATTATACTTTCATATACTGAATTTTTATAGTCTTCTATATTTAGATCGTCTATATAAAATTTAATAAATTCTACATTCACATAAAAAACTTCTTTCAGTTTTCTTTTTAATCTTACAGAAAAAACTTCTTCTGTTCCTTCGTATTTCTTAGGGCAGATTACCGCACATTTTATCTTGTTAGTTGAAAAAATCTCATATGTATAAGGCTTCAATTCTTTTAATGCATCATTATACTTACCTTTTTGTGTTTTATCTAAATAATAATAATGATTAGGTGTTTGTAAGTTTTCCATATTAAATGCATTTTCTCTATAAGGTAAATTATTTAATGAAATAGATGAAATATGAATATTATCACTAATGTATATTTCTGATAAATGTTGTTTTATATAATCATAAGTTTTTATAATTGTCTTATATTGCTCATTAAAAGAATTTATTTTCCAAATAATTTTTTTATATTGTTCCGTATTATTAGTGCATTCAAGGAACCTGGTTAATGCTTTCTTGTTACAAAATATTTTTTCGTTGTCTGTTGATAAGTCTTGAATATCAATTCCATGTTGTGATAGTTCTTTGCTCGTCCATTTAAATATATTTTTTGTTTTAAAAGCTAATGTTATCCCTAAAATTTTGTTTTCTTTACTATAATAACTATCTAATAAAAGTATTTTTTTTACTTCTAATCCCTCTATAGTTTTTGTAACATTATTATTAGACTCAATTTCAAATGTACTTGAATGTCTATCTTTATATATTGAGGCTCCATTATTTTTAAAGACTTCTGCTATGCTATTAATTAAAATTACTCGAAATATTTGTGGATAATCATCTAATGCTAAACGTACACATATACCTTTCAAATCTATTGGTATATCACTATTATTTTTTTTCTTCCAATAATATATTTTATTACCATCAAATCTATAAAAAAATATATCTGGATATTTTTTTCTTAAATATTCAAGATTTTCATTCCCCATATAATCAATAGAATATACTTCCATTAGATTGTTATCTAATTTACACTCAAAAAAATTCAAAAAAGTTCCATTCACTATTTTCCCCTCCTATTTATTATAGAAAAAGCAAAATAATCCTGTAATATATATTACTAATTATTTTGCTTTTCTTTTGTTTGTTATTTAAATAAAATTATAAAATCAATTTAAATTTCATTATTTTTCCTTTATTTATTCTTCAATCATTCCTTTGCATTGTAATTCTGCTTGTCTAATAACTAATTGAACTGCAGAATCTCTTTTAACTGGTGGATAATCATATTTTATTAATAGTTTTTTTATTTCATATCTCATTCTAGCTCTAGCATCTTTTCTAATATCCCAATCTATTGTCATATTTGAATTTATTGTATCTACTAATTCTTTTGCTATTTTTACTAAAGTTTCATCTTTCATCAATTCTTTAACCTGAGGATCATTGCCTAATGCATCAAAAAAAGCTTTTTCTTCAATTGATAAATTATATTCATTTCCTGCTGCTAGTTCTTTTTCAATTTCGTTTTTTAGATTTATCATTTCTTGTATTATTTTTTCTATATCTTCTACACTTGTTCTTTCATTATATGCTGTTGCTATTTTTTGAAATTTTGTAGAGAATTTTTCTTGCATAACAATATTTTGTATTCCCACTTTTTCAACATAATCTTTTAATGCCTGATTCAAGATTTCTACTGCAATGTTCTTCTTTTGCATTTTTGCTATTTTATTCATCAATTCATCACTTAGAAGCATTATTCTATTACTATTTTGCACTTTTCCAATTTGTAACATTTCATCATCTTGGATTGCTCTTTCAAGCATTTTTCCAACATGTTCGTTAATTTCTTTGCTATCTATTGTATTTCCACTATTGCTTAATTTTTTTATAAATGATCTAACTGAAATAAAAAATAATATTTCGTCTTTTATTTCTTGTGTTAGTTCTCCAGCACATAATGAATATAAATTTTTACAATCATAACTATATTTTAAAAATTCTTTTTTAGTTTTTTCATCTTTTAAAACCCAGTCTGCTCCTGCCATAATTATTTCATATTTATCACTATCTGTTGTTGTAGCAAAATGACTATATATAAATCCATGGAATATATTTCTTATTAATTCAATTTTGTCCATTAAAACTTTAACAATTTCTGTGTTGTCTACTACTTTTCCTTGGTCACGTTTTGTATAAGTCTTTAATGCATCTATTAACCACCTTTTTAATCCAATATAATCTACAATTAGTCCTCCCTGTTTGTCTTTAAATACTCTATTTACTCTTGCTATTGCTTGCATTAAGTTATGTGCTTTCATTGGCTTGTCTACATACATTGTTCCTAGTGATGGTACATCAAATCCAGTAAGCCACATATCCACAACAATTGCAATTTTGAATTCTGAATTATAATCTTTAAAATCCTTCTCAAGTTGGTGTTTATCTTTTGTAGATCCAATTGCTTTTTGCATTTCTTCATCATCTTTATTATTTGATGTTATTACCATATGTATTTTATTTTTCCATTCTGGCTTTAATTCTAAAAACTTTTTATACATTGTATATGCTGTTCTTCTCGAGTAAGCAACAACCATTGCTTTGTTTGCAACTGTATTTTCAATATCACTATAATTTTTTATAATATCTTTTACTATAAGTTCTAATCTATCTGGATCTTCAATAATTTCTTGCATTTTTGCCATTTCTTTTTTAGATTCATTTAATGTTTCTTCATCTACACCTTCATCCTTTTCAAGATATGTATAATAATCGTCTATCTCATCTAGTATTTTTTGATTTAATCCAACTCTCGCCATTCTAGCTTCATACATAATCGGTACTGTTGCACCATCAAGAATTGCTTGAGTCATATCATATGTATCTATTACATTTCCGAAAATTTCTGACGTTGACTTATCTTTTGTTTCGACTGGTGTACCTGTAAATCCAATATAAGTAGCATTTGGAAATGCTGTATGTAAATATTTTGCAGTTCCGTATTTTTTATATGCTATCATTTTTTCTTTATCGAATTTCATTGTAGCATCTATTCCGTAATGACTTCTATGTGCTTCATCAACTAAAACTAAAATATCATCTCTTTTACTAAATACTCCTGTTTCTTCTTCAAATTTTTGTAATGTTGTAAAAAATATTCCTCCTGATATTCTATTATCAAGCTTATCATTTAAATCTGCTCTACTCTCAATTTGCACTGGTTTTTGTTTTAAAAATTCCGAACACTGTGAAAATGTATTGAATAATTGATCATCTAAATCATTTCTATCTGTAACTACAACAATACTTGGATTTTTTAATATTTTTATCATATTTGCTGAATAGAACACCATAGAAAAACTTTTTCCTGATCCTTGCGTATGCCATAATATTCCTGCTTTTCCTGTTCTTTCGTTATAAGCTTTTTCTGTGCTTTTAATTGCTTTTTTTACACCAAAATATTGATGATATGCTGCTAAAATTTTATTATCTCCACTCCACATTATAAAGTTATTTATAATGTCCATTATTCTTTCTTTTCTCATCATTCCATTAAATAGTGTATTATGAGTTGCCATATTTTCTTTTACAACATCTGTATCTTCAATCTTTTTCCATTCTGAAAATCTACTCCATGGACTTGTTATAGTTCCTGCTCTTGCTTGTACACCATCACTCACTATTAAAAATTGATTATAATAAAATAATGTTGGAATATGTACATTTTGATATCCTTTTAACTGGTTATATCCATCTTCTAATTTTACTTCTTCTCTTGTCGTGCTTTTTAATTCAATAACTACTAAGGGCATTCCATTAATGAACACAATTATATCTGGACGTTTTTCACTTTCTTCAATAATTGTATATTGATTAATTGCTTTAAATGTATTTATTTCTATGTTATTAAAATCAATTACTTTTATTGTTTTATATCTAGTTGCTCCATTTTCCTGAATTGGAACTTTTATTCCTTCTAATAAATACTGTGTAAATTGTTTATTGTTTAATATTGTATTATTATTGTCCAAATTTTTTATTAAACGGATAACTTCCTTAATGTCTTCATTTGTAATATTTTTATTTAATTTTATTATCGCATTTTCTAAGTCATCATCTAGTATTACATTCGAATAGTTTTCTCTTTCTAATTCATATCCATTTAATATTTCGTATCCTAAATTTGTTAATAATTCCATTGTTATTTTTTCTAGTGTTGCTTCATCAAACATAATTTGCCCCCTAAATTATATTATTTTTATTAATATATCCTAATTTTTCTTTATTAAATTTAATATTTTTTCAGTATAATGTTTCTTTTTAAGTACTCTATAATCTATAAAAGCAACTATTACTAATTCAATTACTGAAATTATCATATATACAATAAATCCATTTAGCAATTTTATTTTAAATGTTGTTAGCACAATACCAAATGTTGTTAGAAACAATGGTATTAAAATTACTTCTAATAATTTTATAATTGTTTCTTGCTTTATTATTATATCCTCATAATCAAAAATCAGATTTTCTTTTTCATCTTTATTTATTTTTTCTTCTTCTAATTTTTCTTTTAATTTTAAATATTTCTCTTTATCACTTGAATTTTTTCTTGCTCTATTCACTTCTATTCTCCTTATCTTAAACAAATAGTAATTTGTATGATTATATTTCTATTTTATCTAGGTC
>ENA-ORNP01003517-ORNP01003517.1-human-gut-metagenome-genome-assembly--contig:-NODE-3517-length-10996-cov-4.377296_pt1 | contig 10996 bp, 10 predicted proteins | sample MGYA00242119_ERZ509030 | MGnify/ENA primary metagenome ERZ509030 (study PRJEB26280, sample SAMEA2338708) | human gut metagenome | biome: human gut; feature: human-associated habitat; material: faeces...
TGATGTAGCCGCGCACGATGCACTCGATGGGCAGCATGGTCAGCTTGCGGCACATGGTGCACTTGCCCTCAAACTCGGGCTGCTGGAAATACTCCGGCATATCCTTATTGTCCACGCTGATGAGGTGGTTGGGCACCACATCACGGGTGTAATCAAACCAGAACTTGCTCATCTGGGTGAGCACTTTGCCCTTGTTGGTGATCTTATTTTTCAGGATGTAATCAAACGCAGAGATGCGGTCCGTGGCAACCATGATGAGGCTGTCGCCATTGTCGTAAATTTCGCGGACTTTGCCTTCCTTGATGGGCTTAAACTCTGTCATAGCAAAACACTCCTATTTCTTGTGTAAACCTCTCCGTCGCTTCGCGCCAGCTCTCCTGTCCGGAGAGCCTTTGGCAAAGAGAGAAAGCCTTGCGGTACGCCAGGGTCACCCCTGTCAGGGGAGGTGTCACCGCAGGTGACTGAGGGGGTTTTCCCCTTCTTTACAGCTCCTGATAAGCGGTCATCAGAGCGGGAATGAACTGCTTTTTGCGGCTCACCACGCCCGGCAGCGTCCAGCTGCCATCGGCACCGGGCTGGGTCTCAAATCCATCGGACAGCACCTCGGCGGCGTAGCGTCCGTTGCAGATGACCACGCTCTCCTCCTTGGGCACGTCGGTCAGCAGCATATAGATATCTTCCACGTTCTGCTTGTTGCGTGCTTCCTCGAGATACGGCTTCAGCAGCGCCTCGGCGGCGGTCAGGTTCTTGCGGGTCATATAGCTGCCCTGCGCCACGCCAAAGCGGATATCGCCGCACATGAACACCTTGAAGTCCTGCAAAAAGACCTCTTCGGCGGTCTTGCCGTCCAGCTTTTCGCCGGCTTCAAACATTTCGTTGGCAAACTCGTTGATGTCCACCCCGGCAATTTTCGCCAGACGGTTGGCGGCGTTCACGTCGATGGGGGTGCAGGTGGGGCTGCGGAATACCAGCGTATCCGACAGGATGGCGGCCAGCAGCAGACCGGCTGTCTTTTGCGGGATGGTCACACCGTTTTCATCGTACATCTGGGTGACGATGGTGGCGGTGCAGCCCACCGGCTGGTTGCGGAAGTACACCGGGCCGCTGGTCTCCAGACTGCCGATGCGGTGGTGGTCGATGATCTCCAGGATCTCGGCCTGATCAAAGCCCTCCACCGCCTGTGTGGCTTCGTTGTGGTCCACCAGAATGATGCGGCGCTTGCGCAGGTTGATGATGTTGCGGCGGCTGATCATGCCGCAGTACTTACCGTCTGCGTCCAGAATGGGGAAATACCGGTGGCGCACCTTTGCCATCACGCGGGTGACGTCTGCCACCGGGCTGACGAGGGTGAATTTAATGATATTGTCCCGGGTCATGTAATAGGAGATGGGTGCACACTGACTGATGAGCTTTGCCGCCGCATAGGTATCGCAGGGGGCGCTCATGATGGCTACGCCGGTCTCGGCGGCGATATGCTGGATGGTGCGGCCTACCTTTGCGCCGTTGCAGATGATGATGAGAGAAGCTTCCTTCTCGATGGCGCAGAGCTGGCTTTCGTAGCGGTTGGTCAGGATGACGATATCACCCTTTTCCATGCTGCTTTCCAGCATTTCCGGGGTGGCGGTGCCAATGCGGATGTGACCGGTGGTGCACACTGCGTCCTCGCTGCCCACCACCATGGTAGCGCCCAGTGTTTCCAGAATATTGCGGTAGCTGGTGCGGCTCTTGGCAAGGATGCCGGTGTCGAACAGGTCCATGTTGGCGGTGGCGATATCCTTCACCGTGATGACGCCCTGCAGTTCGTCCTCCTCGCTGGTCACGGCAAGGGTGTCGATCTTCTGGTCGCGCATGATCTCCCACGCCTTGCGCAGGCTGGTAGAGCCGGGGATGCCGGGAATCTGCCGGTAATCCACGTCCCGAATTTTAGGGTTGACATCGGTGCACATCCGGGGCGGCGTGACCCCGAACTTTTTCAGCACGAATTCTGTTTCCTGATTCATCTTGCCCGCACGCCGGGCTTCGCAGACCAGATCACTGGTCTTGTTTTTCAGCTCTGCATAGGCAATGGCAGAGCAGATGGAGTCGGTGTCCGGGTTGCGGTGCCCGATGACAACGACCTTGTGCGCAGTTTGCTGCATAGTGTACCCCCTTATGGGTCCTCAACTTCTTATCATATATCTTATCATTTACCAAACAGCGCCCCTCTCCTGCACAGCGGGGCGGGCTGCAACCTTATTTTAACACAACTGCGTCCGGGGGTAAAGGGCAACAAACGGCTTGACCTGACCGACAGAATGCTTTAAGCTTATAGAAAATATTGCTGATACGGAGGAATCCCCCATGAAAAAGCTTTCCCGCCTGCTGCTTGTCCTCGGCCTTGCGCTGTGCATAAGCCTTACCGCCTATGCCGAGGATGCGCCCGCTGCCCAGCCCACAGCCAAGGAGCCCCGCACCCTGACCGCCCGCACCGGCACCGAGACCTCGCTGTGGAACGCTTACGCCTTCCTTGCCCAGCACGGCACAGCCTACCGCTTTGCCCCCTGCGCGGTGCAGACCCCGGCAGACGCCGCCGGTACCGCCCCTGCCGAGGATGCCGTGGCGGTGCTGCGGCTCTACACCACCTATGTGGAAAAGGATACGCCCGTCAACATTGACGGTCATGTGTTTCTTGCGGTGACCAACAACACTGACGCCGACCTTGCGGTGGGCGGGCTTTCCATTGCGCCGGGCACCAGCATTACCATGGGCACCCGGGGCAACAACCGGGAGCACGCCGGGCTGTGGTACAATGTCGAAAGCTATAATACGCACTATCTCCCGGATTTTTATGTCAACCTGACCTGTCTGCAGCTGTCCATGAACGCGGAGCAGCTGGCAGCTGTGAACGCCGCCCTTGCCAAGGCGGACAAGTGGTCGGCATGGCACAACTGCGCCGCCTTTGGCGCGGCGGTGTGGAACACCGTGTGCACCGACAAGGTAGACCCCGGCACTCCGCCTACCCCGGCAAGCCTTGCCGCCAGTGTGCGCAGCTGCACCGGCAAGTGGAATGCTGACCCGGCAGTGCCCTTTGACTACGTTGTTTACTACGGCTACCCCGCCGTGCCCAGCAAAGAATTTGCCTGAGCAGGAAAATTATTGTATACAACACTTGCATTTCGACAGCATCCGCTGTATGATAGGAGCATTCGAGCTTTTTGTCATTTACAACGGAGGACAGCATGAAATCGTCCAAATTCACATCCACTCCCCTGTTTCCACGGCAGGCGCTGGTGGCGCTGCTGCTGCCGCTGATCGCGGAGCAGGCGCTCAGCGTGACCATTGGTCTGGCTGATACCCTGATGGTATCCTCTGTGGGCGAAGCCGCTGTGTCCGGCGTGAGCCTTGTGGACAGCTTCAACACCCTGATGATCCAGATCATGAGCGCACTGGCCACCGGCGGTGCGGTAGTCACCAGCCAGTACATCGGCCATCAGGAGCCAAAAAACGCCAAGGCGGCGGCGGCGCAGATTTTATTCGTGCTGTCCAGTTTCAGTGTGCTGGTGGCGGCGGTGGTCATCGGCGGGCGGCACGCCATCCTGCGGGGCATCTTCGGCTCCATTGACGCGGACGTGATGCACTACGCCGAGACCTACTTTCTGCTTTCGGCGCTGAGCTACCCCTTCATCGGCCTGTACAACGCCGGTGCGGCGCTGTTCCGGGCGCAGGGCAACAGCAAGATCAGTATGCTGTCCAGCTTGGTGATGAACGTGGTGAACATCGGCGGCAACGCGGTGCTGATCTACGGCTTCGGCATGGGGGTCATGGGCGCGGCGCTTGCCAGCCTTGTGTCCCGCGCCATTGCCTGCGCGGTGGTGCTGTATCTGCTGCAAAAGCCGGACTGCGCCCTGCGGGTGGACAGCCTGCGGGCAATGGCACCGAACGGCGGGCTGATCCGGCGCATCCTGCGGGTGGGCATCCCTGCCGGCATCGAGAACGGGATGTTCCAGATCGGCAAGCTGTCGGTCTCCAGCCTGACCTCCACCCTTGGCACGGCAGCCATTGCCGCCAATGCGGTGGCAAATACCACCACCACCTTTTTGAACATCCCCGCCAACGCCGTGGGCATGGCTGCCCTGACCGTGGTAGGCCAGTGTCTGGGCGCAGGCGAAAAGGAACAGGCGGTGTACTACTCCCGCCGCCTGATGCTGACCGCCTACTGCGGCGCGTGGGTGATGAACCTGTCGGCGTTCTTCTTCGCCAACCGGTTCGCGGTGTCTCTGTTCAACCTCTCGCCGGAAGCGCAGGCCATGGCGCTGGACATCATGGTGTGGTTCAACATCGTTTCCCTGTTCGTGTGGCCGTCCAGCTTTACCCTGCCCAACATCCTGCGTGCCGCCGGTGACGCCCGGTTTACCATGACCGTGAGCATCGTGTCCATGTGGACGTTCCGGGTGGGCTTCTGCTATCTGGCCGTGCTGTGCTTCGGCGGCGGGCTGCTGAGCATCTGGATGGGTATGTATCTGGACTGGGTGTTCCGCTCGCTGTGCTTCTATCTGCGCTTCCGCCGGGGCAGCTGGCTGGAGCAGAGTGTGATCTGATTTTTTCTTTTTGCAGGAAACCGCCGCTCTGATTCGTATTATCAGCAGAAGAACGATGGTATTTTTTACAAGTTCCACAAATTATTTTTTCAGCACTTGACAAAGTTTTCACCTTTCGTTCTTGCAATCTTCATCGTTCGGGCGTATAATTTCTCAATGCTATCAGACTTTGCTCTTCTGCAAAAGGAGGCTATTCTATGAAACGCAGCTGGCTTGCGCGCCACCCTGTCGGGTTTATGGCGCTGTATTCTATATTTTATCTTTCCGTTTTTCACTATCTGGAGTCAAACGTCCCCCTGCGCAGCATTCTGGTGCACTGCCGTCTGGACGATCTGATCCCCTTCTGCAAATATGCGGTGATCCCCTACTTTGCATGGTTCGTATGGATCCCCTTCACCCTGTTCTATCTGCTGTGGAAAGCCCCGCGTGAGGACTTCTGGCGGCTGTGCCTGCCGCTGTTTTCCGGCATGACCATTGCACTGGCGTGCTACGCGGTGCTGCCCACAGCGCTGGACCTGCGCCCCTACTGGGTGCCGGGCAGCGACATCTTTGCGCGGGTGGTGCGCTTTTTGTACCGCACCGACACCGCCACCAACGTCTGCCCTTCCATCCATGTGTTCAACTCGGTAACGCTGCTGCTGGCGTACTACCGCAGCCGCATCTTTGATGCACCGCGCCGCCGCTGGATGCGTCCCGCAGCCGCTGTGCTGTGCATTTCCATCGTCTGCTCCACCGTGCTGCTCAAGCAGCACAGCTGCATTGACGTGATGATGGGCATTCTGCTGGCCCTTGTCCTCGACTCGGCCATGACCCTCCGGGACAACGACACCAGCCGCGTGCCGGAGCGCCTGTAATTTTTCCTACATGCCTTATCGATACAAAAACGCCCGTTCCCGCAGGGGAACAGGCGTTTTTTGTTAGAATAAATTTTCCGGCAGGCAGATATCTTCTTTGGGCACATTCTCCCAACTGAAATCTGTAACGAGGCTCTCCGGTGTGCGGGGAGCAGGCTCGGGCTGCAGGCCATACACATAGGCCAGCCTGCCCACGATCTCCTCCGCCGTGTACTTCAGCGCACGCCATTTCGCGGTGGTGACATAGGGCGCGACGAGGCGCTTGGTAAGGTCCTTATCCATGGCGATGGCGCTGCCGAGATAGTCTGAGCCTGTGTAGGGGATGCCGAGCAGGTCGAACGCCGCCTGCACGCGGCCATCCTCGCCGCAGGTGCCGTGCAGCGCCAGAAAGACGACGTCCGCCTTGGCGCACACATCGAGCACGCCGGGACCGAAAAGGCTCTTGCTCTGGTCCTTGCGGCTCTCGCGCACAGCGGCGAGGTCGGGCTCCGCCTCGGCAACGGAATAGTCGCCGCAGAAGCCGTCCGGTGCGTCGAAAACATCTTCGAGCTTACCGTCGTAGTCTTCAAAGCCCATGAACATATCCACCAGAATGGCCTGATGTCCGCGCGCTCTCAGCGCGCGGCAGATCTTGTTGCCGCTCGAGAGCGACACATTGCGCTCCATACTCAGGCCGCCTGCTAAAACAACGATACGCATACCGTTTTCCTCCTTATTTTTGAAAGGAACGTCGCCGTCCCCGTTTATCCATACTATACTAATCTATACTTTACCACAGCTTTTTCCCAAATACAAGCAAAAGAGAGCGGCGTGAAAACCGCTCTCTTTTGTTCGCTTTTCTCACTTTTTGCCCTTAGCCGAAAATGCCGGAGAGCAGTCCGCCCTTTCCCGCGCGTCCGTCCTTGAGCGTCATCGCCGCGCTGAGGATCTCTGCCGCCTGCGCACGTGTCACGCCCGAGCGCATCTCGTCAGTGGAAAAACGCCCACTCTCGATCACGCTGACGGACTGCAAATTCGCCACCGCCTGTGCGCACCAGGCGTTGTCCGCGTCCTGCACGTCGTAGTCCGAGAGGTCCACGTCCGTCACGCGAAGCAGCCGGTTCAGCACGACCGCGGCCTCATTGAGCGTAATGGCGTCATTCGCGCGAAAGGCAACGCCCTCCGCCGTGCTGACGCCGGACACAACGCCCGCATTCAGCGCGCTCACGGCATAGCCCTTCGCCCAGGTCGGGATGCTCGCATCGTCGCAGAAGCCGGTCATCTGCACGTCCTCCGCGCTCACGTCCATTGCCGCGAGCGCCATCGCGACAAATTCACCGCGCGAGAGCGTGCGCTCGGGCTCAAAGAAATAGCTGTCCCCGATCTTTGCGCCCACAAACACACCGTGCTCGGCAAGATCGACCGCCGCCGTATGCGCACGGCTGCCGCCCATGTCGGCGTAGCAGACGCCGCTATTCGCCTTTTCGATCGTGATGCTCACCGTCGCGGGCAGCGAGGTGTTTCCGTAGGCGTCGATCGCCGTGTAGGTGAAGCTGTCTGTCCCCAGCTTGCCGCCCGGCGTGTAGACAAAGCCGAGACCGTCCTCCGTCAGCGCGACCATGCCCTTTTTCGGCTCCTGCGCGATGGCAAAGGTCACCTCGTCGCCCTCGTTGTCCACCGCGCGGAATTCGCCCTCATACGCGACGCCGCGGTAGACTTTGATCTCCATATTCTCCGCCACCGGCGCGCCGTCGACAGCTTTCACCTCCTCTTTTCCCTTGCCGAACAGCGCCGACGCACTCTGCATCGGCACGAGGGTAAGCAACAACAGCGCCATCACAAACGGCAGCGCGCGCCAGAATTCTTTTCGCTTTTCCATATTGAAATGCTCTCCTTCCAAATAAAACTTGCGGAGTTATTGTTTACCGCGCGGTGAAAAGTATGCAAAATTGCATTTCTACAGCGCAAAGCGCTGCTCCTTGTTCCCCGCGCCGCGCAGGGGGACGCGGACAAGGGGGCCATTCTCTTTCGCAAAAGAGAATGGCCCCCTTGTCCCCCCAAGAGAAAGGTTTTGATCGGCAGTCTCAGGCTTGAATGGCCCTTGTGCCTCCGGAATGAGAATACCTGCGCGCGGCGTTGCCGCGTTTGGTGTTGCTATACGACTTGGCCTACTTCTACTACCCGCTGCCGCTCTGCTCATCTTGTTTTTGTGCAGCCTAATCACCTACTATCGGCAATACATATCGTCTTGGTAATGCGTACTGCGGCGAGCGAAGCAATGCCGCCTTGGCAGGCAATAGCAAGTCTGTGCAAATCCGAAGTAGACGGAGATTGCGTAAGGCTAACGACACGCAGGCAAAGCGACAGCGAAGATAGAAGAAAGTCAAATCGTTTAGATACATCATCAAGCAGGCACCTGATTGCGCAGCGCGTGCAGTTCTTCAAGCTGCAATCTGACAATACAAAGTCTTTCTCTTGGGGTTCCAAAGGGGATATTCTCTTTTGCGAAAGAGAATATCCCCTTTGACCCGTGCAGCGCCTTTGACGCTGCTTCCTCGCGGCACACGTGCCGCGACTCACTTTGCACCTGAGCAAAACTGCACAGAGAATTTTCCAAAAACCTATTGACTTTTTCAAAGTCAGAAGTTATACTTGAACAGCCGCTTTGAATGGGCTTAAAGTTTCGGAAGGTTTCGAGACTTTTCGAACGCCCCCGACAGCGAGTCCGTAATTAAGGAAAGAGGTGCAAGCAATGCAAGCGATCATCGTTACCGGCGGTAAGCAGTATGTTGTGAACGAGGGCGACACCCTGTTCATTGAGAAGCTCCCCGTCGAGGCGGGCGACGCCGTTACCTTCGATCAGGTTTTGGCGATCGTTGACGGCGAAAACACCAAGTTCGGCACTCCCGTGGTGGAGGGCGCGAAGGTGGAGGCCACTGTCGTCAAGAACGGCAAGGGCAAGAAGGTCCGTGTCTACAAGTACAAGGCCAAGAAGGGCTATCACAAGCGTCAGGGTCATCGTCAGCCTTATACCAAGGTTGAGATCGGCAAGATCTCCGTCTAAGGCATGACCACTGTTACATTCCTCACTGAGGGGAAGCGCATCATCGGTTTTGATGCTAAGGGCCACAGCGGTTACAGTGAAGAGGGCAGCGATATCGTCTGCGCGGCAGTCACAAGTGCGGTTCGCCTTGTGGAAAGCACCGTGAACGATGTTTTAGGCCTCGCCGCTTCCGTCAAGGTCCATGAACGCTCCGGCGCTGTGGAATTCCGGCTCCCCGGCGGTCTGTCCGCCACGAACGAGAGCACCTGTCAGGCTCTTTTAACGGGTTTGATGTTGCTCTTTTCCGAGCTGCACAGCGAATATCCGGATAATATCGAAGTCATGGAGGCGTAAGCCCCCTGTTCCGATCATCTTACAGAAAGGATGGCAAATCACCATGCTGAACATCGGTCTTCAGTTTTTCGCCCACAAGAAGGGCGGCGGCTCCACGAAGAACGGCCGCGACTCTAACGCCAAGCGCCTTGGCCCCAAGCGCGCTGACGGTCAGTTCGTTCTCGCCGGCAACATTCTTGTGCGCCAGCGCGGCACCCACATCCATCCGGGCGTCAACGTCGGTATCGGCTCTGACGATACTCTCTACGCCAAGGAGAGCGGCGTGCTCCGTTTCGAGCGTCTCGGCAAGGATCGTAAGCAGGCTTCTGTTTACCCCGCTGAGTAATTGCACAATGAAGAGCCTCGAGCGAATGCTCGGGGCTCTTTTCTTTATCTTTTCCGCAGGAGGTCACTTTTCATGCTCAAGGCAGTTTTGATGGATATCGACGACACGCTGCTCGACTTCGGCAAATGCGCCGAGCAGGCCATGCGCATCGGCTTTGCCGAATGGGGTCTCCCCTATGACGATTCCACTTACGCGACGTTCACGCGCATCAATGACGGCCTCTGGCTCATGATCGAGCGCGGCGAGCTCACGACGCAGCAGCTTTTTCAGTTCCGCTGGAACCGCATCTTCGATGCTCTCGGCATCCAGGCTGACGGCGCCGCGTTTGAAAAGCGGTTTTTGGACCTTCTCTACGAGACGGCCATCCCCGTCGACGGCGCGGACGAGATCTGCCGCTACCTCAAGAAAAAATATATCCTCTGCGCGGCGAGCAACGCCTTTCACGACCAGCAGCTCAACCGACTTGAAATGGCGGGACTTCTCCCCTATTTTGACCATGTGTTCGTTTCAGAGTCACTCGGCTACCGCAAGCCCGAAAAGGCGTTTTTCGATGCCTGCCGCGCTTTTCTTCCCGATGTTGCCGCGGACGAGTGCGTGATGATTGGCGACTCGCTGACCGCCGACATCACCGGCGGCAAAAACGCGGGCATGAAAACGATCTGGTACAACCACACGCACCGCCCCGTTCCGGAGCGCTGCGAGGCCGACCAGATCGTCGAATCGCTGTCTGAATTAAAGAATCTGCTGTAGCTCAGGAAATCAATTCCGCGCCGACACTGTATTCCCAGCCGCTGTCGCCGCGTGACGCGGTGCACTTCGTAAAGTAATACGCGCCGAGCGGCGAGCGCCACTTTCCGGCGCTGAAGCAGACAGACGCGCCGTTGTCCTGCGTCTCCTCCGGCGTGATGGTGAAGAGCAGACCATTCGTGAACGAATAGGCCGTACTGCCGCCCTCCAGCTTTTCACCCGTGAGGTACCCCTCCTCGCGCAGCTCGTCGAACGTCATCGTCAGGCCCTGCACGCCGTGCTTCTGTGCGAACACATAGGCGACCGCCGCCTTTTCGCCCGCGGTCAGCCCGCCGGGTGCCTTGCTCAGATCGACGCTCACGACCTCCGCGCCGCCGTTGAGCCCGTCGTCCTCGTTCCACAGGTCCTCAAGCACCTGCAAGTAGAGGCCGCAGAGGTCATACTGCGCATTCTCCTCACGCGAGAGGGACACGGCCACCACTTGCGCAAACTTCGCGGGATATGTCTCCTGCACACCGCCGGTGTACCAGACCTCGGCGCTCATGCCGCTCTCGATCTCGGAAGCGGACACACTGCCGCCGTCCAAATACAGCGTCACGCCGTCTATCGGCAGGGCATAGACCTCCGTCTCCCCTGCCAAAATGAGTGTGCCGTCTTCTCCGTCACCCACGACGCGCAGCGTCATCGTGTCCGCGCCGACGTACTGCGGTTCGGGGTCAGGCGTATCATTTCCGTCTTCGTTATCGCGCCCGCCCTTCGTGCAGGCCAGAAGCGCCGCCGTCACGGCGACGACCATCATCAATGCAAGCAGTCTTTTCAAGGTTTCCGCTTCCTTTCCCGTTGTGTCTTTTCCTTTGACGAAAGGGAGCACAAAAAAGTTCCCAACTTTTTTCGATTTTTTCTTTTTTGTGAAACGTTCCGTTTTTCTTGACGAATCGTCAAAAAACGGATAAACTATTTGTTCAGGAATAACAAGAATCCAAGGAGGTGCCAACATGGCAGCATCTTTTATTGATAAGGCGCGCATCTTCTGCCGCGCGGGCAAGGGCGGCAACGGCGCGGTGGCGTTCCACCGCGAAAAGTACGTCTCCGCGGGCGGCCCCGACGGCGGCGACGG
>ENA-ORNP01003520-ORNP01003520.1-human-gut-metagenome-genome-assembly--contig:-NODE-3520-length-10993-cov-2.763119_pt1 | contig 10993 bp, 10 predicted proteins | sample MGYA00242119_ERZ509030 | MGnify/ENA primary metagenome ERZ509030 (study PRJEB26280, sample SAMEA2338708) | human gut metagenome | biome: human gut; feature: human-associated habitat; material: faeces...
CTAAAGATGGGAGCTTTACGACAATATTTGGTAAAAAGTGTTATCAAAATCATGAATGCACATATTTTTATAACCAAATTTTTCATAGCTTTCCTCCTAACTTATACTGAATAAAAATACAAGATTTTCTTTCTTATTATTTACATAATTGCAAGTGAAAGCCAAATCATCGCAAGACAAAATACAACGACCGCTATTAAAAATAAAATAATCCATAAAACATACTTTCCAATATTTCTTTTCACATATTTTCTCCTCGTTTTTTATTTTCTTTTCAATAAAACAAATAATATTAAATCAAGCAATAAAACAATCGAAATCAAAGGATAACCTACTGCAATAACTGAAAGAATAACCGCTATGGCCACAATAAGGTACTTTATTCCTTTACCCATTTTCATCACCCCATTTTTAATTTTCAAATGCATTATACCATATCATCAAAAGATAGAAAAAGATTGCATCTATAAAAGATACAACCTTCTTTACCTAAATTCTATTCAACATTCTTCAACGCTTCATCCATTGGGATTTTCTTGATTTTTCTCATTTGAATCATCATGACAAACAAATAAGAAATAACTGTCATAATAAACATCTTGATATAAACACTACCTTCTACATAGAAAGGAAGCCATCCTGCATATTCTTCAAAAACAATTTTGAAAGCATAAGATAAAATCCATGTTGTTATTCCAAAAGAAAGTAACGTTGAAATCATAATAACAATTGTTGTGGCATGAATATACATTTTTTGTATTTCTTTTGATGTATATCCAAGAATTTTAACCATGGAAATCGATACTTTATTATTTTCAATAATCATCTTTGTAAGAAGATAAATAAGCATGATAAACATGACAATCGCAAAACCTTCAATCAGATAAAACATTTCCCCCATTGAAACATTTAATTGTCTTGATACTTTTGTTAAATCATCTTGAGTAATGGTTGATGCGATATAGTCATCTTTTAAATCTGTTATTTTTTTATTAGAGAAATAACCATTGAAGTATCCATCTTGACAGTTGAAAACCTCATTAAAATAAGACTTTGACATATAAAGTGCCATACTACCAGGTGCATCATAAATACCTTTAATTTCAAAAGTATAACGTAAATCTTTATAGCTTTCTTTTAAAGAAATACGATCTCCTTTTTTTAAATTATATTTATCAGCAACATCTTTTGAAATATAAACACCTTTTTTTGGTAATGATTTTATATGAATATATTGACTATTATTTTGTAAACCATAGAGGCTAATATCTTCTTCTATTGTACTTTCTGGAAGCGTTTTTAATGAATAAAGTGAAAAAGCTTCTGCCCCTTTGGTTTTAGTTTTATAGTTATCATACATTTCATCATATTGATCATCAATCAAGCTTAAGAAACTATCTCTAAATTCTTGAGGAATCGTTTGAAAAACTTGTTCAATAGCTGTGGTATCAACTGATTCTGGTGTATTTAAAATATATTGATATTTAGCAGTCATATTATTAACAACAATATCTTGATAATGATCGAGAACAGGATGCATATCCATTCCAAACATTAATAAAATAATTGCGAATAAAACACCCACAAATAATGTAATATAGCCTGATAAATTATTTAAAATAACACTTAATCTAAATTGAGAAAAGAAGCCCAAACGATGCAAAACCAATGTTTTTTTATTCTTTTTAACTTTTTTAATATCTCTTTTCATAAATTTAAGAGGTGATAATTTTAAAGATTTCATTAAAATACCATAATTAATTAAAACCATCATAATAAATGGAATAATTGTCGTTTTAATGAAAGCATCCCCAGACCAAATCGTTACATAAGTTGGTAAGCTATAACTTCCATAATACAGACCTGCCATGACATCTTTAAAATATGTATATCCTAAAATATTTCCTACAATACAAGCAACTAAGGAAACAAGAATAGGTAATGTCATATATTGAATCAACATTTCTTTTTTTGTATATCCCATAGCGCGAAGTGTTCCAATCATTGGTGCTTCACTTTCAATAGTATTTTTAGTAGTGATTGCAAAGACAAAGGCAAGAATTCCAATAATGATATAAAGTAAAACCGTTATCATTGCCTCATCACCACCCATATCATCACCTGTAAAGTGAATAGCTTGGTTAGCATATTGAGGAATATAATCGTCAATACCTGAAACATTTTTAACAAGTACATTTAAAAAATCATTACTGGCATTAACTTCATTATCAACATCTTCATTATATGTCCAAGCGTAGTTATAATAGATTTTAGCGTCTTTAAAACTTTTAAATTCCTCTTTAGAAATAATGCCCACACCAAATTTAACAGAATCAAACATTAAATCACTATTTTTTGAAAAAAGAGCACTATAATCTGATAAAGCGACGAGTCCCGTAATTTTTAACTTCTTTTTACCTACTTTGATGGTTTGGCCTACTTGGTAATTATTATTATCGGCATACATACGATCAATCGCTATTTCATTTTTGTTTTGAGGAAGTTTTCCTTCCATAATACATACTTGATTGACTTTGTTTCTTGGTTTAAAGAGACGAATTGTACTTGAAGATTCTACTTCTTCTTCAATGTAATTAAGATCATAAATTGTGACACCTTCTTTTTCTAAAGCCTTTTTATTTTCTTTTGATAGAGAATCATTTAAACGAAAATGTCCATCTTCAATATTGTATTTATCAAAACTGTCATTATAAGCTTTGATCATTGATCCATCAGCGACTAAAAAACCTGAAATAAGGCCAATAGACCCTGCCATAAATAAAAATATAATTAAATATTTCGCAATTTCATCTTTTAAAATATATGGTAATCTTTTAAATAATGGATTCTTCATTTTACCAATTCAAATCCTTTGCTGGAATTTTATGTGTGTTTTTAATATTTTCACGAATACGTCCATCATGCAAATAAATCACTCGATCAGCCATGTCTTTAATCGCATCATTATGCGTTACAATAATAATTGTGTTACCATATTTTTTATTAACATCTTCAATCAATTGTAAAATATCTTTTGATGTATGATAATCTAAAGCTCCTGTTGGTTCATCACAAAGTAATAAATCTGGATTTTTGATGATTGCACGTCCTATTGATGTTCTTTGTTGTTGTCCACCAGATAATTGATTTGGTTGTTTATAACGATGTTCTTTTAACCCTAGTGTTTGTAAGAGTTCTTCTTTATCTAATGGATTTTTACTTAAATATTTTCCTACATCAATATTTTGTTCAACATTTAAATGTGAAATCAAATTATACATTTGAAAAACATATCCCAAATGATTACGACGATAATTCGTTAGATCTTTTTCTTTTAATGTTGAAATTGTTTTCCCTTGAATCATAATTGTGCCACTATCTGGTTGATCAATTCCTCCAATAATATTTAGAAGTGTTGATTTTCCAGAACCTGAAGGCCCAAGTAAAACACAAATTTCACCTTTTTCAATTTCAAAATCAATACCTTTTAAAACTTCTGTTTTATATTCATCTTCACCAAAGCTTTTTTTAAGATCCTTGATTGATAAAAACATAATACCCCTCCCATAGTTAGCCCAACCTAACCACATATAGAATACTATCACTTTTCTCTTTTTTCAAGTATCTCAAAGAAAAAAAACGGATTTCTCCGTTTTTATAACTCAATATGTTTCATAATAGCTTTAGCAATACCATCATTATTATTTGTATCTGTAATTTCATTAGCCACTGCCTTTAACTCATCAGAAGCATTTCCCATCGCCACACCTAAGCCAACATATTCAACCATTGATTTGTCATTTTGAGCATCTCCAAAAGCCATCATTTCTTCTTTTTTATAACCCATAGGAATTAAAACAGTATCTAAAGCTTTGGCTTTATCAACACCTTTTGCAGTAAATTCAAAATAGAAATCAGACGTAAACATACAATTTAAACGATCTTTGAATGGTTCCATCATTTCCTTATAATGCGCTTGTAAATAATCTGGATCACCAAATGTAAGAATTTTATTGATTTCAAAATCAACAAAAGCCGCTAAATCTCTTTTTTCACATAAGATGTAGTTATTTCCTCTTGATTCATATTGCATAACATTAAATGGTTTTCCTTTATAAGTAATTGTATTATCAAAAACATCATTGACATACATGTATTCATCCTTGTCAAACATTGGTCTTGCTTTAAAATTCTTTAGATGTTCTAAGATTGCTTTACTATCTTCTACAGAAATCGCATGGTTATAAAGTGTTTCATGACTTTGGCAATCAACCACTTTTGAACCATTGAAGCATACAAATAAACCATGGTGATTTCTCATATCCAATTCTTCAGCAAGTTTCAATAATCCACTTGTTGGTCTTCCTGAAGCTAAAATCAAACGTACCCCTTTATCTTGTGCTTTTAAAAGGGTTTCTTTAGTAAGTGGTGTAATGACTTTTTCATCATTGACTAAAGTCCCATCAATATCCATAATTATTACTTTAATTGCCATAATCTATCTCCTTTTCTATTAGTATAATAAAGCACTTTCTTAGCTTCAATTAACTTTCAAAAAAAGAAAAAAGAAACAGAAAAATTCTGTTTCTAATGTAATAATGAACGTGTTGATCCTGAAGCAATTAAGAATGTACTTCCATTATGAAGCATGGCGAGCATTTGTGGTGTAAGTAAACCTAATGCTCCTAAAACAATAAAGGATGTATTTAAACCAACAATCAAACGATATTGACTATGAATACGTTTAAATAAGCCTTCTGAAATCATTCTTAAAGCAACGATATCATTTAATGAATTTGATACAAGTGTAATATCTGCAAGTTCTCGCGCAATATCAGAGCTATCTTGAAGTGAAATCGAAACATCTGCCATGGATAAGGCTGGTGTATCATTAATACCATCTCCTACCATCACAACAGTATTTCCTTCTTTCTTTAAACTTTCAATATAACTTGCTTTATCTTCTGGTAAAACTCCTGCTCTAAAATCATCTAAATTTAATTGTTTCGCAATTGTTTTTGCACAGTTAGGACTATCCCCTGTAAGCATAATGACTTTATCAAAACCAATATCACGAAGTTCTTGAATAACTTCTTTTGCTTCTGGTTTTAAAGGATCATAAATACTAATAATACCTGCAAGCTTTTTAGCAATGGCTAGATAAATAAGGGAACTTGAACCTTTACTTTCAAGTGAAGAAATCAAATCTTTAATTTCTTGTGTCATTTCTACACCTTCATCTTCAAAGACAAAATGACTGCTTCCAATAATAACATCTTCACCATTTAAGCTTGTCGAAATACCATGAGCAATCACATATTTCACTTCTGCATGTTCTTCACGATGTTTTAAATTTTCAATTTCTGCTTGATGAACGATTGCATTAGCCACACTATGTGGGAAATGTTCTTCTAGACAAGCCGCAATTTTTAAAACTTCTTCTCTTGTATAATCTTGTAAAGGAACGACATCTAGTACAACAGGTTTGGCATGTGTTAAAGTTCCTGTTTTATCAAAAACAATCACATTTGCATCCTTCATGCTTTCTAAATGTTTTCCACCTTTAACTAAAACATTATGCATTGAGGCTTCTTGCATTGCTGAAATCACTGAAATTGATGTTGATAAACGAATCGCACAAGAATAATCCACCAATAAAAGAGCAGTAGCTCTTGTGAGATTTCTTGTAAATGCCCAAACACCAAAGAATCCTAAGAAACTATATGGAACAATGGCATCAGCCATATGTTCTGCTTTTGATTGAATGGATGCTTTTAATGATTCATTAGTATCAATCATATCAATAATTTTAGCAATACGACTTTCATCTTGCAAGTTTCTAACTTTAACAAAAATCTTTCCTTCTTCAATTAACGTTCCTGCAAAAACCGTATCATTTAATGTCACACGTTTGCTTAATGGTTCACCTGTAAAACTTGATTCATTAACCATGGCTTCACCATCAATGATTTCCCCATCAATAGGAACCATGCTTCCTGTTTGAACAATAACAGTTTGTCCTTGTTTTAAATCAGACATCGCAATTTCTTGTTCTTGTCCATCTTTATAAATCCAAACTTTATCAAATTTATTCATCAAGCTATCACCTAATTGTAAAGTAACTTTTTGACGTGTGTAATCTTCTAATAATTCAGAAATTTTAAGCATCAACATAATATTGCTTGCTGTATTAAATTCTCTGCGTAATAAAGATACCCCAATACTTGTTGCATCTAAAACTGGAACATCAATACGTTTATTTCCAAGTGAAGCAATCCCCGCTTTAAAATAAGCAAGTGCTTTATAGATTGCAATTCCTTTACCAACAACATTTGGTAAAAAGAGCTTAACAGCATATCTCTTAGCAAAAATTTTAATTAATTCATGCTTAAAGCTTTGATCAAGTACTTGTAAATTTTGAGAACAATTTTCAGGAATTTCTCTATTTTGTAAAGTACTTAAATCATAACTTTTTAAATAACCAAATACTTCATTTTTATAATTTTCATCGAAAACCAATAGAAGACTTCCATTTTTATAATGTGCTTCTACATATCTTACATATTCAAGTTTTAAAAAATCGCTTTTTAAAATAGTTGCTTGTTCATTTGTAAAAGCATATTGTCCAAAACGAACACGTAATCTTCCATCGATTTCATGAACTATTTTAAAATTACTCATCATTATTGTGCCTTACTTTTTTCTACTGCTTCAGCATAGACATCTTGAGCATCTTCTTTAATAGAAGTAACAGTTGCTTCTACGTTATCTTTTACTTGCATTCCACTAGCTAATCCTTTAACAGCTAATTCTCTTGCTTTATTGCTTTTAGCAAACTTTGAAGTGACAACAGCAGTAACTGCTCCTCCTACAAATGTCCATAATTCTTTACTTTTAAAAAATTCTTTCATCTTAAAATCCTCCATTCTTTTTTTACATTATACGACATTTTCTAAAAAAATAAATAATTTTTTATTTCATCTCTAATTTTTTATCATTCCTTGCTCTATTTCTATGATTTTATCACATAAAGCAAGAGAAGATTTTCGATGGCTTACAATAATAATAAGCTTTTCATCTTTAATTTGTTTTAAACTTTCTAATAATGCGGCTTCATTTAAACTATCAATACGACTTGTCGGTTCATCTAATAAAAGAATTGGTGTTTTTCTTAAAAAAGCACGTGCTAACCCAATTCTTTGTTTCTGTCCACCTGAAATATTTTCATCATAAATAGTTTGATAGCCTTGTGGTAAAGACATAATAAAATCATGAATCTGTGCTTGTTTACACGCTTTAATAACCTCTTCTTGTTGATAGTTTGGATTTAACAAGGTGATATTATGATATAAAGTATCTTTAAATAAAAATGTTTCTTGATCAACATAGCTTATATTTTCTTTTAGAGTTTGACTGTTGATTTCTTCAATCGATTCATTATTAAATAAAATGTCTCCCTCACCTTGATAAATATGCATTAATAATTTTAATAATGTTGATTTGCCACATCCACTTTTTCCAAGTAATCCATAGGTTTTACCAAATTCAAATGTATAATTGATTTTATGTAAAACTTCCGTAGAAGTATTTGGATAATGAAATGAAAGATTCTTTACTTCGATTGGTAAATTTAAAGTTGTATTTTTGTCTGTAATTTCTTTAAGTAATGGTTTTTCCTCTAATAAATCTAAAATACGTCTAGCACAAGGAAATACTTGATTTAAATTATTTGCCAGGTTTGCTAGGGCAATCGTTGGTCCAAAAGAAGATGATAGAGCCATCATTGGAATCAACAATTCTTTAGAAACATTATTTTTAATCAATAAAATAGAAACAACGATAGATAAAATAATAAGTCCATCAGAAAGTATTTGTTGAAAACTTTGATGATCAATTAATTTTTGATGTGTTTGTGTTAAATCATTTTGATGTTTTTTCATTTGTTCAAAGCGTGTTTTCTGTTGACTAAATTGTATAATTTCTCTTTTTCCTAAGACTGTTTCCAAAACAAAAGTATTATAATTAGCAAATAAAAGACGATAATTACTTCCATCCTTTTGACTCAATTTATACGTTGTATAGGGAATCAAAATTCCCATGATGCTATAACAAATAAAAGAAAAAATTCCAAAACTAAGATGATAATGACCGATAAAACAAATCATGACAGTACTATAAATAAAGGCAATCATCACTGGTGAAATGGTATGAGCAAAGAAAACTTCTAAAAGTTCAACATCACTTGTCAACATCGCAATAATATTTCCTTTGTCTTCATTTTCTAATTTAGCAGGAGCCAATTCTCTCAGTTTTTCAAATACTAAATGACGAATGTGAGCCAATACTTTAAAGGCAATATAGTGGTTGCATGCTTGTTCAATATATCTAAGAATTCCTCTTGAAAAAGCACAAAGAATAATCAATTTAACGGCTAGTGAAAAAGTAATCACTTTACAAAAAGCAAGGATAATAAAAATGGTAATAAAGGTTGCCGTTAGATGTCCTAACACACCTAAAATAATAGCCAATATCATAAATGTTAAAAAAGGACGCACTAATTTTAATAAAGAAACAATTAATTTTATTTTATTTTTCATTTTCAATAATCCTTTCTAAGTTCCTTTGATTTTCTACAAGTTCTTTAAATAAATTATCTTGATTAAATAATTCATCATAGCTTCCTTGTTGAATCAATCTTCCTTCTTTTAAAACAAATGTAAGTTGACTTTTTTTACAATGGGCCATACGATGTGTAATAAAAATAACGATTTTATTCTTCGCTAAACGCTCCATGATTTTTAATATAATTTCTTCACTTTCACGATCAACATTATTTGTTGCTTCATCAAAAATATAAACATCACTTTCATATAACAGTCCTCTAGCTAACGCTAATCTTTGTCTTTGACCTCCTGATAAATTTTTAGCTCCTTCATTGAGTTGAAAATTCAATCCTCCTTGATTTTCAAAAACTTCAAAAAGTCTAACTTCTTTTAAAACATTAATCATTTTTTCTTGATCAAGACACCCTGACATTGCAAGATGATTATAGATTGTTCCTTTTAAAATATATGTTTCATCCTTAATCAAGGTTATTTTTTGATAAAGTGTCATCGTTAATGGAATCGTTTCTCGATTATAAAGAATTTGACCTTTTTGAATCGGATATAAATTCATTAGAAGTGACGCAATCGTACTTTTTCCTGAACCCGACTCTCCTACAATCGTTAAAAATGTTCCTTTTGATAAAGAAAACGAAATATCTTTTAAAATTGTTTTTTCATCATAACCAAAAGTGACCTCTTCAAAACTTAAGGTTGAAATTGATTTTTGATAGCTTTCTTGAATATCATCAGGACTATCCAACAGTTTAAAGATTTTATCTGCTGCCGCATTTCCATTTTGTCCAATATGGAAATAACTTCCGAGCATTCTTAAAGGTAAGAAGAATTCAATAGAAATCATTACAATAAAAATAAACATCATAAAAGTAATATGTTGATTTAAATATTCTTGTAAACCCAAAATAACACCTAAACCAAAGCCACCATAAGCCACTAAATCCATCACACTAATCGAATTAAGTTGCATAATTAAAACGCGCATGGTTTTCTTTCTAAAATCTTCTGCTTCTTTGTCCATTTTATCTTGATAATTCAAATCACTTTGATAATATTTCAAAGTAGTGAGTCCTTGTAAATTTTCTAAAAAAGAATCTGCCAATCCTGTATAACTATTCCAATACCTCACTAACAATCTTTTAGCTATCTTTTGTACAACAACAATAGAAACAGGAATAAGTGGGACACATAAAAGTAAAATAAAGGCTACTTTTAAAGACATAAAACCAACAATAACAAATAAAGTAAGAGGTGCCAACATAGCATAAAAAAATTGAGGCACATATTTAGAAAAATAGATTTCTAACTGATCAATTCCCTCACTTGTAAGTTGAGTAAGCGTTGATTCTTTAAAAACAGTTGTCTGTTTTTGATGATATATTTTATCAAAAACACTTTTTCTTAATTTTGTTTTAATCATTTCACTTAAAGATAGCGCTTGTTTATTTTGTATTGTTTGTAAAAAGCATTTTAAAGCAAATAAACAAACCACACTTAATAAATAAAAAGTAAGTGAAAATGATTTTTTTAAATAAAGGCAAGATAAAACATAACTATGTAAAAATGTAAGTAAAATATGACATATTAAAATCAGCCATTGAACTCCTACTAATCTATAGACATTTTTCATCTCCGTTTTAAAAGTTTTCAATAATCTTTTATTAAACATCTTTTCTTTTCCTTTCTTTAAGTGAAAGCCAGCCATGCTTGATTGTTAGAATTGGATGATAAAAAAGCATGTACTTTCCAGAAAAACGCATGACTGTTTTTACCTGACTTCGATATTCTTTTTGATAACAATGAACCTTGCACCCACTACAAAAAGTTTTAGTTTCCATAAACGGACATTTATCAATACGCAAACAAGCATACATATAAAGATCTTCACACATCTTACTTTCTTGAGGGTGTTTTCTTTGATAAATATCAATCATCACTTTTAATATCCTTTTTTCATTTTCTCTTTTTTGATCGATTTTATTCATTGACAATCTCCACTTTCTTTAACATGATAAAATGATGAATACTCATCACAATTAATAAACATATTTTCCCAATTCTTACTGGTGTAATGAGTATCGCAATAAAAAAAACAAGTGTTACTGTAAACAAGGATTGATTTCTTTTTTTACGTGTTGTTTTTCTTTCAATAACCATTTCATTGATATATTTTTGATACAATTTTGTTTGAATTAAATACTGATGAAATCTATCTGAACTTTTTGAAAACAAAAAGGCACTTAAAAGTAAAAACGGTGTTGTTGGTAGTATTGGTAAAATAATACCAATAACCCCTAATACAAATGATATAATTCCAAATATAATCAATAATATTTTCATGTTTCCTCCTATAGTTAGCTATATCTAACTAT
>ENA-ORNP01003522-ORNP01003522.1-human-gut-metagenome-genome-assembly--contig:-NODE-3522-length-10983-cov-11.451958_pt1 | contig 10983 bp, 15 predicted proteins | sample MGYA00242119_ERZ509030 | MGnify/ENA primary metagenome ERZ509030 (study PRJEB26280, sample SAMEA2338708) | human gut metagenome | biome: human gut; feature: human-associated habitat; material: faeces...
CAGAAGGATTGTTCAAATCACTTATAACTATCCAATATGATTATACCATGCAAAGCGCGAACTTTTCAATTCCTGTCTCCATACAAATGTGCAACTTTTCTATGAACGCCGTACTTTTTCGCCGCTTCGCTTGCCGCCCTGCGGCGTTCCTCGCTGTATGGGACAGGCAGTGAAAAAGCGCAACCGATTTTCGCCGATTACGCTTTGCTGGGTGGGAATTGTTCTATGAACTTTTTACAGAATCACTCCTGCTGGAAGTGTCGCAAGAAAACCTTATTCGCTGCTTGCAGGGATTTGTGATACTCGCGGTAAGCGGGGCTAAGCCTCTGCATTGCGGGAATGAATACATCGTTATAGCCGCTCTCACTTTGGAATTGCTTTAGATATTCTTGCAGTCGGTAGGCGGGAGATGCCTTATATTCCTCTGATTCCGTAACTGCCCGATATTGTTCGAGCATTTCCTTGTTGTCGTGAATATACTTTTCCGGGTCTGTCATAGCTGCCGCAAGTGCAGCAGATGCGCTTTGCGTCACAGCAGCATCAGCATTTTCTCTAATCTCATCAAGATACTGCTGCACATCGCTGGGAACAGCTATTGAAATGCCGTCCAAGAATCGGATGATCGTTTCAAACGCTTCCCTCTGCTCATTCGTTGTGATTGCTTCGCTCAAAAACGGAGCGAAGTGCAAGCATACGAATTTTCCATAGAAGCCCGGAAACTTATCAAGGATACGGTTCAATATGGATTGCTTGTTTTGAAGCGCCTCCACTTGTCCTTCAATTTGCTCCCAATCGCCGCTTTCCGCAAGTTGTTTTATCAATGCCTGCTTTGTTTGCAGCTCGGCGATTTCAAGTTCTTTCCTGTTGAGGACATCGTAAATTGCTGTACGGCTATCATTCTCAAGAATTGTGCGAATCTTTGGAACGGAAAAGCCCAGTCCACGCAAAACTGCAATTCGCTTGAGCTTCAAAGCATCTGTCTCGGAGAACTGCCGATACCCGTTTTTCTGTTATCCTTGGCTGGATTAGTCCCTGTTCTGTGTAATACTCAACTGCTTTTTTGGTCAGGTTACATTCTTTGCATACTTCATTTATGAGCATTGTACTCACCTCCAAGTACAGGATAAGCTATCCCCCAAGGCGACAGTCAATAGGTTTTTTAAAAAATTATAGCAGATTTTTGTGAACGCTTCTACCCGTGCCGCATACGCCGCACTTTTTCGCTGCCTCGCTTGCCGCCCTGCGGCGTTCTGCGCTGTATGGGGAAGGCAATGAAAAAGCGCAACCGATTTTTGTCGATTGCGCTTTGGTGTTTTTGATTATCGACCGTTCGAGGCTGTACCGCACTGTGTGCACGGTAAAAACTCGGTTAAAATCACAGAGCCGTCCTTACCGCTCATATTGATGGAATAGCTTATGGTTTCGCCGCTGTCATCGACGTAGGATACCCCGTAATACGGCAGCAGACCATAGAATGTCATATTCAGCAGCAGCGGACGATCCGGTGACAGCTCGTCCAGAGCGTACAGCTCTTCTGTGAAAAACGATAGGCTGCTGCTCATAGAAGCCTCGATTCCCAGCACCTTGAAGTCCTTTACGGCATACTCGCAGGAAAGCAGCACCCTGGCCAGCGGCTCTGCCGTACTGACGGAAACCTCGTGGTAATCGGAAAGGCCGGCCAACACATCCTCCGCCCAATGCGCCTGAACCGCCGGTTCAAACGCCTGCCGGATACGCTGCAAAGTGTGTGCTTTTTCCGCCTCTTCGGTTTCTCCGTTATACAAATCCCACGGCAGGAAGCGGTAGGGCGGGAAGTCTCCGTTTTCCCCTTTTGTCACAAAATAGGTGTACTGCTCATAGGCACAGAGCCTGCCGTCCGCATCGAGATACATTCCGCCCGCCCACGGAATATCATCGGGAGAAGCCGTCAGAAACGCGGGTTCCCAGCAATAGACCGTGTAGCTGCCGCTTTCATCCGTAAGGACTTCTTTTTGATAAAACTGCACAACCTCATAGCCGGTGAGGATATCCGTTCGAGAGGGAGAGGCGCACTGCGCGGCCAATCGCTGCGCCCGCTGGTCAAGAATGGCCTGATGGTATTCATAAGCGTCTTTGTCTACCTGTACTTCGGTGCGGTAACCGTTGCGGATCAGCCAGTAGAGCGTTTCGTCCTCAAAGCTCATGCGATGGCTGTCTCCTTTTCCGTTGAAATAAATGCCGTTTATATGGTTTTCATCCAATCCGGCAAAGAAAACGAAGTGTTCGTCAGATGAGTTATATGCGTCAGGCCCCCCGGAGAGGTATATCTCCATCGTATAATGGTCCAAGCCTTGACCGGGCTGCTCGCTATGGTGTTCCGCTGCGGCATTGAGGACGGAGGCCATGTCTTCGGCGCTTACATGCTCACGAGAAAAGAATGATGAGATATATTTGATTTCCTCTGCTTTTACCGTTGCCATCCGCTCGACGATCCCCGCTTTTGCAGAGTCCCCGTCGGCTGGCTCGTTTGGCTTTGCGCCGCAGCCCGCTATCAGCAGGCAGAGCGCAAACGTCAGCACAATAATTGGCAGTCGTTTCATAAAAGGCTTCCTCCTTTCGGGCATATCATCATCTTTTGCTTTGCGCGGATAAACCTATCCAATATAATTATACCATGCAAGGCACGAACTTTTCAATTCCTAATCTGCCGCAATAGCTTTCAGCATAGAGACAAAGCCCGATTCATCGGCGGTAAAGGATTCAACATACAGCTCACAGCCGTTCAGTTCAAAAACAGCGTAGTAGCAGGTTTCGGACGTGTCCTTGTAGCGGCAGAGGTACATCTCCGTTCCATCAATTTTGGATTTTGATGCGCCGCTCTGATACCAACTGTTCAGGTATTCTCCGGCGCGGGTATTCTTGCCGATGCAAATAAGAACCTCCTGCGTTCCGTCCTCCGACGCATAGGCAAACCAGTTCAAATCGAATGTACCGTCAAAGTAAAAACCGTGCGGGTGCAACTCTCCCTGCTCCGTAAATGTTCCGATGGCGGTCAAACGGTCAGCAAGGTCGATTCCGTAGTATTCAAACATTTCCTCGCTGCTTTTTCTGATGAGCGTATCTTCGCTCAAATTGGGAAGCAGCATCTGAGGCAGCTCTGCAACCTCATTCACATTGATAACGTTCGCAGTCTTGTCAACAACGGAACTGCCCGGATTGGTCGGGTCATCAACAACGGTGCCGTTCGGATTGTTGGGGCTTGTGATGCCATGCTGACCCAGAAAGTTTGGCAAAACATAGATTGCAACGGCAAGCATGACAACAAGGCAGGCAGCCATATAGCCGCCTTTCAACCAACTGTGTGATTTTCGCTTGCTCGCATAGTTTGCGGCTTCCTCATAATATTTGTCAGAGACCTCGTTCATCGCTTCAAAAAATCGTCTTGTGTTCATACGAATACCTTCCTTTCCATCAAGTGTTTCTTCATCTTCCGGCGGATACGGGCAAGTCGGACAGATACGTTTTTTTCGGATAAACCTACACGGTTTGCTATCTCTGCATAGGTATCAAAATAAGCATAGCGGCGCATGAAAATGATGCGATTCTCCACACTTAGCGTATCAAGAAAAGCGTCGATGATGGCGGCTAACTCCTTTGCTTCAATTTCCGATTCCACCGTGTTTTGGGCGGGCAGATAGGCTTCCATCTCCTGCATGGCAACTTCACAGACGCTTTTCCGCTTTGCAGCCTCGTTTCGGTAAAGGAGCTTCAATGAAATGTTCCGAACGATTTTGCAGATATACGCCTGCAAGGATTGCGGCTTTGTCGGTGGTATTGTGTTCCATGCGCCTAAATAAGCGTCGTTGACGCATTCCTCCGCATCATATCTGTTATTTACGATGTTGTATGAGAGCTTGTGACATATCTTGCCATATTTCGTATCCAGCTCTCGGATTGCCTGCTGGTCACGCTCAAAAAACAACTCAATGATTCTTGTATCTTCCATCATCCGCACTTCCTCCTTTCCGGCTTCACTATATAAGTACGGTTTTAGAGCGAAAAACTACAGGTTGCGCGTGTTTTTTCAAAAATTATAGCAGATTTTTGTGAACGCTTCTACCCATGCCGTTTACGCTGTTTTTCTTCGCCGCTTCACTTGCTACCCTCCGGCGTTCCTCGCTGTATGGGGCGGTCAGCCGAAAGGAGAAGCGCCCCTTGCGGACTTCAAACTCCATGCAGCCCGTGTCCGGGTCTGCGTCGGTCTGGCGGCACTCGCCGGGGTAAGCTGCGGCGTAGGCGTTCAGCCTGTTCTTGAGGGCGGTGTTGTGGGTGCGGATAAAGGGCTGTAATTTTGCTATATCTTATCTCCACAGAAAGCGGTGTATATTTCAAATCTTTCTACTTGTTGCAAGAGAGTACCACATGGTATAATAAAAACAGCTATAACTGGGAGCTCAAACTATGTTGATTTATTTACAGATGCTGGAATCTCCAGAGGAGAAGTCAATATTGGAGCAGATATATCTGGAGTACCGTGGTCTCATGTATCATGTGGCCTACGAAATTTTACATAACGAGCAAGATGCCGAGGACGCTGTCCATCACGCTTTTGTAAAGATAGCAGAGAATATTAAAAAAATTACTGATCCAGTGTGTCCAAAAACGCATAGCTATGTCGTTACAATAGTTGAACACCAAGCAATAGATCAGTATAGACGGTTACAAAAACACCCTTCTGTCGAACTGATCGAGGAAATTCAAGGCACAAATGCTCATTATGAAGGGGACAACGATTTGACAAAATGTATCTTGAAGTTGCCTGCCAGGTATCGAGAAATGATTTTGCTGCGTTATCGCCATGGGTACACTGTCAGAGAAATCGCAAAGATGTTGGGACTGTCGTTGCCGGCCGCAATTAAACTGGATCAACGGGCCAAAAACAAATTGAAAAAACTATGTGAGGAGGCGGGAATCCTGTGATAAGCGAGGAAATGCTGAAAAAAGCGGCGGCTGAAGCGGATCAGGCAATCAGGGATTCGCTCCCCGCTCCAGCAGAATGTGAACATGAGTTTTCCCCATTGTTTCAGAGAAAAATGCGCCGAACTTTTCGGAAAGCAAAACATCCTGTGATCTACAAACTGCCCAAATATGCAGCTTGCTTTGTCCTTGCGGTGGCTCTCGCCAGCGGTACATGGCTGACAGTGGATGCAGAAGCGCGAGCTGCTTTTTTTGCATGGGTACGGGAGCAGTACGAGTCATTTGTTGAGTACAGATTTATTGGCGAAGCACCGCAAGAAAATGAAATTGTAGATTATGAATTAACATGGCTACCTGAAGGATATTCAGAAACAGAAAGTCATATTCTTGCAGGTTCTTTGACCACCATTTATAAGAACGAAACTGGTCGAATTATCCAGTTTAGTTACTCTCAAGGCGGAGATGCCACAAGCCTGTTTGTTAAATCTAATTATTCCAAGATAATTACGATTGAATTGGGAAGCATTGTTGCAGAATATTATGAGGCAGAAGAACAAAGCGATGCTAACGCTTTGACATGGATGTCAGAAGATGGAGAAATAATGTTCTGTATTACAGCTTTTGAACCTAAAGAGGTCTTAGTAAAAATGGCTGAGAGTGTCACAAAAAAATAATTTGAAAAAATCAATTACATAGTGTCCAATTTCGCCTCCTTCATTCGTTTACGGGTTATAAACGATGAAGGGGGCGATTCCTTTGAAGAAAAAAGCCATTCCGTTCTTACTTTTTCTGGTGTTTCTATTTGCGCAACCTGTTTATGCTGAGGCAGCATCTCCGCGAACCGCAACGATCTGGCCAAGCATGGCCTTTAATGGAACAACTGCACAATGCTCTGTTTCCGTTACAGCAGATCACTTCACAGATGATATAGAAATTGTGGTCAAGCTGTGGAGAAATGGACAGTGCATTAAAACTTGGGAAGATTCCGGGACAGGATACCTTATTTTTGATAGAACTACTACGGTTACGAGAGGGTACACATATACCATGACCGCAGATGTTACTTTGGATGGAGCTTTACAGCCAACCGTATCAGTATCAAAAGAGTGTAAATAAGTTTGTTTTGTTGGGCGGCCGTTTTTAAGAAATGAGGTGATAGCCTATAAGCTAAAAGTAAAATTTCATTGCTGGCTAAATGGAAGTGTGTTAAGGAGGTGCATCTATTTTATGAAAAAAGTGTTTGCTATGCTCGTGGCCCTATCGCTTGTTGTAGCGTCAGTCACCATGTCAGTTTTTGCTGCCGATGTTGGCTCCAACGAAACCACAATAGATAACGTTTCTCTGGGCCAAATTCAAGACATCTTCGTTGATTATTTGGATGAAAAGGGGCTGCCCCTCGAACCCGGTACAGCCGAATACTACAATTATGTTCTGGAACAATTATTGGACCACTCCGACACAGATCTCTGCGATCATGACAATTACGACCTGATTCATGCGTATATGGTGGAATACAAATTAGCGTATGAGGACTACTTGTTGTGTAGCTCTGATACGGCACCATTAAGCGCCGATGCCATTGCAGGTGTCAATGATTGCATTGTTGAAGATGATAGCAGTCAAGCAATTGACTTTGTTCTATCTGAAAGCTTCCTCTCAAAAACAATCGGCGACATAATTGCTGAAAATCAACTTTCTTCTGCCGAAAGTCCCATCAGTAGAGCCGCAACATTGTCGTCTTATTCTGGAGAAGATGCCGCAGCTTATGCTAAAAAATATGCAGATGGGAACAATTCGACTTACCCTCATTATGCCACCGGTGATTGTACTAATTTTGTTTCTCAATGTATTTATGCTGGTGGGATTAAAATGGATGGTTCGAACAATAAAAGTGGAACCTATGATTCTACCACAGATTGGTATTGTATTTACATCAATTCCTTCTTGGGCTTCCGTCAGTATGCAGTAACAACATCTTGGATACGCGTTGCCGACTTCAATACATATATGTCGTCCTTGGCTACAAAGTCAACAAAAACAACGATTTCCTCTTTGATCTCGGCTTGCGAAGTTGGCGATCCGGTTCTGCTCGCAGATAAAACTACCGGTACTCCATATCATGCCATTATCATTTCCGGAAAGGACTCGTCAACGGCATATTACAGTGGTCATACTACTTCCCGGAACAATGTGGATGTAAAAGATCATTTGGATCAGAATAGCGACAAATTCTACCTATTTGATCTTACCTAATAGGAGGGAAGAAAAGATGAAAAAAACATTGTCATTATTGTTGGCCCTTCTTATGTGCTTTGGCCTTTTCAGCAGCACCGCTTTTGCGGCAGGAAACGACGGCCCTGTTTCGGAAGTCATTGTTGGTGGTATGCCCGATACACGTGCATCGAATGTTCCAAACGAGTTTTACAATCTCGGTGGATCAAACAAATACACGGCGACACTCATTGATTTGGCTGCTGAGCGCGGTAGCTATACCAAGTACTATTTTGCTACCGGGACAGGTAATATCTATCTCAAATGCGCTTTAGAGCGTTCGGGAACTACAACAAACAAAGACCGTTACCTTATTGTCTATCTCTACGAGAAAGAAAATGCTTATACAATAGGAACGCTGAAGGATACTGCAACAATCCATTTTAATGAGGCAGAAGTAACTGAGCGTTGTTCTTTTGGCGACCTCGATTCCAACAAGTTTTACTATTTGCGTTTCTACAATAATTCCAGTACAGATCCAGGTGACAGCCTGGACATTAGCGGAACCATCATCGTGGATGACAGCTACGTCTACTAAGAGGATCAAACATCAATCTGTTATGAATGGCTAACAGCCCCGGCCTGTCAAAGAAATATGGACAGGCTGGGGCTTTCCCCTAAGTGAGAATTGCAACTGGAGGGAATAAAGTATTTATGTGGGATAAAATTCTGACATATGATTATAGTCGGCTGGCTTTTTGGTTTGGTATTGCAGCTATTGTTATGCTTGTAGCTCTAATCATGCCAATCATGGGGTGTATTTGGCTTAAAATCACATCCAGAAAGAAAAATCATTTCTTGGGCTACAAAATAAAAATGGCTCTGACGGAAAACAGTGTCTGGGAATATACGAATCGTATTGCGGGAAAGTCTTGGTTAATATCAGGCTTATTACTTATGCTTGTTGATTTAGTTGTAATGCTCATGTGCAGGCATGGACCAGTTGAAGAAATATGCGCAAAGGCTTTATTTATGGTTCTTATAGAATTATGCCTGATGGTCATTTTACATTTTAATACCAGAAGATTAGTAAAGAAAAAATATGCGAGGAAAATCGAGGAAAAATAGGAGTAAAAAATGTATCAAATATTGGTATCCGGCACCACAATAGGACTATTCTTACAAGTTGTTCCTATCACAGTAGTATTAGGAGCATCTTATCTGATTTTACGACTCATATATCTACAAAAGAAACAGAATCCTATAAAGTGGAGCCTCGAAATAGTTAGGACGCTGTTCATCTGCTATCTGACGGGGTTAGCAAATTTAATTCTTGTTCCAAGGAATTTCTGGTCAGGTATTTGGGCCAATATTTTTGTTGGATATAGTGGAAGCGAGATAGAGTTATTTGATGGCACCTTCAATTTTACCCCCATTGTTTTTAAGATAATATCAGGAGAATTGACTCTTGGTAGTTGGGTTAAAACAATGCTTGCCGGAAATTTCCTTATGTTTATACCAATGGGATTTTTCCTTCCATTGGCTGCAAGCAAGATGGATTTCAAGAAAATCCTAAAAATCGCAATAGTAGTCCCGATCATCGTCGAGATTATACAGCCAATAGTCGGCAGAAGTTTTGACATAGACGATATTATCTTGAATTTTGCCGGTATTATGATAGGGTACTGGTTTGTTGTCTGTATTATAAAACTTAGCAAAAAAAGGCTGTTTGGAAAATGACATGGCAAATGAAGCCAAAATTACTCTGCTATTCTCCAATATGGCCTGACAGTTAAAGCGATTGTCAAACTCTTGAAAAATTGGTACTATACCAATCTCCTTTTTTCTGGGTATCACCGCAGTATTTACAGCAGCACAGCCCTTTACTTTTTTCTTCATCCGTAAGTATCTGTTCACCTGTACGGTTCAAGGGGGTATAAAAATGGACTGCCCCCCAGTCCACATACGAATCGGGCGGCAATTCTGCCGCCCGATTTTTGTTTCAAAGCCATCTGCAAAGGAGTAGGAATCCGTTGTCGGCAAAGTGGCAGACTGCTCCCCAGGTGTAGGATCGGGGGCATTACAGGCATCCGAAAAAAATAATTTAAAAGGTTTTCAGGCAACTGTCCAAAATGACCTTCATCATTCGTTTAAGGGATATAAACAGATGAATATAACATTGCGATAAATGTTTTGGGGCGGAGGATAAACAATGATTCTAATTTATGCTCTTTCTGTGCAGACCTGCGTGGTTGCTTCTTGCTCCCTGTGTTTTTGGAGGCTAAGACTAAAAATCAGCAGGGTTGGCGCATAGCTCATTTAATAAATGAAGTAAGAGCTATGCGCTCGTGAGGTAGTAATTCTTTACATTCAAATGAAAGGAGCTAAAAGTATGCGTGCTATTAAGAGAATGGTGGCTGCCGTTATGTTGGTTACGATGGTATTTTGTATGGTGTCAACTACTGCGCTTGCTGCCTCCTATGATAATATTCCCGTAGATAGTCTTACTGCCCTCAATGATGCCTTTGAAGAAAAAGTACGTCGTGCAGGGCGCATTATCGCCGAGGAAAGAGGGCTACTGCTTCCTGCAAGTGCCTATGAACAGCACAGGAACGCTTATGCAGGTCAAAATACACTCAATGCGGACACACAGACTTTCTATGAAGAAGTCAAAAACAATTCTGTTACATTGGATGATATTTACCAGGAGTTTCCGGCCCTTGCTTCAGAAGCACTTTCTACAACTGGGCTTGACAGTTCTTACACGGAACCTTTAGTCGCAGTTAGAGCATCCTCTGATCCGGAGTTTGGTGATTACCGTTCAAAAATATACTATACATATTATGAACGGGTGGAAACCGACTCTGTCGAGTCAGACACTTACTCGGGGCTAGCGAACCTTGCCATCAGTATTGTGTCAATTGGTCTTAAGCCTGCACAAGCCATCGTTGTTTCCGTTCTTCAAGCAGCAATTGGCTCTAATACCTGGACATCCTGTTCTGACTATCATCTAACTACCCTTGAGGAAAGTTGCTTATCTGGAAAATGGGGAGAAGTATACACCAGCGGTGGACTTTTGTGCGAAACGGATTGGAGAGGCTATTGTTATGCCTCAAGAACAGACGAATATGCTATTGCAACTGCTGTAACTTGGAAAGGAAACACTTGTTTTTCTGAAACGACTGATGCGGTTCGCGTTCATTATGCTTATGATGACAAATTCTATAATGCGACATATTTGAGAACAAAATCTCTGGAACTGTATCAGAAAGCGTACGATGAAACATATACTGTCCTCTACGGTGTCTTACCTGGCTATGTGGAATACAACTGGTATGATGACGTTACTTGGACTTCTCCCAAAAGTAATCCGTTTGCTTGATAACAAATCTTAGACATTGACATTAACTTTGAAGTGTGTGAATGATCGGAGGTGATGTTTTGGTTTGCCCATACTGCAATAGTGAGATGAAGTCTGGATATATCTCCGCATACAATAGACTTTGTTGGACACCTGATGGTGAAACCGTACATGGAGCAACAAAATGGGCAAAAAGCCAAAATAGCGTGATCCTTGCAGAATACTTTTTCTTGGGTGCGGCAACAGTCAATGCAAGCTACTGTGAAAGGTGCAAAAAAGTTGTCATTGACCTGCGTGATGAATGATTAGAAGCATACGATATTTTTCCCCAATCTATCGAAGTTGCATCTCACATCGTTTTACTTCTATACCATCAGAGAGTCAGTACCAGCACAGCCCTTTACTTTTTTCTTCATCCGTAAGTATCTGTTCACCTGTACGGTTCAAGGGGGTAT
>ENA-ORNP01003528-ORNP01003528.1-human-gut-metagenome-genome-assembly--contig:-NODE-3528-length-10955-cov-4.739908_pt1 | contig 10955 bp, 12 predicted proteins | sample MGYA00242119_ERZ509030 | MGnify/ENA primary metagenome ERZ509030 (study PRJEB26280, sample SAMEA2338708) | human gut metagenome | biome: human gut; feature: human-associated habitat; material: faeces...
TTTAATTATAATTCCTTCAAATACTTGGATTCTTTCTTTGTTTCCTTCTTTGATTCTTACATGTACTCTTACTGTATTACCAACTTTTAATTCTGGTATTTTATTTTTTAATTGTTCGTGTTCAATAGATTTTATGATATCCATTTAAACTTCCTCCTTTTCTTTATATTGATTATAGCGGTACTTTTTCAAGTACATCTAACCTATTAATTTCCTAATTATATATAATTAGTATTTGATTTGTAATAAATCAGGTCTTTTCTTTTTAGTTATTTCTAAAGATTTTTCTTTTCTCCATTTATCAATTTCTTGGTGATTTCCTGAAAGTAATATTTCTGGCACTTTTTCGCATTCAAATATCTCTGGTCTTGTATATTGTGGATATTCTAGAAGTCCATCTGAAAAACTTTCTTCCTTTATAGAATCAGCTTTCAAAACTCCTTCTACATATCTACTTACACTATCAATTAGTACCATTGCTGGAATTTCTCCACCTGTTAGTACATAATCCCCTATTGATATTTCTTCATCTACGATTTTATCAAGCACTCTTTGATCTATTCCTTCATAATGACCACAAAGTATAATAAGATGGTCCTCTTTAGCCAATTGTTCAACCTTTATCTGATTTAAAGTTTTTCCTTGTGGTGACATATATATTACTTTTGCATTATCAGTTTTTACTGAGTTATATGCACTATATACGACATCTGGCATCATTACCATACCAGCTCCACCACCATATGGAGTATCATCTACTTTTTTATGTTTATTAGTAGAAAAATCTCTAATATTAACTAGATTAATATTTATTTGTTCTTTTTCTACTGCTCTTCCAATTATGCTTTCATTTAAACAATTAAACATTTCTGGAAAAAGTGTTAAAACATCAAATTTCATTTTTTACTCCTTCTTCTTTAAACCAGCCCAGGTATTAAGTGAACTATAACTTTTTTATTATCCATATCAATGTTTTTTATAACATCTTCTATGGCTGGTAAAAGAACTTGTTTCCCTAATTCATTTTTTACAACATATATATCGTTACTACCAGTATTATAAATATCCTCTAATTTTCCTAGGTATTCGTCATCATCTGTAAATACATCTAATCCTATCATATCTACTATGTAATATCTACCAGGTTCTAAAGGTTCTTCTGTTTCTCTATCTACTATCAAATAGCTATTTCGTAGTAAATCTGCTTGTTCTGGATTTTCTATACCTTCAAATTTTATTAATACCATATTTTTGTGATATTTAATTTCTTGAATTTTATATTCAGTTTGTCCTGATTTGTTTTTGATATATATTTTTTCTAAATTGTTAAATCTTTCTATATTATCTGTAAATGGTTTTACTTTAACCATTCCTTTAATGCCAAAAGTATTTACAATTTGTCCAATTTCAAGATATTTTGTCATATTAGTATACTCCAATTATCCTATAAATTCGATTTGCACTTTTTTGTGCTCTTGTGTAGCTACAGATTTCATTATAGTACGAATTGACTTTGCAAGTCTACCTTGTCTTCCAATTACTCTTCCCATATCTTCTTTAGCTACTTTAACTTCAAATGTTGTAGAATTTTCGTTGTCTACTTTTTTTATTTCAACAGCCTCTTTATTTTCTACTAAATTTAAAATCATTGTTTCTAAAAACTTTTCCATAGTTTTCTTCCTTTCAATTTATGCTTTTTCAATTAAAGCTTTAACTGTAGGAGTAGGTTTTGCACCATTTTTGATCCATTGTTCAACTTTTGCTTTATCTAAGTTTATTGTTCCTGGTTCTGTCATTGGATCATAAGTTCCTATTTTTTCGATTATTTTACCATCTCTTGGACTTCTAGAGTCTGCTACAACAATATGATAAAATGGAGCTTTTTTCTTTCCTTGTCTTTGTAATCTAATTTTTACCATTTAAATTCACCTCCGAAAATATTTTATATATATAATTTTTTTTGCTATATGTTTATATAACAAACAAAGTTAATAACTAATTAAAATTTAAAGTTTTTTAATGTGTTTTCGTCTATGCCTTTCATCATTTTCTTAAGTCCACCCTTGTTGCTTTTCATTTGTTTCATCATTTTTTGTGTCATTTCAAATGATTTTATAAATTTGTTTATTTCTTGTACTGATGTTCCACTTCCTCGTGCTATACGTTGTCTTCTGCTTCCATTTAAGATTCTTACATCTCTTTTTTCTGCTGTTGTCATTGAACATATTATTGCTTCGATTTTTACAAATTCTTTATCATCTATTTTGACATCTTTTAATTGATTCATTCCTGGAATCATTTTTAATAAAGATGAAAATGAACCCATTTTTTTGATTTGTCTTATTTGCGCTAAGTAATCGTCTAAATCAAATTCTTTTTTTCTTAATTGTTTTTCTAGTTTTTCAGCCTCTTCTGCATCAAATGCTTCTTCTGCTTTTTCTATTACAGATAAAATGTCACCCATTCCTAATATTCTGCTTGCCATTCTATCTGGATGAAAAACTTCTATATCACTTAACTTTTCACCTGTTGCTGCAAATTTTATTGGTTTTCCTGTTATTTTCTTTACTGATAAAGCACTACCACCACGTGTATCACCATCTAATTTTGTTAATACTACTCCGTCTATTCCTAAAGCTTCATTAAATTTTTCTGCTACATTTACTGCGTCTTGACCTGTCATAGCATCTACTACAAGTAATATTTCATGTGGTTTCACACCCGCTTTTACATTTTTTAATTCATCCATTAAGGCTTCATCTATATGTAAACGTCCTGCTGTATCTAATATAACTACATCATTCATTTTTGACATTGCAACTGACATAGCTTGTTTTGCAATATGTACTACATCTTTAGAATTTTCATTACTATATACTGGTATATTTAGTTGTTTACCAACTACTTGTAATTGTTGTATAGCTGCTGGTCTATAAATGTCACAAGCAACTAATAGTGGTTTTTTCCCTTGTTTTCTAAATAGGTTTGCAAGTTTTCCTGCTGTTGTTGTTTTACCAGAACCTTGTAATCCAACTAACATTATTACTGTTGGTGGATTTGGACTAAAGTTTACTCTGCTTTCTGTTCCTCCAAGTAGTTCTACTAATTCATCTTTTACTATTTTAATTACTTGTTGTCCTGGTGTTAATGATTTTAATACATCTTGACCAAGGGCTTTTTCTCTAATTGTCTCTGTAAATTCTTTTACTATTTTGTAGTTTACATCTGCTTCTAAAAGTGCAAGTTTAACCTCTCTTAACATTTCTTTTAAATCTGATTCTGTTATTCTTGCTTTTCCTCTAATTTTTCTTGTTATTTCTTGTAATCTAGAAGATAATCCTTCAAAAGCCATAATTTTTCTCCTTTACACTAAACAATTTAATTCTTTTTTTACATTTTCTAAAATACTTGCTACTTCATTATCTGTATAATCTTTTTGTATTTTTGTTAGTTCTAATAAAATTTCTTCTATTTTCTTTTCTTGATTTAACATCCTTTTCATAAATAATAGCTTTTCTTCGTATTCGAAAAGTTTCTTTTCCCCCTTTTTAAGCATATCTCTAACAGCTTGTCTCGTAATGCCATGATTTTCTGCAATTTCTGATAGAGATAAATCATTGTTGTAGTAATCATCTATGAATTCTAATTGTTTTTCACTCAATAATTTTCCATATAATTGGCATAATATACTGATTTCGACATTTTTTTCCATGTGATTACCTCTTTTCTTTTTGTAATGCTAATATACTTTACACCTTTTTTGCCTATTTGTCAAGTGTTTTTGGCAAATTATACGTAAAATCAGAAAAAAATAAGAGAGGGAATTTTCCCTCTCTTACAATCTTTCTGGATATGTAGCCTTTTTAAGCTATTACATCCAAAGATTTTTAGAAACAATATCCTCTAGAATAGGTCTATTGTTTGGAAACACTTTGTTATGAGCTATCAATTGATTGATTTGGTCAAAACTCATCCATTGCAAGGATTTCGTCTCATGCTTGTCAACATTGTGGGAAGCTTTTTTGCATTTTTCAACTGGTACTTTAAAAACCACCACCGTATGATAAACTATATCACCATTTGGATATCTGGTAATATGTTTTGGTCCTGCATATACATTGCAAAGCTCTAAGCTACCTTCTTCGACTATATATGCGGTTTCTTGCAGCAACTCATTTTCTGCACACATTTGGTAGCTTTCTCCAGCTTCAATACCTCCTCCAGGTAATCCATATTGGCCAAAATCAATTCGTTCTTGCAATAGTACTTCAAACAGCCCATTAGAATTTGTCCTATACACAACAACTCCTGTCCCAGGAACATGCATAGGAAGATTTCCAACTTGATTTCTCATTGTTTGCACATAATTGCAATCAGTATCAATTGGCTTTCCTGTCCTAATGGAATAATATTGCTCATCCTTGAACACCGCTTCTATTGCATATACAATAATAGCTCCTGTTTTCGGATCAACATCATATCCCGTTATCTTGGTCTTCTCGCCTTCTTTCTCAAAGTACTTGTCCCGAAGTTCAAAAACAGTTGTCATTTCCATTTTGTACTCTCCTATCTTTAGGTACCTACGTCTTACATTTTAGCACAATACATTTAATTTATTGGTCAAAAAAATGACTTGCAAAAATAAAATTGCAAGTCACTTTTTGTCGATCATTACTTTATTGCTATAATTAGCGCGTATGCAGCTGTTCCTAGCACAATTAGTCCTAAAGCCGCAACGATTGTTAATAGTACTGTTGCTGCTGGGCTAAGTTTAGAATGTTTTCCTTTACGTTTTACTTGTTTAAATTCTTCTGGTTTAGAGTTTTCTTTTTTTTCTTCTAATACTTCCTCTTTATTGTTTTCCTCCATATTTATTTCTCCTTTGTTCTTTTATTTAACAATATTGTATTATACTTTTTTTATTTTGTCTACATTTTTAGAAAATTTTGTCTCAAATAATTTATTACAGTAAATTTATACTAATTATCTATTATTTTTATGAGCCTAATACCGGTTTTGATTTAATAAAAACATCTTTATTTTCTAAGTTCTGCTTTGAATTTTTCTTCTAATTCTTTTGTTATTTCTTCCATTACAGGATTTATTTCATCATCTGATAAGCTCTTTGTTTTATCTCTAAAGATTAAGCTATATGCTACACTTTTTTTATTTTCGCCTATTTTTTCATCTCTATAAATATCAAATAGCTTTAATTCTTCTAGACCTTTTTGACCTTTTAATAATCTCTTGCATTTTTTTGTTATTGCTTTTTCAATATCACCAACTTGAACATCTTCATCTACTATTACAGCAATATCTCTTTCTGCTGCTGGGAATTTTGGAACTTCTGTATATTTTTTATTTGCTTTTGAATATTTTACTATTTTTGTAATATTTATTTCTGCTAGATATACCCTTTTGTTTATTTCATAATTCATTAATACTTCTGGATGAACCTCTCCAAATGTTGCAATTGTGTCTATCCCTACTTTTAAGTTTGCACATCTTCCTGGATGATATGATTCATTTGTTGTTTCTCTTTCAATATCATAACGATTTACATTAGCAGCTTCTAATATATTTTCTACTAATCCTTTTAATGTATAAAAATCAACATCTTCTCCATACATTCCTATTGTTAAAATATTTTCTTGTAGTGGAACTTCTCCTTTTTCAACTTGATTATCTATATTTTTGTAGTTTCTTGATATATCAAATAGTTTTACATTTTGATTTTTCTTATTGTTATTTCCTGCTAAAATTTGCATCATACTTGGAATTGTAGTAGGTCTCATTAATTTAAATTCGTCACCCAATGGATTTATAATTGTAATTGCATTATCTATTAATTCTTTTTTTATTTTTGATTTTTCTAAATCTTTTTCACTTAAAAATCCATATGTGTATATTTCAGAAAGTCCATTTGTTACTAATATTTCTTGAATTTTATTCTCTATTTTTTGTTCTTTAGTTCTAACGCCTATTGTTGTTCCAGCTCTAACTAAAGTTGTTTCTAATTTATCATAACCATAAAATCTTGCAATTTCCTCTGCTATATCTGCTACAAATTCTAAATCCATTCTAAAATATGGTGCTATTGCCATATCATTTTCCACTTTTATATCTAGTTTTTCTAATATGTTTATCATTTCTTGTTTTGATATGTTTGTTCCTAATAATGTATTTATTTTGTCTACATCTAATTTTATTTTGTTTATTTTTTGTTTTGTTGGATATACATCAATTTTTCCTTCTACAACGTCTCCTGCTCCTAAAAGTTCAACTAATTCGACTGCTCTGTTTATTGCTCTTAATGTATTTTCTGATGATAATCCTTTTTCATAACGTGCTGAACTTTCTGTTCTTAATCCTACTTTTTTGGCAGTTTTTCTGATATTTCCGCCATAAAACATTGCAGATTCAAATACTACTGTTTGTGTATCTTTTTCAATTTCTGAATTTAATCCACCCATTACACCTGCTATTGCAACTGCTTTTTTATCATCTGCTATTACTAGGTCGTTTTCATCTAACACTCTTTCTGTTTCATCTAATGTTGTAATTTTTTCTCCATTTTCGGCTCTTCTTACTGTAATGTGTTTTCCACTAATTGAATTTATGTCAAATGCATGCATTGGTTGGCCCATTTCTAACATTACATAATTTGTGATATCCACTATATTATTTATACTTCTTATTCCACAGGCTTTTAATCTTTTTTTCATCCAATCTGGAGATGGTCCAACTTTAACGTTTTTTACTACTCTGGCTATATATCTATAACATAATTCTGGTGCTGTTATATCTACTGTTAATCCTTCTATTTCTTTTTTATTTGGTATTTGTAATTCGTCTATATTTTTTCTTGGATTTTTAAATGGTTTATCTAGTGATGCAGCTGTTTCTCTTCCTAGTCCTTCTATTGATAAGCAATCTGGTCTATTAGGAGTAATTTCGAAATCTATTATTTCTTCTTTTAAGTCTAATACTTCTACAATATCTTTTCCTAAATCTTTTTCATATTTTTTTCCTAATATCATTATTCCATCTTCAATTTGTTCTGGATAATCGCTTATACTAAGATTTAATTCTCCTACAGAACACATCATTCCACAAGATTCTATGCCTCTTAGTTTTCCTGTTTTTATTTTTACTCCATTTGGCAATTCTGCACCATCTTTTGCAACAGGTATTATATCATTTACTTTTATATTATTTGCACCTGTTACTATTTGTAAAATGTTGTTTCCTACATCAACTTTTGTTATTACTAATTTGTCTGCATCTGGATGTTTTTCTATTTCTAATATTTTTCCAACTACAACATTTTTTATGTCATTTCCTTTTTGAATAACTTCTTCTACTTTTGACCCTGTCATTGTTAGAATATCTCCTAATTCTAAACAATTCACGTCTATATCACTATATTCTTGTAACCATTCTAAACTTGCTTTCATTTGCTTTCTTCCTTTCGTTTTTGTTTTATCTATCCATTTCTGTTTGTCTGTTTTGTGCCACATATTTTTCAGCTGCTTTATATCTTTCATCTATATTTTTATCTTGAACTATATTTAGTAATTGATTTTTTACTCCTGAATTTTGTAACATTCCCTTTTCTGTTATTTGATTTTTAAATTGTGCTCTTCTTTCTTGGAAATTATTAATTCTTTTCTTTGTTTCAGTTTCAGAAATTAATTGAAATCCTCCTGGTACTTCAACAAAGGAATAACTTTCTCCTTTATTTTTATTTGCATATTTTAACGCTTCTTCTGGTGTGTATATTTTTGTTCTTCTACTAAAAAGTCCCACTTAAACAACTCTCCTTTAAATTATCAAATTTTTGATTTATTTTAATACATTTAGCAATTTGCTATTTTCTTTTGTTAAAATTGTTTTAAAAATCTAACATCATTTTCATATAATAATCTCATATCTTCTATTCCGAATTTTGCCATTGCAATTCTTTCTACTCCAAATCCAAAAGCAAATCCTGTGTATACATCTGGGTCTATTCCACAATTTTTGAATACATTTGGGTGAACCATTCCGCAGCCTAATAGTTCAATCCAACCTTCTCCTTTACATACTCTACAGCCTTTTCCGCCACATACAAAGCAAGAAACATCTGCCTCTGCACTTGGTTCTGTAAATGGAAAATGATGTGGTCTAAAACGAATTTTAGTATTTTCTCCTAAACATTTTTTTGCAAACATTTCTAGAGTTCCTTTTAGGTCTGTCATTGATATATTTTTGTCTACAACTAATCCTTCTATTTGATGGAATACTGGTGAATGTGTTGCATCTACACTATCTGAACGATAAACAGCACCTGGGCAAATTATTTTTATTGGTGGCTCTTGATTTTCCATAACTCTAGCTTGTACTGGTGATGTTTGGCTTCTTAGAACCACGTCATCTGTAATATAAAAAGTATCTTGAATATCTCTTGCTGGATGGTCTGGAGGTGTGTTTAATTTATCAAAATTATATATGGCTTTTTCTACTTCTGGGCCATCTGCTATTTTATATCCCATACCTAAAAATATTTCTTCAACTTCTTTTATTATTTGTGTTATTGGATGTAATGAACCTAATTCTATTTTTTTGCTTGGTTCTGTTATATCTATTTTTTCAGTTAAAAGTCTTTTTTCTAGTTCTTTCTTTTTAAAATTTTCTTCTTTTTCTGTAAATAATTCATTTAGTTTATCTCTAACTTGGTTTACCAAACCACCTATAATAGGTCTTTCTTCTGGAGCCAATGCTCCCATTCCTCTTAACACTGTTGTCAATTCACCTTTTTTACCCAAATATTTTACTTTTAATTCATTTAGTTCCTTTTGAGTTGTACAATTTTCAATTTCTTTAATAGATTGTTTTTTGATTTCCTCAATTTTTTCTTTCATTATAAAATTCATCCTTTCGTTTTTATCTACATATTGTGGCTTTTTTCGCCTTATTTATATTTTAGTGTATTAAATTTCCAAAGTAATTATATTCTTGTTTATATATTTTTAATATGGCTTAAATGTTTTTGTTTCTTTATATTTTCCATATTGATTTCCTTCATATTTTTCAATTCTGCTTTGTTGTAATAATGCTGTTCGATTTTTCTTAGCTTTTCTTTTTAATTTTACCATTATTTTATGAAATACATTTTCATTAGTTTTAAAATAATATGTAACAATGTATACTCCAAATTCATTTAAATTTATATCTACATCAACAATTTTATTAGCAAATTCTTTTTTTGTATTTTCAATGCTTTGTAATATTTCTTGATTGCTATAAAGGTTTGAAGCAAAATAATTTTCTACAACTTTTTCTTTTCTCATATTTTCACATCCTTAAAATCTAAAAAGCCACTCCCTCCTACTTTTTAGGACGAAATGGCTCTTATCTTTTTCGTGGTACCACCTAATTTTATTAGTTCTTTACTAACCTCATTAAAGTTTTAACGGTGCAACCGCCTTTTCCTACTGATACTTCAAAAAAGGACCTAAAAAGTGAAATTTCTATATATTTATTTAAATGACTTTCAGCCTTGGTCATCTTCTCTTTTGCTTACCTAATATATATACTTTGCTTTTTAATTGGTTTTTCTGTCTGTCACTTTTTTATTTTACCACTTTTTTATAGCAAATTCAAGGCTTTTTAATCATTTTATTACTATTTACAATACTAAATCTTTTATCTTGCTCTTTATAACACATAAAATCCATTCTTATATAATAGTAGTAACATTAATAATCGTTACATTATTCCATTTCCATCTCTAAAAATTTCCATTTCGTTGTATGCTTTTACTTTAATTATGATTTTATTGTCTAATTCGATTTCAAATTGTACTTAAATTTTTTCTTCGTAAAAGCAAAAAAGACACCACTTTGGTGGTGCCATATTAATAGCGTTTTTAAAAGCCTTCTCAAAAATGTTCTTTGAACTTTTGGGCAGGCTCTTGGTAAATTCCTACTTAACGTCTAAAGTCGTTAAGTCTCTTATTCAATTTTGTCTTTTTAAAATAGTTCCTCTAAAATGTCTAAATCCTCGGTGTCAGCATTCAGTTCTACAAGTATAAAAGTAGGCGGAACGAACCGTAGTCGCCACTGTCGGTCGCAAAGTTGCTGCTACGATAGCTCGTGTAGGTGTAGCTGTTGTTGCAAACGCCTCCACGTCCAGTACAAGGATAGTTGCTGCCGCTAGAGGTCTCCGTTGTCCATTCCAAACAATTACTTGCCATATCATATATATTACAAATTTTATCTTGTTTACTAGCATCAGCTAAATTATTTGTTCCTCGCGCTTCTACAAAAGTCCTATTTAAACTGTTTTGTCTTGAATATGGTTTAGTTTTATCTGTTCTATTATCGAATTTTTGTAAAAATAATGTCGCTGTATCCCATGCATAACTATTTATTAAATCACTCTCAAATGGTGTTCCCTCATACATTCCTCTACTTACTATTGCAGCATTCGGTTGTGTTATCTTATTATATACTGTATCACTTGCTTTTACAGTTACTTGTGTTCCGTTTTTTCTTGCTTCATATCTTCCTATATAGTATCCATGATTATCTTTAGCACTTTTTCTAAATCCTGACTCTTCACTTTCTATATTTTCTTTTGCTGTTGTATTTTCATATGTTGATGTATTTGTTTCAGTATGCTTATAACTACTCTCATAACTATCTTCTATTTCAGTTGCCCCTTTTTCAGTTGGAATTCCTACATTATCATCTGCAAATGTGTACCTACTTAATTTTATTGTTTCTTTATTTCCAGCGCTATCTTTTATTACTTCTCCTATTGGGATCCACACAAATTGACTTCCTTTTGTTACTTCATGTGTTACATCTTCTACTACTATTCCATCTGTTACATTTTCTGTTGGATTTATTACCTTAAATCCTGCTGGTACTACAACTTGATTTCCTAAACTATCTTGTACTGTTGTATTT
>ENA-ORNP01003534-ORNP01003534.1-human-gut-metagenome-genome-assembly--contig:-NODE-3534-length-10922-cov-3.572835_pt1 | contig 10922 bp, 8 predicted proteins | sample MGYA00242119_ERZ509030 | MGnify/ENA primary metagenome ERZ509030 (study PRJEB26280, sample SAMEA2338708) | human gut metagenome | biome: human gut; feature: human-associated habitat; material: faeces...
CCGCCGGTCAGTGAAGGAAAGCCTTAACGGACCGTTCCAGGCGAACCGGTCTGACGGCATAAAAACCGGAATCGGAATAGAAAGAAAAAATAAACCTACTTTTTAAATAGTAACGGCGGTTTTAACGGTTATAAAGGTTTTAAAGTCAAGTCTGACTGTTGTAACTAAAAACGATACAGAAATACTGTTTCAGGTCTTTAGAATCAATTGTGTGTCGGTGTTTCCGCTTCTTTCCGCTTTTTCTGGAAGTTGTCCACTACGAATGCAGTGAAAATCGGAAAAAATACCATGCCTGAAGCGGCTAGGATAACAGCCAGCGATTGGCCTAATTTTGTGACGCCGAAGATGTTGGAACCGACGGTAGTGACGTTCATCAATGACCAGTTGAAGGCATCCCAGTAGTCTTTGACCATGGGGTTTGGGCCATGCTCGACGAAGTAGAACATGATGCTGCAAAAATAAATGATAACAAAGACGATGGACAGATAGGTGACGAACAGATTGGTTACTTTACTGCGGGTCATCCAGCTGACGATGATCGATATACCGTAGATACCCCGGGCGATAGGAATTAAACGCAGTAAAACCCAGGTGGCATGGGAAAGATGGGCGGAAGAAATATATACGATATTCAGATAGGGGATAGAAATCAATAATAAAAAGATATGATGACCCAGAAAATGCCATCCTTCCTGACTAAAATACCAGCGGACAAAGAAATCTGCCAGGAAAATCGTACAGACCATTAAATGGGTATTCAGAATAAAGCGTTCGGATAAAATCGTTGTTGCAGATAATAATTCGATAGAAATAATTACCAGAACCAGTATGCTACTGAGCAATACCATAATGTTCAGGAATTTTACGATAGGTTTATCGTTCTGTACCATGGTCTATGGGTTTATAAAATTTGTAAAGTTCATAAAGTTTGTAAAGTCGGTGTCCCCTGCGGGTACTTAATTTACGGGACTTTCGGTGGGACGCATCGGGGACGTAAACGAAGCGCTCGCAGGGGAAACGACTTTATGAGTTATTTTATAATTTCTACAGTGTCGCCACTGAAGACATTGACTCCGAGTTCCCGGGCGATGTATTTGATGGCAGCTTGTGCTTTCACCGAGTTTCCGGCATCGTCTAATGGAGGAGCAAAGGCTGCAATACCGAATACGCCGGGCAGACAGCCCATCACGCCGCCACCGACTCCGGTTTTGGCAGGGATACCGCTGGTGTAGATCCAGTCGCCGGTGTGTTCGTAGAAACCGACAGCAGTGATCAGGGAAATGATATGGGGCATCAGGGATTCATCGAATACCTGTTTACCGGTTACCGGATTTTTACCTTTGTTAGCTATCGTACAACCTGCTATCGCTAACTGTTTGGTCGTTACTCCCATAGAGCAATGCCGGGTATAGAGATCCAGCGACATGTCCGGATCGTCGTAAATCCGGTTGTAATTTTTCAATAACCAGGCGATAGAACGATTGTTGAAATTTGTGGCGGATTCCGATTTATAAAGTTCGTCTTGTAATATTAATTCGCTACCGCATAGATCGGCCATATTGTCGGCAATAGCAGCCCATTTCGAATTGGGATCACCGATGGGCTTAACCATACTATCGGCACTGATAGCGCCGGCATTGACCAAGGGGGTACTCGGATGATCCTTTTCCAGTAAGATTGCCATGATGGAGTTGAAAGGAAGCCCGGTTGCATCGGCGCCTATCTTTTTCAATACGGCTTCGGCTCCATATTGTTTGAGTATCAATACAGCTGTATGGACTTTAGAAATAGATTCGATACCGAAAACATAGGTTGTATCTCCGGCTTCGATGACTTCTCCCGTGGGTAGACAGACAGCGATACCGAAAAGGTTAGGATCGATTTTAGCCAGGAAAGGGATATAGTCGGCATTCTTTCCGCCTTTCAGATTTTTTACTTTCTCATGAGCTTGTTTGACAATGGCTTCAAGGTCGGTTATTTTTATGGTCTTTTTCATGATTCAAAATTTAATTTTTTCTGTTCCGGATTTATTGAAAATAAGCCGGAACAGAAAAAGGGATTATTTTTGTGAAGTCGGGTTTTCTTTTGCTCCCAGCGTTGGGGGAATTGTTGTTTGCCCGGTCGATGTATTAGTCTGAGGAGTGCCGGCCGGGGTTGTTACCGGAGTGGGGGTTACTGTGGCTGGGTTTGTTGTAGTAGCAGTAACCGGAGCAACTTCCCAATGAAAAGGTTGGATTTCCGTATTCGGATCTTTCCAGGACGGCTTACGCAAAGAATAAATAATCAGTGGTATGGCTACAAAGATAATGCATCCCAGGATCAGTACGGTAAACCATACGGTATTACTTCCGGTTGCAATCTGAGAAGGTGGGATAAAGCTTAATACGAATGCCAGCAGGGCACCCAGGAAACCGATGCCTGCCACTATCCAGATCAGGCCGTTTCCTTTCCGTCCGATAGCGAAAGGACGATCGGCTTTGGACATTTTATACCGTAAAGTGATGGCTGCTGTAAACATCAGCATGTACATAATCAGGTATAGCAATACGGTCAACTGTGAAAGCATCTGATAGAAAGATTGGACAGAAGGCATGACAACAAATAATAAGGCCAATAAAGTAACGATGCACCCCTGAATGATCAGGATGTTTTTCTGTACTCCGATTTTATTCGTTTTTTGGAAAAAAGGAGGCAGATAACCGGCTTTACCGACGGCAAAAATACCTTTTGACGGACCGGCAACCCAGGTTAGAACTCCGGCTAATACACCGAACATCAAGGCGATGGCGATGATTGGCGAAGCCCAATGAATATGAAGATAAGCCAAATAATTGTCAAAACCGACCAATAAACTTTGGGTTAAGTTGATTTCTTTAGCCGGAATAATCAATCCCAGGGCAAAAGTACCTAGAATAAAAATGACTACGATAATGATGGCACCGATAAAGATGGCTTTAGGATAGTTCTTACTGGCGGGTTCTTTTACATCCATAACGTGAATACCGGACATTTCCATACCGGCATAAAACAGGAATATACTGGAAGCTAATACCAGGTTATTGAAATTAGACAGGTCCGGGAAGAATCCCTGACTCATATCCATGTTGTTATGCCCTCCGGTTGCTAAATAGATAATACCGAAAAGAATCAGTAAACCGGCCGGAATAATAGTTCCTACCGTTGCGCCGATTTTTGAGATTTTACTTACCCAGCCCAATCCTTTCAGTGAAATAAAAGTGGCTAACCAGTAGATGACCAATACAGTGACCAAGGTAAAGACTTTGTTAGAAGCCAGTGCTGCATCATGTACATTATTCATGCCAATATAGGCAATGGATACAGCACCGAAGGTCAATACGGTCGGATACCAGATGGTACTTTCGATCCATTGCAGGAAAATAGCCAGGAAGCCGTATCTTTTTCCGTAAGCTTCACCGACCCAACGAAATACCCCACCTTCTTTGTTGGAGAACATGGCCGCTAGTTCGGCCGCTACCAACGAAGTCGGGATTAAAAATACGATTGCAGCGAACAGATAATAGAAAGCCGAACTCAGGCCATATTCGGCTTCTGCCGGCAGACCACGAAGACTCACTACTGCTGCAACGTTCATGATAGCCAGGGTCATTACGCCGATTTTTGCCGCCGTTCCTGTTTTTTTGGAATTTGTTGCCATAGTTTGAATAAATTTAATTAATAAATATAAGCTTGAAATTAAGTGTTTTATATTTTTTGAATTTGTTATCGCTTTTGCTGTCCTAGGTACGAGTTTGATAAAATGAATGTTTAAATCCTTACATTATTTAACTTTGACGGAGGAAATCCTTTTTCCTTGAAGTGGGATAAGAAGAAAACAAATTAAACCGATATTTAATTGTATAATTTTGGATACTTTTGCAGGATATCTACTAAACAGTGATAAAAATGACAGTTGCAGAAGCACAAACGCTTTGTTTGAAGCAGGGAACCCCTTTTTATTCCTATCGTTTACCGGGAGAACGAGAATCTGTTTTCGGCGCTCAGCTGGACGGTGAAGTTGCCCCTTTCCGTCAGGTTGGAGAACAGGGAAAGGGATTTATTCTGGTTCCTTTTGCCGAATCTGAAGAAGTACCTGCCTGGTTTATCCGGGGAGATATAACCTTTAGGGAGGTAACGACGGATATTGAAATCCGGACCGGCTTAAGCGGGACTATGGGGCTAACCGATATTAAACCCGGGCAGGAACCGGATATTTCCTGGGAAGAATATGAAAGTCAGGTGGCGGCGATGGTAGCGGCCTTAAAACAAGGTCAGGTACGCAAGATGGTTTTGTCCAGAACAATTACTTTACAGGAACGGGCTTATGAAAAAGCGGCTGTCTGGTATACTGCTTTGGCTGATCGTTATCCGGAAGCTTTTGTGTTTTTGGTTTTTGTTCCTGGTAAAACCTGTTGGTTGGGAGCGACACCGGAGATTTTCTTGAGGCAGTCGGCGGCTGGAACCGAGACTATGGCTCTGGCGGGTACCCGAAGGGTAGGAACATCAGGAGCTTGGGGGCAGAAGGAGATCGAGGAACAGGCTATCGTAACGGAATATATGGCAGAGCTGTTAGAGACGGTATGTGGAGAAAAATGGCGACAGGAGGGCCCCTTTTCAAAACAAGCCGGACAGGTTGAACATTTGTGTACCGTTTTTCAGCATGTGGGAAAACTGACTCCCGGGCTGACCGACCGGGTACGTCGTGCTTTGCATCCGACTCCTGCGGTGGGAGGGGTACCTGCTGGATCGGCTCTTCCGATGATCAGGCGGATAGAAGGACGTAACCGGCGGTATTATGCCGGGTATGTGGGGCCGGTATCGGGTGACGGATGTTGGGATTGGTTTGTGAATTTACGTAGTATGGAGTTGTGGCCCGATAGAATCAGATTACATATCGGAGGGGGGATTACGGCCTTGTCCGATCCCCGGAAAGAATGGGAAGAAACTGAATTGAAATCGAGGACCTTGTTGGATATCGTACAGTATAGCGATAAATAAATTTTGTCGTCGGAATATGGAATACTTAACTACAGATAAAGAAGGAATAAAGATATTGATAGAGGTTCTGAAAGAAAAAGGAATCCGTCAGGTGGTATTATCGCCGGGCTCCAGAAATGCTCCTTTGTTGGTTGCATTTGCCCGTGAGAAACAAATCAGGCACTTTGTCGTGCTCGACGAACGGAGTGCCGCTTTTATGGCTCTGGGTATGGCGCAACAATCGGGTGTTCCGGTGGCTTTGGTATGCACGTCGGGGACTGCTCCTTTGAATTATGCACCGGCGATAGCGGAAGCATATTACCAACGTTTACCCTTGATCGTGATCACGGCCGACCGTCCGGTGGAATGGATCGATCAGGACGATAGCCAGACAATCCGGCAGCAAGCGGTTTTCCGGAATATTGTAAAGGCTTCTTATCAGTTACCGGCCGAACTGTTCCATGCAGACGAACACTGGTATGCCAATCGTCTGGTCAACGATGCTTTGAATACCGCTTTGAAAGGCCGGCAGGGACCTGTACATCTGAATATACCCTTGCGGGAATCGCTCTATGGGCTGAGGGATTACCCGGAGCGGGAAGTAAGGACGATCGAATGTATCGATCCGGCCCCGAGTCTGTCGGTCGGGGTGATGCAACGTCTGGTGGATATCTTCGATCATTGTCCGAAGGTGATGATTCTGGCCGGATTTCATCGGCCTGATTTCCGGTTGAGAGAAGCGCTTCATCGGTTGGCGGGTTATCCGAATGTAGTGGTATTGACAGAAACGCTGGCCAATGTGACTTCTGAGCGGTATATCGGAACGATCGACCGGGTATTGGCAACGGTAAAAGAGGCAGAGCGGGAGGAATATAGTCCGGAGTTGTTGATTACTTTCGGGGGACCGTTGATTTCCAGGCATGTGAAAGCTTATCTGCGGAAATTCCGGCCTCGTTGGCATTGGAGTATCGATCGTACCGAGCATCCGGCCGATACCATGCAGGTACTGACGACTCAGATCCAATTGGAAGCAGAAGGTTTTTTTCCGCAATTGGTAGCGGTGGCCAAAGGTAGGGCATCTGATTATGCTTTGCGTTGGAAAGAAAAGAAAGAATCGGCGGCAGTACGTCATGAGGAATTTGCCGGTCGGGTAGAGTGGTCGGATTGGAAGGCTTTTTCGCTTATTTTGCCGGCATTGCCGGAAGGATCTGCCTTGCAGCTGGCTAACAGTACTCCTGTGCGTTACGGACAACTGTTCGACTATTTTCAGGTGAAGCGGGTAGACGGAAACCGGGGGACAAGTGGGATAGACGGCTCGACTTCGACAGCAGTGGGGGCTGCCTTGATGAGGGAAGGAATAACAACGCTGATCACCGGGGATATGAGTTTTCTGTACGATTCCAACGCATTGTGGAATAAATATATATCCTCTCGTTTGAAGATTATTGTGATGAAAAATGGCGGGGGTGGTATTTTCAGATTCATATCCGGTCCTTCGGAACTGGAAGAGTTGGAAGAATGTTTCGAAACCGGGACGGAGGTAGATGTCTGCGGATTTGCACAACTTCATCATTTCCGTTATTTCAAAGCAAGCGATGAGGTTGAACTGGCCGGTGTTTTACCTGAGTTCTTCAATGAAACCGAATGGCCCGTGATCCTGGAGGTCGAAACCCCACGTTTGAAGAATGCAGAGGTGTTGAAAAGTTACTTCCGGAGTTTACAAGGAGAATGATAATATATTAAATAAAACAGTTTATGAGAAAGTGGCAAACCATAAAAGAATACGAAGATATCAAATTCGATTTCTTCGAAGGAATTGCAAAGATTACGATCAACCGTCCCCGGGTGTATAATGCTTTTCGTCCTCAAACGAATAAAGAGATGCTGGATGCGATGACGATTTGCCGGGAACGCAACGATATCGGGGTTGTCGTGTTGACAGGTGCCGGAGATAAAGCTTTTTGTTCCGGGGGAGATCAGCATGTGAAGGGTGTAGGAGGATATATAGATGAGAACGGGGTGCCCCGTCTGAATGTACTCGATTTGCACAAGGCAATCCGTTCACTTCCCAAACCTGTGATCGCTATGGTCAACGGTTATGCTATCGGAGGCGGGCATGTGTTGCATGTAATCTGTGATCTGACTATCGCTTCCGAGAATGCCCGTTTCGGACAAACCGGACCGAAAGTAGGGAGTTTCGACGGAGGATTTGGTTCTTCGTATCTGGCTCGTTGTGTCGGACAGAAAAAAGCACGTGAGATCTGGTTTCTTTGTCGGCAATATACAGCCAAAGAAGCCGAAGAAATGGGAATGGTCAATAAAGTGGTTCCCTTCGAACAATTGGAAGACGAGACGGTGGATTGGTGTAAAACCATTATGAAACGTAGTCCTATGGCTATCCGAATGATAAAACGGGCTTTGAATGCCGAATTGGATGGGCAACACGGACTGATGGAATTTGCCGGAGACGCGACTTTGATGTATTATTTGATGGCTGAAGCCCAGGAAGGGAAGAATGCCTTTTTAGAGAAACGGGATCCGGATTTCGATCAATTTCCCAAATTTCCTTGAATTCTTTATTCGATCAGGTTATCGGTATCATGTTGAAAGCATCTTTTCAGAAATATCGGCTTCATTTCAAAGAACCTTCCGGGACGTCCCGGGGGATTCTGTTGGATAAGGATACTTATTTTATCCGGATTTGGGAGGAAGGCGCGGAGACCTGCTTCGGGCTTGGCGAGTGTGCTCTCTTCCGGGGATTAAGTGCCGAAGACCGGCCGGATTATGAAGAAAAGCTGAGAGAGGTTTGTAATCGTATCGCTGAAATAGAGACAGCCTCTCTTCAGGAATGGAGTTCGATCCGTTTTGGTGTGGAGATGGCATTCGCCGATTTGCGGCAAGGAGGAAAGCGGATTTATTTTCCTTCTGCTTTTTCTGCCGGCGAAGCAGGGATCGAAATCAACGGACTCATCTGGATGGGAGACCGGGAAACGATGTTGCAACGAATCCGGGCTAAATTAGATGCCGGATTTCATTGTATAAAAGTGAAAATCGGAGCCATTGATTTTCAGTCGGAGCTCGACTTATTGAAATTTATCCGTCGCCGTTTCGGTAGGGAAGACGTGGAACTGAGGGTGGATGCGAACGGCGCTTTCGCTCCTGAGACAGCTCTGGAACGCTTGGATGCTTTGGCAAAATACGATTTGCATTCTATCGAACAACCTATCCGTGCCGGGCAATGGGAAGAAATGGCACGCCTCACTTCCGAATCTCCCTTACCGATTGCTTTGGACGAGGAACTCATAGGATGCAATACACTGGAAGGAAAACAAAAACTGCTTTCAGCAATTCGTCCGCAATACATTATCCTCAAACCTTCCCTTCATGGAGGAGTATGCGGAGGAAACGAATGGATATCCGAGGCGGAGAAACGGCAGATTGGCTGGTGGATTACTTCCGCTCTGGAGTCGAATATCGGGCTGAACGCTATCGCCCAGTGGTGTGCTACGTTTGATAATCCGTTACCGCAGGGCTTGGGAACAGGATTACTTTTTACGGATAATGTAGAAATGCCTCTTGAAATAAGAAAAGATTGCCTGTGGTTTTGTAATGATGCTATTTAATAATATCCGATGATATTCGACCGACAACAACAACATTTGCTATTGGAAGGAAAAGAATATACTCCTGAAGATATAGCCCGGTTTATAGCAGAAGGAACAGAAAATACTCCTTCTGCTTTATGGGATTTATACCTTTTCCTGAATGAGTGGTTTAATGATTCTCCGGTCATAACAGTTCATACTTCCGGTTCCACAGGTACGCCCAAAGAACTGATTGTACGTAAAGACCAAATGATGCAAAGTGCACGCTTGACTTGTGAATTTCTGAACTTAAAGCAAGGAGAATCGGCATTGTTATGTATGAATCTCCGGTATATCGGCGCGATGATGTTGGTGGTGCGTGCTTTGGTTGCGGGACTGGATCTCATTGTGCGTCCCGCTTCCGGTCATCCGCTGTCGGATGTGAAACAGCCTTTGAGATTTGCAGCAATGGTTCCCTTGCAAGTTTATAATACCCTTCGGACTCCTGAAGAAAAAGAACGACTCAAGCAAACGGAGATTCTGATCATAGGTGGCGGAGCGATCGATGAGGCTTTGGAAACAGAAATAAAGTCACTTCCGGGAGCTGTCTATTCTACTTATGGCATGACCGAAACCTTGTCTCATATCGCCCTCCGCCGTCTCAACGGAACAGCTGCTTCCGAACGTTATTACCCGTTTTCTTCGGTAAATCTGTCTTTATCTCCTGAAAACACGTTGGTGATTGACGCCCCTTTGGTTTGTGACGGAGTATTACAGACGAATGATATCGCACGAATCTATCCCGATAAAGGTTTCATTATCCTGGGGCGCAAGGATAATGTTATCAATAGTGGCGGAATAAAAATCCAGGCGGAAGAAGTAGAGAAGCTGCTCCGTCCTTTTATTTCCGTACCGTTTGTCATTACTTCAGTGCCCGACCAACGATTGGGACAGGCTGTGACCTTATTAATAGAAGGACGGGCGGATACTGAAGAAATAGAAAACAGGTTACAGACAATATTGACACCCTATTATCGTCCCAAGTATATTCTGACAACGGATTGCATACCGCAAACGGGAAACGGAAAGGTCAATCGCGCGGAATGTTCCGACTTAGCCAGAAAAAAGTTAGTGACGTTTTTACCCTCATACCCTCACTAATTGGCACAATCTCTTTATTCATCCTACTTGTAGCTATGAGGGTAACTGCTGATAGCTGCCTGAGAGTATATATTTACCCTCATAGTACTTCGTCCAGATTCCGGTGGGATTGCCCTGTTTCCCTTTGTATATAATATGCAAATACTTAGGGATTCTTAGGCAAGTACTTCTTGTTTTGTAAAGGCTCACATTAGTGAATAAGATTGTTTACAGCCGTGAATTAATTTATTCATAGATGTTAGCCTATTTGCTTACATTAGTGAGCCTTTGCTAACTGTTAGGCAAAGTCGTATAAACAATAGGGATAATACATATCAGATGCGGGTGTTTCTCAGAAGATAAGCATATATCTGGAGTGAGGAGAAATCATGCACGTAATAACAACAGGAGGAGCAACGGTAAGTAGTCTTTCAGTGCATTTCGCAAAAGTTCCATAGTTTTTTGTTTGTACCGGTTGATAGATTTCACGCTGAGATTCATATTTTCTGCGATCTCTGTGTGTGTTTTTATTTGACGATTTCTTATAATAAAGAAAGGGAGAATGCCTCTTGTTATGGAGGTTTTCTCTCTTTCTTACCTAAAACTTAAATCCTTATTATCAAGTTACTTGCTATTATAAGCCGTCAACATCCAAACTAATTTTTCCTGTTCTTGCAGATAATCGCTCATCATCGAAACGGTAACTTCGTCTCCGGATTGTGATGCAATAGAAAGAATTTTTCGTTCTTCACCGATCAGATAGCTGATAGACTGAAGGATGTTGTTTAGTGCCTGTTCGCCGTTGCTTATTTTATCTACTTCGTTGATATTGGCAACCTTCAGGTAGTCGCTGAACTTATTGGCAGGAGTGCCACCCAGCATGAGGATACGTTCTGCAATTTCATCTACTTTTTCAGCAGTGTCATCATACATTTTTTCGAATTGGCTGTGGAGAACAAAGAAGTCGTGTCCTTTGATATTCCAGTGGAAACCACGGAGATTAGTGTAATACACTTGGAAGTCAGCTAAGAGTTGTTGCAAAGATACTACTACGTTGTTTGCTCCTGATTCATTCAATTTGATAAGTTCTAAAGTTTTCATATTCTTTTTATTTTTAATGATTTATACTTGTTTCCTTTTTTCTGTATTGCAAAGATAAGGCGGAAAATGCTTGTTGTCAAACTGAAAATTTCTATCTTTGCA
>ENA-ORNP01003536-ORNP01003536.1-human-gut-metagenome-genome-assembly--contig:-NODE-3536-length-10914-cov-7.659361_pt1 | contig 10914 bp, 18 predicted proteins | sample MGYA00242119_ERZ509030 | MGnify/ENA primary metagenome ERZ509030 (study PRJEB26280, sample SAMEA2338708) | human gut metagenome | biome: human gut; feature: human-associated habitat; material: faeces...
TTTCATTCTTTTGGTGAAATAGATAAAAAGTCAGAGAGACATTTCGATTGTAAGTAAAGACACAGGGAATCTGGAGGACGGTTGGAGGAGCAGTACTAATTGCGACGGGTGTAGCATGCATAGTGCTGACAGGAGGTGCTGCAATACCAATAGTAGCTGACGTTGCAGTAGCAGTAGGAAGCGGAACAGCAGTATTCGGAGCTGCAGATGCCATAGAGGGCACTCAGGATATTTATTATGGAAGCACAGGTGACATTGACAGCACGGCAGTAAACGGCATAAAGGATGACAGAAAATGCCTTTGCATTTGCGGCATCCGCAATGATTCCAATCGGGCAGGCATCTACAGCGGGAAATCTGACATTCAAAAGCACAGCAACAATAGTCGCCAAAGAAGGCATCTCAATGGGAGCCGGAGCCGGTGCGCAGAAGATAACCACAGATGTGACAGGAAATGATACAGCAGGAATGGTTGCCGGTATGGTTGTAAGTGGAGTAACTGCAAAGGGGCTGAATGGAATTGAAGCAGAGGCGAACAAGCTGGCGAAAGCCCCAAAAGGGATTGATGGAGTCTCCAAGGGAGCCGAGAGTGCAGCGGAAGATGCTGGGAAGGTTGTTGAGACCAGCTATGGGAAGTCAAGGGAAATAATTCAATGTAATACTAAAGATGCAGCAGCTGATGAATTAGCTAAAAGAATTGGAGGTCAATCGAGATCTGCTTTTGCGGATGATCCAATTCAGCGTGAATTTGATGTGATTTCAGATCAATATATTGCACAAGCTAAACCACCATTAAAATGTGTTAATAAAACGGTTAGAACACAGATGAAAGCGACTTTTGAAGCAGCAAAAAAATACGAAAGAAAAGTTTATTATCAATTTGAGGGAATTCCGAGTCAGGAAGTACTTGATAAATTATACGAGTATAGCGAGAGATATGGGGTTGAGGTAATAATAGATACTGAACCTTTGGAAATTTTAAATTAGAAAAGAAAGAGGATTACTATGGTAACGATTTATGCGTGGTTAGAGATAAGAGCTACATATTTGGATGAAGATTTACATCCAGAAATAGATGAAAAAAAAGTATTTGATGACATTGATAATTTAATCAAGAAGTTAAAATACAATGAATTAAAAGTAATAGAAAAAAATTATTCGCGTTTTGTTCAGTTTAGTGTGATGGAAAACCATAAGACAGAAAGAACAGAAGAGATGATTAGTATGTATGAGAACATTACTAAGATTGCCACGGGTAGTTATGGCTTGCTGTATTATTTGGATGATGAAGATGAAGTATATAGTGATGAATTTAGGGTTCTAGTATCTAAGAAAGGTAAGTGTGAATGGAAAAGAGATGAAAATTTTAGTCCATGTAGCATTATGATAGAGGAGTTTGATTAAGCTTTACACATGCAAACTAAGCCTCCCCACGGGCAGGCTTAAATCCTAGTCTCACTACCAGACATTTAACAGAACTTCTTAGGTTCATAAGGTTTACTATCCCGTAACACGGCATAAATTATGGTGGTAAGCTTTCTTGCCACGGCTCCTGTGGCAGTTAAGTGATGTTTACCTTGGTCACGTTTCTTTTTGTAATATGCATTCAACGGGCTATTGTGAAAAGAGCAGGTGGTAGCCGCAAGAAAAATGGCATGTCTTAAGTAAGGTGAACCACGTTTTGACATATGGTTATGTGTGCTGTTAAATTCACCCGACTGACGTACAGTTGGATCAATGCCAGCAAAGGCAACTAATGCAGAGGAATTTTTAAATCTGCTTATATCACCGATTTCAGCAAGAATAGTAGCAGCACCAATTATGCCTATTCCCGGGATTGTATGTAAGTAACAATCAAACTGCTCATAGTATTTCATGATTTCAATATCAAGAGCTTCAATCTGCTTATCATGAAAATTCATTCTGTCAATGAGCTGTTTTAACTGGAAAGAGAAAGCATCCTGTGCTATCTTAATACCAAAGGTATCAGCTGCAGCTTCCCGGATAGAAAACGCTTTTTTCATGGTAAGCTTATTGTGGCTCTTATCTTTTATGATTTCAAAGAGCTCATCTATTGGTGCATTCTCAATATTCTCAGGGGTGAGATACTTTTCCAGAATGCCCATGGATGTGCTCACCCAAAGAGAAGAAAACTGTTTTTCGTACTCTGGGAAGATTTGTTCCATAATTGTGCCGATTCGGAGCTTAATTTCAGTTCTGGAAGAAATGACAGAATCACGATAACGACATAACTGACGCATGGCAAGGATGTTTTCATCAGCCATGGAAGTAGTCCCAAACTGACCGAAACGTATCACTTCTGCAATTAAAAAAGAGTCAATTGAATCGTTTTTGGTTTGTCGTATATACATTTTTCTTAAAGAATCAGACTGGATAGGATTGATTACACAGATGGTATATCCTTTTGCTTTTAGAAATGAATAAATGGGATACCAGTAATGACCTGTAGCTTCCATGCCAAATACACAAGGGGAATTACCGATGTTTTTGAAGATAAAGCTCATAAGAGAATCTGCACCTTTGTGTGTAGTTGCAAAGCGAAGAGAACGGCCGATTTGTTTGCCTTCAGGTGAAACAATGGATGCTTCATGATGATTTTTGCCAATATCAATGCCTACGATGTACATAATTGAAATCCTTTCTAATGTGAATTGTAAGTAGATAGAATCCTCACTTCAATGCGGGTTACAATCTGGTTAGATATACGAAGTACAGCACAAATGCTGTCAACATCCAGCTAATACGCAAAATCCTGCAAAGCAGAGGGGGCAGTCTCAATGAACGAAGTCACAAGTGCTTCAAGAGTGGTGACGCACACCTCTATCTATTACAGGATAATTGTGAAATAGGAATAAAAGAAAAGCAATAGATAGAAAAAGACTGCTTTGATTCCTATGTGTTTAGCATACCAGAGTGGTAGTACAACCGCAGATATTTACTCTTTTGGTAATAAATCAGCGCCAAGAGGAGCAAGACCTCAACAGGACTTTAATGTTGAAAACTTTGATAGTATTGTAGGCTTAATGAGTTTAATGAGTTATACAAATCATTACCATGGCAATACGGAGGAAAAAAATGACAAATATGTATGAAACATGGTTGATGGAGCAAATACATAGTATTGCTAATTTCCCATATGAAGATATAAAGATATTGGATAAATATCCATTGGATGTGTCAAAACAAGTTCTTAAAGTTTTAATTGAGAATTCATGTTTAGGACAAAATTATGGTTCTATAGATATTAGTCGTAAAAAAATCAATGAAATTAATAAAGATTGGCTAAATCAATTTCTTCTTGAGGTTGCGAGCACGTGTATTGATTGTTCAGATGAATGGGAATATAGACGATTAGTTGAATTAGTTGTTCTTGTGCTTCCTGAATTGAAGCAAGAAGTATTAAAATTGGGTGCACAATCTGAGAATGAAGAAGTGAGAGAAGTAGTAGAAGATTTTCAAAATTTGTGAAATCTGCTTATGCAAAAAAGAATAACAGTTTTCGTACACATATACCAATCTTGGATCCATATCAAAATTGAATTAGTGGGTGATTAATGGAGGTGTTAAGGATATTGGATGAAAAAAAATTAGAGGAGTTGGTCTCCAATATGGATGATAGAATTAGAATGCACGATTATTCCAAAGAACAACTTTTGTTGTTAATTGAAGACTATGTAACAATTAATTTTCAAGGTATGAAGTATCAGACAAGAGAGGCAATATTGAATATGATATGTGATGCTGTGAATTATTATGATATAGGAAAAGATTTAAATTGGGAATCAATTATTGCTATAAGGGAAGATTTGGAAGATGATTTGAAAGAATATGTTGATGAGATTATTTCTATGCACCACAATTAAGCCTCCTCATCAGCCGCAGCATCTTTGATAGAAACATCTTTTTTATGGTAAGTTTGTTGTGGCTCTTATCTTTTATAATTTCAAAGAGCTCATCTATTGGGGCGTTCTGAATGTTCTCAGGGGTGAGGTACTTTGACCGGTGGCTTCCATGCCAAAGACACAGGGGGAATCACCGATGTTTTTGAATATAAGAGTGGTGACGCACACCTCTATCTATTGCAGGATGATTGTGATATAGGAACGTAATAAAAGCAATAGATAGAAAAAGACTGCTTAGAAATTCTCAATTTCCGTATTATGGAGGCAATAAATAATGGTTAGTTTAGTATGTATCGAGAAGAAGCAAAATATCAAATTCCCAGAGGTATATACGAAATTGTATCAATCAAATTTTAAAGGCATAAGTAAAATGAAGATCCAAATAGATGAAGATTCTATAAATATCAGAAAATTTTTAAATGCAAATGAAATTAATGATGTTTTAGATGAGTTTTATGATTATTTTGGATATGATATAGTTCCGATTGCTGAAGTGGAATACGAGGATTTTATATGCTTGGATTTTAGAGTTAACAAGCAAAATCCAGAAATAGTATATTGGAACTATGAATTGGCATTAGAAAATCCAATAGAAGGAATAACACTATTGTATAGTAGTATGGATGAATTAATAATCGAACTGAAAAAAGGATGAAAGATTATTTTTATTATTATGTCTCCACATAAGGACATTTGAAATCAAAAAAGAATAATGTTCCATCTGAATATATGTCTCAGCATGGAGTGGGAAAAAAAGATGGTCTATGTATGAATATGGAAATGCCTGAATTATTTGATAAATAGGGAAGGAGAATTTAGTAATGGACAAAAATAATCACATACAGCAATTAATCAATTCAAGGAAGCTGAGTACTAACGAAGAATATGAATTATTTGAAGGTGCATTACAGGCGTTACATATGAGCATATCGATTGATGATATTGCTGACATATGTAAAGCTTTTTGCGATGATACAAAAGATGATGAAGTTATGTTTGGAATTATTCATCTAATTGAACAGTTGCAAGGAGAGGAATATTTAAAGACGATTGCAATATGCACACCAGATATGAAGGATGCTCATGATTGGGCAATGACGTTAAATAAACGAATAATTAATAGTCAAAAATATTTTGAAAAATACATTGAGATTATTGGCGAGTTAGAAAAGGACTATAAGGAAAAAATATTAAAATTGTTAGTTGATGTTAAAAATGATAATCCTAAAAGATTTGGTAACAAAATAGATATGCTGATTGAACGGACAGAATAATGACTTTATTTATGTCTCCACTTAAGGATGTCCACCACCTAAAACTTTACCCACGGTCTTTAAATTAATCGGAATGGCTCTCACCGAAGGTGCTGTAATCCATGTAGATTAATTTGAAGACTCTAGGGCAAAATTTGCCATCTGGGTGTACATAAGGACATCCGAAATCAAAACTTAATATTGTTTCATCAAAGATGCAGAACGCATTGTTTTCATGACACTTGGCAGGATAGGAGATTTCGACGGGAAATGTCCGAAGTACAGGATAGGAGAAATCCTTGATGGGATAATGGTAGCAACACAGAATAAGTTAAGAAGTATTTTTGCAAATTATGATGCTGCGATGCGTGAGGCTCTTGAGAGTGGTTTAGATGCTAATCTATTAGATGACATGGTGGAATTTACGGAGGAAGTGCAATGATAGAATTAAATTCTAAGATTAAGAATGCTCTAATAAAAATAGACTTTATTAAGCGATATGAAGAATTATCTAATAAATTTAATGCTGAAAGAACACCTTCAAGTAACCGGTTAGTTTATATTGAGGGTAAAGAAGTTATGGAGACAATTCAAGCTTTAGGCTATTCTCCGCTGTTTGATGCAAAAGAAAAACTATATAAAATCAAGGAAGAACAAATTGGAAAGATTACTTTGGGAGTTCATATTATTCTGCAAGATGGAATGGTTGATTTAGTTTGGGTAGTCAGAGAGAATGGAGAATTGCTTCTTGGGGCTCCTTGGGGGACATATTCAAGGAGACTAATTGATAGCAGTTACAGGATAAAAAAACCAATCATAGGAACATATGAGGATTTAGAAGAAATTTTGAAAATTACATTTAAAATGTATGAAGACTTTAAGAATGTACTAACTGGTAACTAGTACATTGAATAATAAATAACTGCTAATTATTATGAACCTCATAGATTTATTATTGAGGTGAAAAACAGCCATGAAATACAGAAAGAACGGCGGACCATTAGCTTGTAGGTAACCAATCCACGTATAACAGAGTGGCCAACTGCCGGGGACTGTTAAACTAGGGCTCTTTTCCAATGCTGTCAGGAAAACAAATGTGACTGGGGTTAAGAAAAATTTCTTGAAATTAACTCTTGACAAAAGTCACTTCATAACAGGAGATAGACAATGAATACAATTTTTGAGTTTACGGATAGAACCAGTGTTTATAGTAAATGTATATTTGCTTCTATTTGCCATGCAGTAATGGTTGGAAAATATACATTGTTGTCAGATGAAATTTCTTGGGATGGAACTAGTTTTCTATTCCAAAATATGGAAGGAACTAGAGGCGTTATATCCTTTTCTGAAAAGAATTTTTTGTGTGGAATACAGAGTGAAGAAAATTATTTAGAAGGGGAAAACAATATAGAAAATACATTGTTAAAGGATGCTGAATTAGATATAATTTATAGAGTAAGAGAAGAAATATTTCCATATTTGCTTGTCGAAAACGATGGTGATGATATTCCAGCTATATCTGCTATTTTTTGGGGAGAAGAAGAAAAAATATGTTCAGACATGAACGAAAAGGAGTTTATGCATAAAAGCGATAATATTTTATTGCCATATCTTTATGAAGAGAAAGATATGAAAAAATATTGGAGAGATTATTATGAAATGAATCAGGAGCATGAGCAAATTGTAGAAGAATTGTATCTAAAAAAAATGACAAATGATAGTTTTTTATTGGATGCTGTACAAAAAGAAAAATTAATGGAATGGTTTGGCGAAGAAATAACATATTGCAAACAATCTTTAGAGGAAATTGGAATTATGTTTGACTAATCTAAGGATTTTTAATTATGGTTATACTTTCGGACTCCCAACAACCTACAACTCCTGCATGTCTATTAATTAACCATCATGGCTGTTGCGAAGCAATTAAGAATCCATGATGTTAATTAATAGACACTAGCGAAATTTTGCCGAGTTGGGTATACGGACGAACATAGCGAATTTAATATGCTAATGTAACGCAATCTTAGCAACAGAATGCTGCGAAAGGGTGCGTTTTTCTGTGAAAGTTTACTATAAACGGATATAAAAATTGGTCAAAAAAGCGGTAATTTAGACTCAAATATTGTTTCGAAAGGCGGTAAATTAGGAGGCATTATGTCAGTAGTAGATAATAAAACGGTAGATGGAGTAGCATTAACGGATGATAAGAAAGGTATTATTTTATTAATAACAGACCATTTAGAGTGAAAAGATGAATATCAACATTTGATAATGCTACAAGCAAAAATTAATGCATATATTTCATTTTTAGAGGAAAAACAATATAAAGATATATACCAAGACATGAGTATTATGTATGGAATTATAGAAATACATTTTCTACATTGTTTAACTAAAAATGCGGAAAAGTTTTTGCATTCAGTTAATAATCAATTAAACGAATTGGGTATAAAAATACAATATTCTGTTTTGCAAGGAGAAGATAATGAAGTTAGATAAAGAACAACAAAAGCATTTTGCTGAAGCAATACGCAATGCTTCTAAGAAGAAAGGATTTAAAGTAAAGGGCTGTTCTATATATGATGACATTTTTTGGAAAGTATTACAAATGCCAAGTAATAGTAAACAAGCTGATTCACTAAGAGCAGTTGGGGCATTTAAAGCTCCGTCAATTTTAATAGAAAAAGGTCAAGATATAAAACAGGAATTACTTCACAGATATAAAACAATATTACCTGATGAATTAATAAAAATATGGGAAGATAATGGATTGGCAAGATTGATGGGAGGATATCTAAAAGTAGTAAATCCAGAAGATTATCAGGAACTGCTTAAGGAAACATATTTTAGAGGAAATATTTCGATTCCGATACTAGTGACGGCTTTTGGGGATATAGTAACATTTGAAGAAGACCAATATATTGGTATGGTGAAGTACAAAAATGGTAATTTCGTCATGCTCGCAAAAAATTTTAAACGTTTTATACAAAACCTTGGAGATGACTATTTTTTAGAAAAGTATTTTCAGATACCCCAGTATATAGAAGCAGTAAATAAATTAGGTAAACTGGAGCAGGATGAGTGCTTTGGTTATGTGCCATTATTGGGATTAGGTGGTAGCGAAAAGATTCAAAATCTGAAAAAAGTAAAAATTAGAGAATACATTGAATTAATATCACAGCTGGTGGGAAAAATTGGAATGTAGTAATGTTTATAAAGGAAAAATAGTTTAAAATAAGTATTTGATCTAAGTTCCGGGATATGGTCTCGTACGACCTGACGACCTCAATGCCCGAATACGCAGACGGAACGAGGGGGATTACGCAGGAGGATGTGGATGAACTGAACCGGATACTGTGGAAGTATGAGATAAACACGCCCAACCGTATTGCACATTTTTTGGCACAATGCGCTGTTGAGTCGCAAAGAGGATATGGCAGGGTGGAGCAATATAACCCGCCCGATCCGATTACTTATTTCACGGGAGAATATGAAAATAATAATAGAGCAAAGAATCTTGGCAATACCGAGAAGGGAGATGGCCCTTTATTCAGTGGAGCAGGGGCAATACATATTACCGGAAGAGCAAATTATCAGGCGTTCAGTGATTATATGGGAGATGAGCGCATTATCACGGATGGAGCGCTTTATGTAGGGCAAAACTATTATTGGGAATCCGCAGGGTTTTACTGGAGCATTGGGAAACCGAGGACAGCGAATGATGATAGGTATGATTTAAATAAGAAATGTGATGAAAATGCGAGTGTGGAGGTAATTACACGCATTATCAATGGAGGAAAATCGAAGCTGGAGGAAAGAGAAAAGGCATACGCATATTTTTCGGAGGTAATTCAATGAAAACAATCCAAAAAGCAATAAAAAAAAGATGGTTTTTTAGAAATAATGTGGTTAATAAATCTCGCACCATTGGTGCGAGAAATGGAGATGGATATGGAAAAAAGTGAAATTGTGGGATATGAGCCGTTGGTCAATGACTTAAAGCTATTGATAAATAAAAAGCAATATCATGTTTTGAAAATGATAAATGCGGAGACTATTAATTTATATTGGGAAATTGGAGAAGAGATTTATAAACAACAAGAACAAAATGGATGGGGAAAATCTATTGTACAAGTATTGTCAAAAGAATTACAGAAAGAATTTCCGGGAGCAAAAGGTTATTCAGCCGCTAATCTGTGGAGAATGCGTAATTTTTACTTGACTTATCGTGATTCTGAAAAACTCGCACCATTGGTGCGAGAAATTAGCTGGAGCAATAATATAATTATCATGGAGAAATGCAAAGATGATTTACAAAGAGAATTTTATATTCAGATGACAAAGCGATATGGTTGGACAAAGCGTGTATTGACTAATTTTATTGAAGCACAAACATATGAAAAATATTTGTTGAATCAGACCAATTTTGATTTAACATTAACCGAAGAGAGAAGAGTACAGGCAAAATTAGCAGTAAAGGACGAATATACCTTTGATTTTGCGGAACTCTCACCGGAATATTCAGAACACGAGCTGGAAATGCAGTTAGTAAACAATATTAGGTCATTTTTGATAGAAATGGGTGGTGATTTTACATTTATTGGAAATCAATACCATTTGATGATAGGAAGCAGGGATTTATATATTGATCTATTGCTTTTTCATAGAAGGTTGAGAAGTCTGATAGCCATAGAGTTAAAAATAGGTGAATTTGAAGCAGAATATGCTGGAAAGATGCAGATGTATTTGACGGCATTGGATGAACAAGTTAAATTGCCTGACGAGAATCCATCTATTGGTATTATTATTTGTAAGAGCAAGGATAAAATGTATGTAGAATATGCCTTGAAGCAAATAAATGCACCGATTGGGGTGGCTACATATCAGTTACGAAATACACTACCAGAAGAGATGAAAGCAATGTTGCCGGAACCGGAGGAGATTGTTAAGAGGTTGAGGATATTTGAGAAAGAATGAAATGAGAAAAATGTTACATCCTTAGAATATTGTGATATACAAAAATGATAAAAATTGGAGACATGATAATGAGGATTTTACTAGTAGAACCTAATTATAAAAACAAATATCCGCCAATGGGATTGATGAAGATAAGTACATACCATAAAGGGCGTGGGGATGAAGTGACTTTTTACAAGGGGGTTATGGATTCAGCGGAATTTTATGGAAAGCATTATGATAGGGTATATATAACATCATTGTTTACGTTTTATTATAATCAGACTGTAAAAACAATAAAGAGTTATGAAAAACTTATTTCGCCAGAGATTAACTGATTCAAGCATTTTGGGGTTAGGTGATTCTGTAAATATTGATATACTTCCGTTAGACTATTCCATTTTGGATGATATAGTATATAAGTATCCGGCAGGGGATAATTATTTTGCTTATATTAGTCGAGGTTGTACAAACAAGTGTAGCTTTTGTGCAGTTCCGATACTGGAACCTGAATTTTGTATGACTAATAATATAGTACAATAAGTTAAAACAATAGGTGAGGAGTTCGGAGAAAAAAAGAATTTATTGTGTATGAATAATATTACAAAAAATAGATTGATTGATTCAGGTTGGAAAGAACAACGAAAAATTAATACTGACGCAGAGACCATATACAAACAGCTGCGTGAAAAAGAAGAGTAGCTGGCAGCGGTTCTTCCACAATCGTGAGTTCCATAACGTAAATTGCAGATTCTGTGGTGCAATCCATAACGTTGATTGGG
>ENA-ORNP01003541-ORNP01003541.1-human-gut-metagenome-genome-assembly--contig:-NODE-3541-length-10900-cov-2.655509_pt1 | contig 10900 bp, 14 predicted proteins | sample MGYA00242119_ERZ509030 | MGnify/ENA primary metagenome ERZ509030 (study PRJEB26280, sample SAMEA2338708) | human gut metagenome | biome: human gut; feature: human-associated habitat; material: faeces...
TGAATGGTGGTAGTGACCTCTATAGCGCCGGTGATGTGGTGGTTAAGGATGATGGTGAAGAAATTCACCTGCAACCTGTGTACGAAGCAGATACCAGTGCTAAGGCAAACGATAACGGTGTCAGTTCCTCCGCAAAAGATGAAGCTCTTTCCAAGATAGCCAATAAAGCAGTTAATATGAGTCTCATACTGCTCATCGTGGTGATTGCAGGGTTGGCAGCAGGAGACGCAATCAGGCGGCAAGCTACGGATGAATTTCTAAAAAGCTCAAATAAATGAATCCATAAAATAAGTCCGCCATATGGCGGACAACTCCTCAACGACAGTAGCCTCCACGATGGCGAGGAGTGGACAACGACCAACAGGTCGGCTAATTGCTGTCAATCAATGATTTCTATACCACAAGAGAGGAGTGGATTATATATGGTTGTGGCTATCGACCAAGGCAACAAGCAGTATAAGACTGCACATAGCGTTTACACCAGTGGTTTCACCGCTACCAGCACCAAACCGGGTTTTGGAACGGATATCCTCAAATATGACGACCAGTATTACATGCTGTCCCAGAAGCGGGGTGGCTATCAGCGTAATAAAACGCTTTCTGAGGATTGCTTCATTCTGACACTGTTTGGCATCGCAAAAGAACTGGTGGCAAACGGCATTCGCCCCGGAATGCAGACCACAGTGTCCATTACGCTGCTTGTTGGCTTGCCTCCTGCACACTATGGTGCGCAGTACCGTGCTTTTCGAAATTATTTTCTCAATCGTGGAACGCTGACCATCGAACTTGACGGACAGGAATACAAGATTCGCATTGACGAGTGCGAGTGTTATGTTCAGGGATTCGCGGCAATGCTCACAGTTTTCCAGCAGGTCAAGAATATCAACAAGGCGATTGTCTGTGATTGCGGCGGTTTTACACTCGACTATCTGCCGGTGGCAAAAGGCCGTCCTGATGTTGCCTCCTGCGATTCGCTGGAACTCGGTGTCATCAAGATGTACAACCGAATTATCCAGCGATGCAACGGCGAGTATGACATGCTGGTTGACGAGGAACAGATTGATGCGGTCCTGAAAGACCAGCAAAGTGACTTGTCTGGTGGCATCAAGAAACTGATGAAGAACGAGGCTGAGAGCTATGTCGATTCTATCGTCTCGGCATTGCGTGAGCGCGGCATTGACCTCCGTTCTATTCGCCCTATTTTTGTTGGCGGCGGTGCGATGCTGCTCAAGCCTTACATCCTCAATAATAGCCGTATCGGTTCAGCGGCAATCGTTGTGGATGACATCGGAGCCAATGTGAAAGGCTACGAAATCCTGTACCGCCAGAGCCATCTAGCGGCTGATTGAAACGAGGTGAGAATATGGCAGTAAAACTTGGATTCTCACGCGATAATCCGACTCAGGCGTATGCTGCCGATATTCTTGCTATTACGCCAAACCGTAAAAAAGCAGACCTCGTGGCCCGTGCCATCTACTTCTATCTCGGCGGCAAAGAGTACGATGCTGATAGTCTGAGTATTCTCCTTACAGGAAAGCCGCGCAGACATAGAAGGAGGAGCGCAAGCCGTAAAAGGGGTATAGCTGCTCCCAAGGAACCTATTGCGGATGCGGCTGAAACTTTCCGGCACGAGGAACAAGTGGTTGAGGAACCGGTCCGAGAGTACGCTCCAGAGCAAGAGCCTCAGCCAGAATTAGAGATACCTTCCACCGAAGGGCGAACGAGAGATACCGATGATTCATTCACAGCGGCAGATACCTCTATGCTCAACGATATTATGGCCGCTTTTCAAAATTCATAATCAATGAGGTGATGTAAAGTGGTCAATTCAGAACCAATTCGGCAGACGGTCGATGCCGCCATGAATCAGAAATATACCGTCACAGTTGGTGACTACTACTTTTGGTTCTACGGATGGTTCGCAGCGGCAGTAGCACTGGCGGTCCTCGTCCTGCTGGTCATTGTGATTCTCATCGTTAAAGCTGTAATCGCAAAAGACAGTGAGAGCAAAACTAAGATTGAGCGAGACAAGGACAGAAAGCGGAACAAACGCGAACAAGAGCAAAAGAAATCGCTTGAAGAGTTGATTTCTGACAACATGGATAAGGTGATGGCGGAAGCTCCTCCGGTTACAGCATACACAGCGGCTGAGTTCCCCGATGGGATTGACCCGCTGTTTTATGCCAGCGAGGATGGAATCACCTTATCGGAACGGCTCAAACGCGAAAAAGCCTATCATGTTTGGTGTGAAGAGCAGGAACGCCTAAAAGAACAGCAAATCAGAGAGCGGAAAGAATACTTCCGGAAGAACGACTTTGGCTTCAATGTCAAGGCTGCTACACGAGCAGTTGAGACATCCCATGATGATGAACTGTCTCCTGCAGAACAGAAGAAATACGAAAAGATTCGGCGTGATAACGAGAAGCGTATTGCCCGCGCCAGAAAGCTGAAAGCTAAGGAAGAGGCTGAGGCTAAGCGAGCGGCAAGGAAAAAGTAACCCGCATGGAAACAAGTTCTTGCAATATGTCCACCAAAATGAGGTGGACAGCTTCCCATGACAGCAGCCTCCACGGGGCGGGAAGCGGGCAACAGGACAGTCGTTCTGGCTGATAGCTGTTTTGATATACGGAGGAAGACGAGATGAAAGAATCGTATTATAGCAGAGTGGAGTTTGGAGCTCTTCTGGATGACACTTGGAGAAAACTGTGCAGAGGTGAGCACGAAGAGAGCCCGAAACTTGTTATACGGGACAGGGCTAATATTATGAAGCCGTGCAATTTTATACTTGGACCAGTTTTCAAGCATAAATATGAAATCAGCGATGGGTCAAACAAGGTGCAGTTTGAAATCGAGCTCCCGCATATCTCCTATCGAGACCGTGTGAGTGAAGAGTTCATCACCGAGACGATTGCAAAGCTCAAAGCATTGGAGTCGGAAATTCGCCCTTCCAAAGCAAGTCCTAATACGGATGACTACAACTTCAAAATCATGGCCGCAGACCGTGTTGGAGTCTTTGCTAGCAAAATCGAGGAAAAGACGAAATACACACAGGCAGTTATGGAAGGTAAGGTAGTCTCTGCGTGATAAATGCCTACGGAAATTCCCGTAGGAGCCACTCGATGCAGCAACCTCCTCGTGGTGAGTGGCGGGCAACAGAACAAGCGTTCTGGCAAATAGCTGAGACAGAAATGGCTTCTATTTATTGGGTGTGAAAGGAGAACCCCCATGAAAAAGGCAGTAACGCTTGGCCGTAGCAAGCGCTCATTTTTGAGCACTTTCGGCACAAGCAAAGGTAAGCTTCGCAAAGGCGGCAACAAAGGCGAGATGGTTCTGAGCCAGAACTACCGCTTTGCAATTGAAGGAGGGCTGTACAATAACAATGTCATTGTTGTTGGCAAAGCCGGTTCCGGTAAGACTCGCGGTGTCATGATTCCCAATGTCTTGCAGGAGACTGGCAGCTACATCATCAATGACCAGTACGGCGAAATCTTTGATGCTTGCGGTGGACTTCTGAAAGCGGATGGCTACAATGTCGTAAAGGTTGATGCTCTGGAAGCAGACATGCTTGATTCGTCTGATTTTGATGTGGCAAGCATCGGCAGTACAAAGACTGCTGTGTTCATCACCGGAAAGTGTTTCCTTGACGAAGAGAAGTGTGCTCGGAAAGCAAAGTTGTATTCGGACCTGATTACGGACCTTGAAGCCTATGCCGATACATTGCAGAACACCGTACACCTTAAAGTGCCCGTGATGTTCGTTCTGGACAACTTCGCATCTATCGGAGCAATTCCAGACTTTTACGAAAAGATTGCGACATCCAGAGGCTATGGCATCAGCTTCTTGATGACGGTGCAGTGCCTCAGCCAGTTGAAGGACACTTACTCTGATGGTGAAGACTATTCGGGAATTCTTGGCTGTAGCGATACGATGCTCTTCCTCGAATGCGGGTATGCGCCCGATAGCAAGATGGGCAAGTGGCTCACTAAGGCAGGCGTGGACATTGCTCGCAGCAATGGCTATAACGATGAGGTGATTCTCGTTCGCGGAATGAAGCCCATATACGATAGGACCTTTGGTTTCCGGTTAAATCAGAAAAAGGCTTGTGCTCCGGTGCTATGAGCCTTAGACTCCGATGAAAACCAATATAGTTCATCATGGTGACTGTATCGCTGTGATGCAGGAAAATATCGATGATGCAAGTATAGATATGATTCTCTGTGACCTACCGTATGGGGTCACTAAAAATCAGTGGGATGCAGTTATCTCTTTTGACGACCTCTGGCAGCAGTACAAGCGAATCATCAAGCCAAACGGAGCCATCCTGCTCTTTGCAGACGGGATGTTTATGGCGAAACTTATGGTGAGTAATCCGACGATGTGGCGGTACAACCTCGTTTGGAAAAAGGGTGAGCGAGTTTCAGGCTTTCTCAACGCAAACAAGATGCCGCTACGGAATCACGAAGAGATATGCGTTTTCTATAAGGCACTCCCTACATATAATCCTCAATTTACAGAAGGCATCCCGCTTCACGGCAAGGGGAATGCCTACCTGAGTAAATCCAATACGAACAACAACTATGGCAGTTTTCAGAACCTGCCTGACGCACGAAAAGGCACAACACAGAAATACCCAAAGAGCGTTCTGGATTTTGATAAGCCGCACCCGGCAATCTTCCCCACGCAAAAGCCTGTGGCACTATGCGAATATTTGATTAGAACCTATACAAACGAGAATGATATTGTTCTGGACAACTGCTGCGGCAGTGGAACTACACTGTTGGCCGCGCGAAACACCAACCGTAGATATATAGGAATTGAACTTGACAAAAACAACTACAATCTGACGCTGTCGAGGCTTGGACAGACAGACCTCTCAGCATGAAGATGGGCAAGCGATAACATAGTAGACCCCGCTGCATAATGCAGTGGGTGATGTCACTCGATGCAGCAACTTCCTCGTAGTGAGTGACGGGCAACGGAGAGAAGAGGACTCCGGCTAATAGCTGTAATGCCATTTATTTTGGTGGCGTGGGTGTGCAGACCCTGAGCGAGCTCATGCAAAACTAATCTGGAATGGTGGTAGAAATATTATGGATAAGCAAATTCGAAATAAAATGATGGTTGATGATTATAACGCGGGAATGTTGGTCAAGGACATTTCGGAGAAATATAATCTATCTCCCAACCAAATCTATGCGATTTTCAAGAAATTTGACGAATACAGCAGACCTTTGCATAGAGATAAGGTCGCAAAGAATCGATATGCCGAGCGAAACCAACAGATTATTGCCGATTATAAAAACGGCGTTTCGGCAATTAAACTCGGTGAGCAATACGGAATCTCCCGCGCCAGAATCTACATGATAATCAGTGGTGAAAGTGATTATCAGAGTCAGCGTGATGCAGGAGCCTTTGGCCCGAAACGAGACGAGATGGAAAAGAGAAATGCTGAACTGATTGCACGCGCAAAGGAAAAGCCTGAACTTCCGATGAGTGAACTAATTAAAGGGTTGAACCTTAGCGTTGGCCGTGGATATGAAATCTTGCACTCCGCCGGTATCTATCGCAAAGGCAAGAGAAGCTGAGAAGGGTGTGGTGAACTGATGATTGACTATTTTGGTGAATTACTCCCGGCAGCGGAACAGGCCTGTTCTGATGCCGAGAGCCTTTCTGCTACTCTTGACCTGATGGCCTTGCACCAATCTCTGACCCCTGATAATCTGCTCCTGCTCAAGATGCAGATGCCAAATGCCATGGCGCTTGGCGGCTTCAAAGCATGGGAAACCGGATATCACCGCAGTGTGAAGAAGGATGTTGTTCCGATTGTGCTCCTCAAACCGCAAGTGGGTTCTGTGAAAGACCACGGCTTTGAAGAGGATGCTGATGGTGAAGTAGTGGTTCCTGAATCCGGCAAAGTCACAGGGGCGGAGTATCTGGCAAACGGTATCTCTTACACCCCGGTTCATCTCTACGATATCAGCCAAACTACTCCGAGCGATGAAACGCCGGACCTTGAACAGCCTTATTTGCTCACCGCTGAGGACATCAACAACGGATTCAGAGCAATCACCAGTTGTGCCGTTATGGTCGGCGAAGATAAGAGCGGAAAACTTGCTATATATAATAAGGAAGAAAACAGCCTGACGATTTCGACTGACGATAAACCCGTGATTGCAAAAGAGTGTATCCGTGCCTTGTGCATGATTGATACGAGCAGCAAGTACAGCAATGGTCTGTACGCAAAGCTGGTATCGGAGTGTGCGACAGAAGTTGTTTGTCGAGTGAACCATGTAGGAACCAAAGACTCGATTATTCTCCTCCAGCTCTGGAAAGGAGAAGGTAAAAATCCGGAAGAATATCTTGAACTACTGAACCAAATCAGCCGTGTAAGCCGGAATGTCCTGTCACAGCTTCGTCAGGCCACGAATCATGCGGTACTCTTCGATTTCTTGGAGGTCTGTCTGCTCAATCAAGTAATGAACTCTCAGGACCCCGATAAGGCAATGCAGGTCCTCACGGAGTTGATGCAGCACACAGATGTACCGGTTCTCTATGATGCAGCAAAAAGTTTGAAAGTCAAAATTATGCTCTTTGCAAGCACAGGGAAAATACCGAAAATCTATGAGGACAGGATGAACCACAAGGTAATGACCCAACCGATATACCGAATCTAATCATATGCTCGCCAAGAAATTTTGGCGGGCACTTTTCTTTTGTCCGAATTTAGGCAGTATCCCCCGAAATCCGTGCGCAAATCAAATTACCCTGTTGCCGCAACCTGAATAGCAGTGCATCTGTACGAAGCAACGACAAAATAAACGAAAGTAATCTTGTTGCACTCAAATGACAAAGTGCATAGAATTAAGATATCAAATTAAGAAAGGAGGAGCTTATATGGGAAATGTTGAGAAACACTCTATTGTTACTTCAAAAGTTGCAATGTGTGGGAATGACATGGATGTAGAGTTCACCGACTGTGCTCTTAGTCCAATGGATACGAAGAATCTCGTTCTGGATGCAATATCGGCAGTCTGCAATATCAGTAACGGCATCCACTTCCTTGAAGGCGGGGAAGCTTACGACCCGGACTATGAATACGCGCTATATTGCTGGAACGATGATAAAGAAACCGAGAATCAACGCGAGCAGAGAGACTATCCGACAATCGGCTTGGCAGTCAATCCCACAGTGCTGGAGAAAAACCTGCGCTGCGATGATGACTGGGTCGTCATTCGTTTCCATGAGTATGCACCCAACGCCTACGGCCTTAAAGAAATTGCAGATTTTTTGCGTATTCTTGCAGACCAGAACGGGTATGATTTCAGAGCGTCTGAGGAATACCTTGTTGCGCACGGCATCACTCAACAGGATGCAGAAACAGCATCGACAGTATTGAGACACGGATGGCGATTTGTTGCTGACAAGTTGACTCAAATGCTTGAGTTAAAGGGGGAGTAATGTCTTCTGACGAAACGAATAAACGCAAGACAATATGCATAAAACAAAGTTGACAGGGCTACAACATGTGGTATATAATAAAAGTAGAGTGAAGAACGACCAGCATAAAATGTTGGTCTGTTTCTAGCCTTTGCACGATTAAACAAACAACAATATATAAATTACTAATATTATGGAGGATGATAAGAATGCAGCTTATGAAGAAAATTGGCGCGATGGCGCTGACTGCGGTTCTGGCAATCAGCTCTTTCTGCACGGTTCCTGCTTATGCGCAGGACTACAACAGCAACGGCGCAACGCTGACGGCAAGTTGGGATGCCAAGGCCAAAAAGCTCTCTTTGAACGAGTCAGGAAGTCTCTTTGATGAGAAGGACATCGTTCCGGGAGATAAAATCAACTCTCAGGTTGTGGTGAAGAACGACACGGGCACGGATGTCACGGTCTCATTGATTCGCGTAGAAAACGCCAACAATACGCAGCCTGACCTGTATCAGTACATGACGGCATCTGTTACACAGGGCGACCAGTCGCTGTATGCAGGAAATATGGTCAACGGTACTACGGGACCTGTTACCAAAGCAATTCCGCTTGCAAAAGGGGAGAGCAAAACACTCTACATCTCTGTTGAACTTCCGAGCACGGTTGGCAACGAGGCTCAGAGCGGCACGATGGTTTCAAACTGGGTCTGGCAGGTGCAGATGGACAAGGAGCCAGTAACAGACTCCGGGAACAACGGCAATAGCGATAAGAAGACAGATGAGACCAAGCCTCCTCAGATTGCAATCGTTACAACTCCGTCTAGTGCCAATAAGAGCATCCAGTCCGGTGTCGATGATGTGTTCCACTCTGAGACAACGAAAACAGTGCTTTATGTGCTGATTCTGGCCTTTGCTGTTTTCGCTTTCATGGCGCTGAAAACCGATGATGGCGATAAGAAAGCAAAGACCAATAAGACCATCGATGGCGAATGCAAAGCCGTTGATGAGGATAAATCCGAAGAGAAGTGATTATTAGAAGGTATGAGCTATGAAAAATAAAGTTTCTGTAGACCAGATGCGCGGTGTTGTCGCGGCGATGGCTGCGGTGAGCATGACGGCCGTCATGTTCTATTCACCCAGCGTGATGTGTACGCTGCTTCTGTCGAGTGCCGTTGGCATGGGCCTTGCACTGGCAGACCTTGCAACTCAGTTTGCGACCGGTGAGATATCTCTGGTCAAAGTGGTGGCGGGAAAAGCCGCTGCTAAGGTTGCTACAAAGAAGTAACCATCGGTTCCCTTGTAAGACCACCAAATCGGTGTTCTGAAATATATATGATGACCGATAGATGCGGTCAGAAAGGTAGGTAATCCCTATGAACAAGGCAAATACCAACACGAAGAAGAAAATTCTGGGCATCGGCGCAGGTATCTGCGCTCTGTCTCTGGCGGCGGTGAGCTCCTTCGCTCTGTTCACCGACACCGCATCCACCAAGGGTGCTACAACTGCTGGTAAGCTGGCAGTCGGCATCACCGCTGACAAGATGACTGACGCTGGCGATTTTTCTGAGCAGCTCCTGAACACGGACTTCGCCGAAGAGGTGAGCAACCTCAATCCCGCTGATGTCCGTACAATTGAGTACACCATCAGTTCCAAGCAGTCCAAATCTCTGCGGGCATCGGACTGCCTGACCGTTACGGTTACGCCTGATGCCAAGATGATGGCTGACCAGAACAAAACCGTTGACGACCTGTTCGCAGAGTTCACCGACAAGGCAGCTATCCATCTGGTTACCGGTGCAAAGGATGACACCAAGCAGGTTGTCACCGCATCTGACGGTACGACTACCGATGTCACTTTTGAGGACTCCGGTCTGACTCTGAAAGATGCCTATGTCACCGAGGGCAAGGATGCCATCGTTCTGGTCTATCAGGGCGACGAGGTCAATTTGGACGGTGTTGGTGACAACGCAGAGAAGATTCCCGGCAACAATGGCAAGACCACCTCTGCCCGCAAGTACACGCTGTACTTCGATGAGACTGCTGGCAACCAATGGCAGGGCGCTCAGGTTTCCATCGGCTCCACGGTTTCCGCTGTCCAGTATGCCAACACCGCAGCCGGTGATGCCGTCCTGAATGTCGATGCTACGAGTCATACCGTTACCAACGATGCCGGTGCTCACAAGATTGTGATTGCACAGGAAGGCGTTAAGACTGATGCTACCGGCAAGGTTGTCGGCTAATCTACACAGCCATCCTAAATCAATGCGCTCTTAACTGAGCACCTTTCCCCGGAGCGCACGAACACGCTCTGGGGATTTTTTATGCGTCTGAGACTGTGGTCGGTCGTGTCCGCAATAGCGAATACAAAAAGCAGTTGGTTCGATTCCAACCGGACGCTCGACGATAGGAGGAAGTTTTGTGGGCAAGAAGAGAACTATATATGTAGTCATCATGTTGTTTCTCGGTGCAGGAATCCTTTTCTGCGCTGGAGCAATCAAGATGGGCCAGATGATGGATGAAGAAAATCAGCAACTCTACTCAGGCTATGCAGAACATGCCGTGGCGAGCAACGAAGCAGATAAAGGAGAAACTGAGTATCTGCCGGTTCAAGTTGACTGGGATTCGCTGCGAAAGAAGAACAATGAAGTGGTCGGCTGGATTTGGGCGGATGCAGATGACGAGGCTGCTGTCATTTCATATCCCGTGATGTACCGCGCAGGGGATAGGGAGTATTACCTCAGACACAATATCGGAAAACAGTATAGTAAATACGGTACACCGTATATTCCGGGCGACTATGACCTCAATTGTAAGGTAATCTCCATCCACGGTCACAACTTTGGCGTTGATGCAGAAACGATGTTTTCTCCGCTGGTCAAGTATGAAGAAAAGGACTATGCTACGCGACATCCGCTCGTCTGGTACGGTGAAGTGGGTGCAAATGTCCAACCATACAAGATTTTTTCAGTGATGCAATACGACTGCACGCCGCTGGATGCCGGAGAGGATTGCTGGAACTATCTGCAGACAGACTTCGATTCGAACGAAGAATATGCTAATTGGCTTGCAGAAGCAAAAGTAAGGAGTTTATTTGAGATTGGTGGTATGCCAACGAGCAATGACGAAGTAGTCATTCTCTCAACTTGTCAGACTGCACAGCGCACCGATATCCGATGCGTGGTATTTGCCTATAAGGAGGTGAGGCGCAATGAAACCTGAAACCGTCTCTGGTATACCACCGGAGGCAAAAGAAAACCCGTATGAACTACCTCAGCAAATTGATGGTCAGAACATCTGGAGCGCTGAGAAACGAAAGGAAACTTTCAGACGAAAAAACAAAGATATCATCCCACTGTTGGATGAGTGGAACGCACAGGGGTGTGGTTCAATTACATCTATTGGACCTGTCCAGCAGATGATTCGGCAGATGCCCGGAACACCGTCCTGAGCGACCCGCTTCCGGC
>ENA-ORNP01003543-ORNP01003543.1-human-gut-metagenome-genome-assembly--contig:-NODE-3543-length-10896-cov-10.551517_pt1 | contig 10896 bp, 7 predicted proteins | sample MGYA00242119_ERZ509030 | MGnify/ENA primary metagenome ERZ509030 (study PRJEB26280, sample SAMEA2338708) | human gut metagenome | biome: human gut; feature: human-associated habitat; material: faeces...
CAAAGAAGAAGATTTCATGGCAACGCTGGATGAAATGGTGGAGAATGCCTTCAACGATCAGTGTACTGGTGCCAATCCGAGATATCCGCTGATGTCAGAGATCAAAGAAATCTATCTGAAAGCATTCCACGAAGGATAAGTGTTTAGGATGACCCTGCAGGCTGATGTCAGCCTGCAGGGTTTTTCAGTTTCATTTGGACCTGTTCAAAGAGAGCGGGAGAAAAGAGAGGCACATGGGTTCCCTGTGCATAATCCATTGCTGTATTCTGGTAGAAATGGTCATGGGCAGCAGTGGGATGCGCTTGCCTTCGGAGAATTCCAATGTAGAACGGGTTGGTGAGAATGTAGCGGATCGCCCGGCCGTCAAAAGGATTTCCGCGGGAAGTGCGGATGCCAGAGTCATTGAGAAAGCGTGCAATTTCCGGGCAGGTGCTTCCAGCTAGAAATTGTTGATAGATCATGGACACATAGGGAGCTTGCACTTGGTCTGGAACGAAATGGCCTTCCACGACCTGATAGCCAAAGGGAGGAATGGAGACGACGCCACCGCGTTTGAATTTTTCCTGCATGCCCCGACGGACTTCCTGCCCCAGATTGACGGAGTAATATTCGTCCATGGCTTCGAGGAGGGCTTCCATGAGAATGGAGGTGGGATCATCGGACAAGGGTTCGGTAACGGAAATGACGTCAATGCCGCATTCTCGGCGGAGCAGGGATTTGTAGAAAATACTGTCCTGACGGCTGCGGGCAAAGCGGGAATATTTCCAGACAAGAATCACGTCGAAGGGACGGGGAGTCTCTCTGGCAGCTGCAATCATTTTTAGAAAAGCAGGGCGTCTTGCGGCAGTACGCCCGCTGATTCCCTCATCCATATAGATGTGGGAATCCAGGAGCAGCAGCTGGTGATTTTGTGCATAGATGCGTAGTTGGTTCAGCTGGCTTGCAGGGGAAAATTCAATCTGGTCATCGGTAGAAACACGGATGTAGGCGGCAGCGTTCATGAAAAGAACTCCTGAAAAAGTGATGGTTACTATATTTTATGCCGGATTGCCTGGCTGACATACCATTGGGCGGTCCCGATGGTGAACTGAGCGCCAGCATGCGGTATCTGGCACAACGTTATACCATGCCGTACCGGGAGTGTATGGCAACACTGACGGATATTGGAACGGAGGAATCAGTCCCAGCACGTTGGAAATGAGATTTTCCCTTGAGAAATCAAGGCTTTTTTGTTATATAAAATATGGTATAATGAAGCATGCTGATGCATGCGCAGGTCATCAGGCTCCGCCTGGTGACAATGTATAATGAAGCATGCTGATGCACACAACAAAAAGGATAACTATATAAATATGAATATTCAAAAACAGTTTATAAAATATGTTTCCCAGAATATCTGTGGAATGTTGGGGATTTCCTGCTATATTATCGTGGATACATTCTTTATCTCGCAGGCAGCGGGAACGGACGGGATTACCGTATTGAATCTGGTGCTGCCGGTATATAACCTGATTTTTGCCATAGGATCGATGATTGGGGTAGGATCGGCAACCCGGTATACGATATTAAAAGCACAGGAAGATGACAGTGCAAAGAAATATTTTGCAAATGCGATTTTGTGTATCCTCATAATCAGCATTCCATTTGTCCTGTCTGGCATTTTTTCTCCGGATACGGTGATGCATATGATGGGGGCGGATGCCGGGATCACGCAGCTGGGCCGCACATATACGAGGATTTTCTTATTATTTACACCGTTTTTTATGATGAATTATGTGTTTTCTGCGTTTGTCCGCAACGACAATGCTCCGACCCTCGCCATGATTGGAACGATGATGGGAAGTTTTTCCAATGTTGTCCTTGACTATGTGTTTATGTTTTCAATGGGGATGGGACTGGCAGGAGCAGCACTTGCCACAGCAGCCTCTCCGATCGTCAGCATATTAATCTGCAGTATTCATTTTTTTCAGAAGAAAAATACGGTACAGTTTGCAAAGACCAGACCATCGGTACGGATGCTTACAGCATCCTGCCAGCTGGGGGTGCCGGCATTTGTGGGAGAATTTTCTTCCGGAGTGACAACAACGCTTTTTAATTACCTGATTTTAGGGCTTGCCGGAAATGTAGGAGTGGCTGCCTATGGCGTGATTGCCAACTTTGCACTCATATTTACCTGTATTTTTAACGGGATTTCCCAGGGAGCCCAGCCACTGGTCAGCCGTTATTATGGAGAAGGGAATGAACGTGCGGTTAAAAAGATTCTGCATCTGGGACTGGCTACGGGTGTTGTTTTCAGTCTTTTGATTATTTCGCTTGTCTGGGGATTTACAGACCCGATGGTAGCCTTGTTTAACGGTGAACATTCGGTAAAGATGGCAGAATATGCATTTACAGGAATGCGGCTTTATGTGATCGGATTTTTGTTTGCCGGCTTCAATATTATCGGAACCGGATATCTGAGTGCATCGGAGCATGCAAAAGAGGCATTTACGGCCTCGGTTTGCAGAGGATTTGTAGCTATCGCGGTGTGTTCCGTGATATTATCACGTATGTTTGGAATCCGTGGTGTCTGGCTGTCATTTATGGCTGCGGAAGCATTGACGGCAGGAATTACGGCATGGGCGCTTCTTAAAGATCGCAAAAAGGAGGCTATGGTATGAAGTATGATAAGAAAGAACCTGAAACGATGGATGCAGATCCGATGCGTCTTTTGGTTTCCGCCATACTGGCATTTACGGTGATGCTTTTTATCAATGGGTTTGTCGGAAGTATGGGTGGATTTCCTGCGTTTGTTGCATTTACGCTGGTATTTTTCCGGATACGGACCCGTGCGGGAATGGAAAACGGAGGGATGCAGCAGGAATTGTCAGATCGTCAGATCACAGGACGGCTGTTGTGGAAATATGCTGTTGGTTATCTGGTTTTATGGGGAATTTTAAGAATTGCGTTTCTGATCTCCCGGGTCACCGGCTGGGGAAATATCAATGGAGCTTCCGCAGTGGAATATGTACGGCAGATGTGGAACACATCGCTTTTGGAAAAATGGGCATATTTTTTTGCGGGGATGATCATGTTTGCGTTTGTGCTTTCACTGTTTCCGCTTGCTGTAATCAGGGAAAAGGTGCGGTGGATTCGCTATGCATTAGTTGATGGTGCGGTGTTTGCACTGGTATGTCTTGGAATTAACGGCGTCTGTCGTTTGAAATTTGAACAGAAATCATCAGGCAGAGCAACATGTCTGATCGATCATCTGCTGCTTTGCGGCCGGATGCGGACCTGGCAGGAAATCACCTGTCTGTTGGCAATGGTTGTTTTTATTCTTGTCATCGGTGCATTTGTATTTAGCTATGCATCCAGACAGTATGCGGTTAAAAATATAGATGGAATACCGGCATCTGCCGGGGAAGAAGAATCGCGCAGACACCGGATGATCAGAAAGATTGTGACGGTTGGCTGCAGTATTGCGGCTGCTGCAATTGTTGTCGTGATAGTACTTCTGATGCCAAAAGATACCGCAGGGGATTATACGAAGGTTGCGGAATTTCTGACTGAGGATACGCGGATGGGACCGATGGAATATGGAGATGCGGTTTATGTACCGGTAAATGAGGAAGCGGATCTGGAGAAAAACGGAATTGCCCAGGGCTATCTGGCAGAGCGTGGAGAGCGCTGCGACAGTCGGTTTTATCAGCTTGCGATTGCAAATCTTCTGTATACCGATCCGACCGGAAAAACAAATCTCGTACAGACAGCCGGAACCGATGGAGGAACATATGCACCGGTGGCATTGGTGGAAACAGACAAGGCATGGGAAACGGATGATGTGTTTCTTCTCTGGGATGAAGACTGGGCTTTGGAATCGGCATATTCGCATGAGCCGACAGGTTATGTGGCATGTCCGGCGGATCTGATACAGGGGCTTAGGATGCAGTTTCCGGATGTGACCTACCGCACAGCGGATTTTTCGGAGTATGATGCCTATTTTACACTTCGGGGATATCAGGAGATGGAGCAGGCACTGGAGGAAGATCCTGTGGATGGAGACTGGGTCGGATGTATTCTGGTGAAAGATAACAAATTTTATTTTGGAAGCTACGAAAATCAGATTACGGGTATCTGTCTGCAACAGCTGCGGAAAGTACTCGGAGGAAATGCAAAATAAAAAAGGAAATCAGGAATTCACGCAGAATATATAATATGTAGAGTTGTTTGAAATATTGTAAGGATTTTGGCGGTTTGTGCCGCAGAAATGAGCAGAATATGACAATTCGGGAAAGAATAGAACAGATAGAAGCAGATACTTTAAGTCCGTACGCCTGTCTGTCCATAAACGCAAAGGGCAGAGACAGGGAGGAACCGCAGTGTGATATTCGTCCGGTCTTTCAGAGGGATCGTGACCGTATCCTGCACAGTAAGTCTTTCCGGAGACTGAAAAGTAAGACGCAGGTTTTTCTCACACCGATGGGAGATCATTACCGGACGCGGCTGACACATACGCTTGAAGTATCGCAGAATGCGAGAACCATTGCGAAGGCGCTCCGGCTGAATGAAGATCTGGTTGAGGCGATAGCATTGGGGCATGATCTGGGGCATACACCGTTTGGACATGCAGGAGAATTTCTGCTGAATCAGGTGTATGAAGGCGGGTTCCGCCACAACGAACAGAGCGTACGTATTGTAGAAAAACTGGAAAAAGACGGAGAAGGACTGAATCTGACCTGGGAGGTCCGGGATGGAATTTTAAACCATCAGACACGGACGATTCCGCACACGCTGGAAGGAAAGATTGTGCGCCTGTCCGATAAGATTGCATATGTCAATTCCGATATTGACGATGCGATCCGTGCAATGATTCTGGATGAGGAAGATATTCCCGTGGAACTGCGTCGTACGCTGGGATTTACCACGAGAGAGCGCCTGGATCACCTGATCCACGATATCATCAGCAACAGTATGGGAAGAGACGATATCATTATGTCGGATGAGACCGCGGAGGCGCTGCGGGATCTGCGCTTGTTCATGTTTGAACATGTATACCGGAATCCGGTCGCAAAAGGCGAGGAAGTAAAAGCTAAGGCCATGCTGGAACAGATGTATTATTTTTATATGGACCATATCGAGCAGCTGCCGGCAAAGTTATTAAAAATGCTGGATGAGGGTGAAGACAAAGGGCGCATCGTCTGTGACTATATTTCCGGTATGACAGATAAGTATGCGATTACCAAATTTAAAGAAAATTTTATGCCGCAGGCATGGAAAGTGGATGGATATTGATGACTAGAGAAAGGAGGGGATTTCCACGCCGTATTTTTCAGATGATCTGATTGAGGAGGTACGTTCCCGCAATGACATTGTGGATGTGATCGGCGGGTATGTGCGTCTGCAGAAAAAAGGAAGTACATATTTTGGGTTATGCCCCTTTCATAATGAGAAGACGGGATCATTTTCCGTTTCTCCGAATAAACAGATGTATTACTGCTTTGGATGTGGAGCGGGAGGCAATGTTTTTACATTTCTGATGCAGTATGAGAATTATACTTTTACCGAAGCGATGCAGGTACTTGCCGATCGTGCGGGAATTGAACTTCCCAAGCAGGAGATGACAGGTGCACAGAAACGTGAGGCGGACAAGCGCACGAAGCTGCTGGAGATTAACAAAGAAGCCGCAAAGTATTTTTATAAACTTTTGCGCAGCCCGAGAGGGGAAAAAGCATATGCGTATTTCCGTAAGCGGGAGCTGTCGGATGAAACGATGCGCAAATTTGGCCTGGGCTATTCGGATCAGTACAGCGATGATCTCTATCGCTATTTAAGACATGTGGGATATGACGATGCGCTGCTGAAAGAGTCGGGGCTTGTCTCCATCGATGAGGTGCGCGGAGGCCATGACAAATTCTGGAATCGTGCCATGTTTCCGATCATGGATGTACATAACCGGGTGATCGGATTTGGAGGGCGTGTCATGGGCGAAGGGGAACCGAAGTATTTGAATTCGCCGGAGACGAAGATTTTTGACAAGAGCCGGAATCTGTATGGATTAAATATTGCAAGGACAACCAGAAAACCGCAGCTGCTTTTATGTGAGGGATATATGGATGTCATTGCACTGCACCAGGCAGGCTTTGACAATGCGGTGGCCTCTCTTGGCACATCGCTTACCAGTGGACATGCCAGTCTGCTGAAACGCTACACCAAAGAAGTGTATCTGACATATGACAGTGATGGGGCTGGGGTAAAGGCGGCACTCCGTGCAATTCCGATTTTAAAAGAAGTTGGAATTATCACGAAAGTCATAAACATGCAGCCGTACAAAGATCCGGATGAATTTATCAAAGCACTTGGGGCCGAAGAATATCAGAAGCGGATTGATCAGGCGGAAAACAGTTTTCTGTTTGAAATCCGTATGCTGGAGCAGAATTATGATATGAATGATCCGGAGTCCAAGACGGCATTTTATAATGAGACGGCGCGGCGGCTTTTAGCCTTTCCGGAGGAGCTTGAGCGCAACAATTATATCCAGGCGGTCGCTGATAAGTACAGGATTGGCTTTGAGGATCTGCGGAAGCTTGTGAATAATCTGGCAATGGCAGGGAGCGGGATTACAAAGGCGGCTCCGTTAAAGAGCGGTATCCATGAAAAAAAGAAAGAAGATGGCATGAAACAGTCACAGAAGCTGCTTCTGACCTGGCTGATCGAGGATACGCGGCTTTTTGACAGCATCAAAGGATGGATCACGGAGGAAGATTTCACGGAACCGCTGTATCGCAAAGCGGCACAGGAGCTGTTCACCCAGTATGGGGAGAGCGGACAGGTGAATCCGGCAAAGATTATCAGCCGGTTTCAGGAGGAGGAAGAACAAAAAGAAATTGCGGGGCTTTTTAATGCAAAAATTCATGAAGTAGAGACAAAACAGGACAAAGAAAAAGCATTAAAGGAAACAATTGAGAGAATCAAGGAAAACAGTATTGATGTTCGAAGCCGGCAGTCAGATCCGAATGATCTGACGGTCGTTATGCAGCTGATCAATGAACAGAAGGAATTGGAGAAGCTGAAGAAAACGCATATTTCTATTGATTAGGGACAAAATAGAAAGTAACCTGAGAGGACGAAACGACATGGCAAAGAAAAAAGAAGAGAATGCAGCAGTGGAAACGGAAGAAACAAAGGCAAAGTTCAGAGAAAAACTGAAAAGTCTGCTGGAACTGGGAAAAAAGAAACGGAACATTCTGGAGTATCAGGAGATCAGCGATTTTTTCAGGGATATGAATCTTGACGAAGAAAAGATGGAGAAGGTTCTGGATTTCCTGGAAGCAAATAAAGTAGATGTCCTCAGGATCAGTGACGGGGATGATGAGGATGATGATATCATTCTGGATGACGAAGACGAGGTAGAAGTAGAAAAGATTGATCTTTCGGTTCCGGAGGGCGTAAGTGTCGAGGATCCGGTACGCATGTACTTAAAGGAAATCGGCAAAGTGCCGCTGCTGTCTGCAGACGAAGAAATTGAGCTGGCACAGAAGATGGAGGCCGGAAGTGTGGCAGTTGAAAAAATTCCACTGCTCAAAGAGCGTCTGGCAGAAACCGGTGATGAACAGGAAAAAGAAGAAATACAAGCGGAGATCAAAGCATTGCAACTGGATGTCGACCGTGGATCAGATGCCAAAAAACGTCTGGCAGAGGCAAATCTTCGTCTGGTAGTCAGCATTGCCAAGCGCTATGTGGGCAGGGGCATGCTGTTTTTAGACCTGATTCAGGAAGGAAATTTGGGACTGATCAAGGCGGTAGAAAAATTTGATTACCGCAAAGGATATAAGTTCTCCACTTATGCAACATGGTGGATCCGGCAGGCAATTACCCGTGCAATTGCGGATCAGGCAAGAACCATCCGTATTCCGGTGCACATGGTGGAAACGATCAACAAGCTCATTCGTGTCAGCAGACAGCTGCTGCAGGAACTCGGGCGGGAACCTACGCCGGAAGAAATCGCGGAAGAGATGAAGATGCCGGTGGAACGTGTGCGGGAAATCTTAAAGATTTCACAGGAACCGGTATCTTTGGAAACACCAATCGGAGAAGAGGAAGATTCCCATCTGGGCGATTTTATTAAAGATGATAATGTACCGGTACCGGCAGATGCTGCAACTTTTACGCTGCTTAAGGAACAGCTGGAAGAGGTACTCGGAACACTGACCGAGCGGGAGCAGAAAGTGCTGACGCTTCGCTTTGGTCTGGAGGATGGAAGGGCAAGAACCCTTGAGGAAGTCGGAAAAGAGTTCAATGTAACCAGAGAACGAATCCGTCAGATTGAGGCAAAAGCGCTCCGTAAGCTTCGCCATCCCAGCAGAAGTCGTAAGTTAAAGGATTATTTAGAGTAACATGATGAAATTATCGAGGAGAATGAAAGCAGTGGCTTCCATGGTTACAACCGGCGGTATCCTTGCGGATATCGGAACAGACCATGCGTATGTGCCGATTGCACTGGTACAGAGGCAGAAAATAAAGGGAGCCATTGCAATGGATATTAATGAGGGACCGCTTGCCCGGGCACAGGAACATATCCGGGCAGCCAGGCTGGAGGAATATATACAGACCAGGCTTTCGGACGGGGCAGAGGCACTGCTTCCAAATGAAGCGGATTCCATTCTGATTGCAGGAATGGGTGGAGAACTGATTCTGCATATTCTGACGGAAGGGGAATCCGTCTGCAGTACAGCGAAAGAACTGATTTTGCAGCCACAGTCTGAAATACATAAGGTCCGGGAATATCTGCGCCAGCATCAGTATAAAATTGAAGATGAAGATATGGTCTGTGAAGAAGGAAAATATTATCCGATGATGCGTGCCGTAAAAACGGAGCAGGATGAAACGTGGAACCGGTTGAACGATCAGACAATAGCAGTCTGTGATATTTACGGACCGCTTCTTCTGAGAAACGGAAATCCGGTACTGCGCCGGTTTCTGGTGCGTCAGCATGGACAGCTGACACAGATTCTGCAGACGCTTGAAGCACAGAAAGAATCGGAACAGATCATACGACGTATTGCAGAAGTGCAGGAAAAATTACAGCAGAATGAATCTGCGTATACGATTTTGGGGGCGATAAAAAGTGCAGGAATTTGAGATCACATTGGAGACTGCGCCGGGGAAAACCGAACTGGTTCTGATTCCGGAGCAGACAAAACTGGAACAGATTGCAAAACAATATCAGAAAAATTACAGTGACAGGATTGTACTGGCATGTGTAGATGGAAAACTGCGGGAACTTTCAAAAGTGGTGAAGGCACCCGGTAAAATTTCGTTTCTGACGATGACGGACAGGGACGGCAAACGCACCTATCGCAGAAGTATGACGCTTTTATTGCAGAAGGCGGTAGAAAATCTGTGGAAGGATCAGGTAAAAATCAGGGTATATTATTCTCTGGGAGAAAGTTATTACTGTGAACTGCATGGAACTGCAAATGATGCAGCAGCCGTGCAGGCACTGCGTGCAGAGATGCAGCGTCTGGTAGAGGCCGATTTACCGATCAAGAAATGCAGTGTAAAAACAGAAGATGCGGAACAGCTGTTTCATGATAAGGGAATGAAGGACAAAGAGCGGCTTTTACATTATCGCAGAAGTTCGCGTGTCAATATTTATGAGCTGGACGGACATCAGGACTATTATTACGGTTATATGGTTCCATCCACGGGATACCTCGGAGTGTTTGATCTGGAGTTATATGAAGACGGCTTTGTTCTTTTGTTCCCAAATAAAAAGGGAGATGAAGTGGAACCGCTTCATACCTCCAATAAACTGTACCACACATTAAAAGAATCACGCAGCTGGAGCCGTATGCTGGACGTTGGAACGATCGGTGCGCTCAATGATGCAATCGCATCCGGCAGGGGTGAACAGATTATTCTGCTTCAGGAAGCATTGATGGAGGAACGGATCGGTTCCCTGGCAGCACAGATTGCAGCAAAAAAAGGAATTAAATTTGTCATGATTGCAGGTCCGTCTTCTTCCGGAAAGACGACATTTTCCAACCGCCTGTCGATTCAGCTTCTGGCAAAGGGAAGAAAACCGCATCCGATCAGTCTGGATGATTATTATGATGACAGGGAGCGGTGTCCGAGGGATGCAGACGGAAATCTTGATTTTGAATGTCTGGAGGCACTGGATGTCAGACAGTTTAATGAAGATATGACCCGGCTTCTGGCAGGGGAGAAAGTAGATATGCCTTCTTTCAATTTCAAGACGGGAAAGAGGGAATACCGTGGCAGGACCCTGCAGCTTAAAGAAAATGATATTCTTGTCATAGAGGGAATTCATGGTCTGAATGATAAGCTGTCGTATACACTTCCCGCAGAAAGTAAATTTAAGATTTATATTTCTGCGCTGACACAGTTGAATATTGATGAACACAATCCGCTGTCCACGACGGACTGCCGTCTGTTACGCCGGATCGTGAGAGATGCCAGAACCCGTGGAACGACGGCACAGGAGACGATTGCGATGTGGAAATCTGTGCGAAGGGGAGAAGAAAAAAATATTTTCCCGTTTCAGGACAGTGCGGATGTCATGTTTAATTCCGCTTTACTGTATGAGGTTGCGGTGCTTAAAGTATATGCGGAACCGCTTCTGTTTCAGATTCCGCGTGACAGTGCAGAATATCTGGAAGCGAAGCGTCTGCTTAAGTTTTTGGACTATTTTCTGCCGCTTCCGACGGAAGGAATTGCACAGAGTTCTCTGGTGCGGGAATTTGTCGGAGGAAGTTGTTTTAATGTATAAAAACACGGTAAACTTTACGGCTTGAACCTTACTGGAAACTGTGTTATAGTGGAAAAGCATCTTAAGATGGAGGACAGGTGATCGCGGCTGCAGGTGTCGAAAGACCGCAGGTGAGGAAAGTCCGG
>ENA-ORNP01003544-ORNP01003544.1-human-gut-metagenome-genome-assembly--contig:-NODE-3544-length-10887-cov-2.674483_pt1 | contig 10887 bp, 8 predicted proteins | sample MGYA00242119_ERZ509030 | MGnify/ENA primary metagenome ERZ509030 (study PRJEB26280, sample SAMEA2338708) | human gut metagenome | biome: human gut; feature: human-associated habitat; material: faeces...
TACGCTTAACAGTTTCTTTTTCATATTCCTATTCCTCCTTTTTTCTCTTGAAGCACTTTCGCACTTCATGATCTGATTATAACAACGGGTTTTGTGAAAATACATACGAAATTCTTCTCAAAGTCTTTGAAAATCTTCACTCTTTTTTTACAGAGCCAAAAAACGACCGGATTTTTTGTGTATGTTGCACAAAAAAAGAATCGCTCCGCATGTTACAGATCGATTCTTTCCAGACATATTCCTATATACATATTTAATTTAACGCTCCCAACGAAGCGCTCCGTGCTGTGCACTCCCACGCTTCTCCCCCCATTCGCATATCGCGAAGCTGACGCTTCACTTTTATGCTCATGTTGGGGGCGTGTCTCAAGGTCATCACCCCACTCTTGTGCAAGCACAAGTGGGCTGCTGACTTTGATCCACTGTAATCAACATCATAGCACAAAAAAATGTCTGTGGCACTATTTTTTTGTACCACAGACAATTTTATTTTTTATTTTGTTTTCTTCTTTGGTGTAGCTTTCTTTTTTCTTGTTTTTGGAAATTCGAAAACTACTGATTCGTATGATCTAAGTGGAATTTCCAATCTGTATGGTCTTCCATCGCACTCGCCTTTCTTGGCTCTGTAGCTTACAACCTGTTTCTCACCTGTTTCTGTTGTAACCAATCTCTTGTAAGTTCCGGCTTTTGGAACTCCTACAACATAATCAGGTCTTTCCATTGGTGTAAAGTTACACACGAAACCGATAGAGTTCTTATAATCAGCTTCTGTTGTCTTTCTTATGAAACTGAAAATACTTCTTTCGCAGTCATTGGCATTAATCCACTCAAAAGCTCCATAGCCCTTTGTTTCAGTGTAAAGTGCCGGATATTCCTTATATAAGTGAAGTAATTTCTTTACATATTCCTGCATGTCCTTATGTTCAGGTTCATCAAGCAGGTACCAGTCAAGACTTCTAGCCTCTGACCATTCCTGTAACTGGGCAAATTCCTGTCCCATAAATAACAGCTTTCTGCCCGGATGTCCCAACATAAAAGTATATGCTGTCTTTAAGTTTTTAAATTTATCCTGTGGATAACCCGGCATCTTATTAATCATTGAACATTTCAAATGAACAACTTCATCGTGAGATAATACTAAAATAAAATTCTCACTAAATGCATAAGTTATTCCGAAAGTCATCTTATTATGATTACCCTTCTTAAACAAAGGATCAAGCTTAGTATACTCTAAGAAATCATGCATCCAGCCCATATTCCACTTGTAAGAAAATCCAAGGCCACCTTCCTTAGGTGACATAGTAACCTTAGGCCATGCTGTGGATTCTTCAGCAATAATATATGCTCTTGGATTTCTGTAATTCATAACACTACTTAAATGTTTAAAGAACTCAATAGCTTCCAAGTTCTCATTACCGCCATACTTATTAGGAACCCACTGTCCGTCTTCTCTTCCGTAATCCAAATATAACATAGAAGCAACTGCGTCAACTCGAAGTCCGTCTATGTGATATTTTTCAACCCAGAATAATGCGTTTGCAATAAGGAAATTAACAACTTCTGTCTTAGAATAATCGAAAACCTTAGTGCCCCAGTCAGGATGTTCTCCCAATCTTGGATCTGCATATTCATAAAGCGGTGTTCCGTCAAACATTGCAAGTCCGTGAGCATCTTTTGGAAAGTGGGCAGGTACCCAGTCCAAAATAACCCCGATTCCTGCTTTATGGAAAGCATCTACCAAATACATAAAATCCTGAGGTGTTCCATATCTTGATGTAGGTGCATAATATCCCACAACCTGATATCCCCATGAACCATCAAAAGGATGTTCCAATATACCCATAAGTTCTACGTGTGTATATCCCATATCCTTAACATATGCTACAAGTTCTTTAGCCATACGCTTGTAATCATAGAATCCGTCTTCATCATCAGGACCTTTAAAATCCTTTCTCCATGAACCCGGATGAACCTCATAGATTGACATTGGAAGTTCATAGTGATTCTCCTTTGCCTTCTCTGATATCCATTTAGCATCTTTCCATTTGTAATTATCAATATTTGCTACCCTTGAAGCATTTCCGGGTCTTTTCTCAGCCCAAAAACCATAAGGATCAGCCTTGTACAATGTATCCCCACTTTGTGTAGAAATAACATACTTGTACATTGCGCCTTCTTCAACCTCCGGTATGAAAAGTTCCCAGATGCCTGAATCATTTTCCATCTTCATGTTATGGTTAAATCCCAACCAGTCATTAAAATCACCTATAACGGCAACGTTAACTGCATGGGGTGCCCAAACTGCGAAATATGTTCCTTTTACACCATCAATTGTTGTAACATGCGCACCCAGTTTCTCATATATTTCATAATGAGTACCTTTTCCAAACAAATAACAGTCATCTTTTGTTATGACATTCTTGTTTCCCATATGGTCTCCTCCCTGTTTTAATTATTTATTTTCTGTTGTAATTAATCAGGCAGCCTTTTAATATAATGTCACGTTCGTCGTCAGTCATTTCGCCAAGCTTTAATGTAAATGGTTTAACATTCTTGTCATCATCTACAACGTAAGCCTGTACGTCTGTAGCTTTGTTCTTAACAGCTTCAACTATTTCCGGTACAAAAATATAGTCACCGTTCTTAAATGGTAATTCTTCTGATTCATAAATGAATGGAAGCATACCCCAGTTAATAAGGTTTGAACGATATCTCTTTGTTGCATATTCACAGGCGATATTAGCCCATCCGCCTAATACTTTCTGACATGAAGCAGCCTGTTCTCTTGCTGAACCGTCACCTGGTTTTACTGCAAAAATAGTGCTTCCGATACCTACTGTATCATTGTCAATCTTGTACTGAGGAAGATTGCTCTTTAACGCTTCAAATACTCCTCCAACTTCCGGAAGTGCATCTACAGGATTCTGTCCTGCTTCTCTTGCTTTTTCCGCTTTCTGTACTTCTTTAGCCTTTCCTACATATTCAGGATCCTTTCTTGAAAGTGCAAACTCTGCAAGTCCAAGTGGGTTAGAACGATAAGATGATGTTTCACCTGATGGTATTAATTCATCTGTTGTTGTAACCGGATCATGAATCTCTGAAACAACTTTAAGAAGAAGATTGTCTGTAAGTGCAACCATTTCCGGCCAGTCTTTGATGTTTGGTCCAAACTGGATTTCTGTATCAGGATCTGCTATTCCGTGTGAGTCAAATACTCTGTTTTCATAAATACTCTTGTCAAAATGATACTTACGTCCCTTAAACTCAACATCAACATCTGTAGCTGCTGTAAGATAACCCTTGTTAGCTGCTGTTGCTGCAATAGATCTGGCATCCATAAGTGCAACTGAAGAAATCTGTCCATTCTGTAACTTACTTCCTTCTCTGTTAGGGAAGTTACGTGTTGAATGTCTGATACTGAAGGCATTGTTAGCCGGTGTATCACCTGCACCGAAACAAGGTCCACAGAATGCTGTCTTCATAACACCGCCGGCAGCCATAATATCTGCTGCGCATCCGTTTTTGATTAATTCCATATATACTGGCATAGAAGCAGGATATACACTAAGTGTAAATTCGTCAGCTCCAATGCTATGTCCCTTTAATATATCTGCTGCTGCACAAATGTTTTCAAATCCACCACCTGCACAACCTGCAATGATTCCCTGGTCAACATAAAGTTTTCCATCACGAATCTTGTTTGTAAGTTTATAATCAACCTGTCCATCTAATGAAACTAAAGCTTTCTTTTCAACATCGTGGAGAATATCTTCCAAGTTAGCATTTAATTCTTCAATAGTATATGTGTTACTTGGATGGAATGGCATTGCAATCATAGGTTTAATCTTAGATAAATCAACATAAACAATTCCATCATAGTATGTAACTTCGCCAGGATTTAATTCTTTATACTCATCTACTCTTCCATGGATGTCATAGAATTCCTTAATCTTCTCATCTGTACGCCAAATAGATGAAAGACAAGTTGTTTCTGTTGTCATAACGTCAACACCGATTCTGAAATCTGCGCTTAAGTTAGAAACACCAGGTCCTACAAATTCCATAACTTTATTCTTAACATAACCCTTGTCAAATACTTCTCCGATAATTGCAAGTGCAACGTCCTGAGGTCCTACACCCTTAGCAGGTTCTCCTGTCATGTAGATACCGATTACTTCAGGCATATTAATGTCATATGTCTGTGAAAGTAACTGCTTAACCAATTCAGGTCCGCCTTCACCCATAGCCATAGTACCAAGAGCACCATAACGTGTATGTGAATCAGAACCAAGAATCATCTTTCCGCCACCTGCTAACATCTCTCTGGCAAACTGATGAATAACTGCCTGGTGAGGTGGTACATAAATTCCGCCATATTTCTTAGCACATGTAAGTCCAAACATATGGTCATCTTCGTTAATTGTTCCACCAACAGCACATAAACTGTTATGACAGTTTGTAAGCACATAAGGAATTGGGAATTTCTCTAATCCTGAAGCTCTTGCTGTCTGAATGATTCCAACAAATGTAATATCATGGGATGTAAGCTTATCAAACTTAATCTGAAGCTTGTCCATGTTGCCCGATGTGTTGTGTTCGTTCAAAATACCATATGCCATAGTATTCTTTGCAGCATCTTCTTTTGTAAGGTATTTATCCCCTAACTTGTTCTTTAGTAATTCTTCTGAGCCTGCACCTGTTTCTACAACTTCTGTGCCACCAATAAGGTATGCTCCGCCTTTACTTAATGTTATCATTTTTGCCTCCTATGTTTTCGTAACTTATCAGGTTAAATGCGTACCCTTCGGGGTTATAATCCATTTCATACTGATAACTACTAGTATACATTTTTTTGCCCTTCAAATCAAGTAATACACCCATACAATAAGTCGACAATCCGGCTGGTTTGTCTGATTTTTAACCTTTCGCATTTATTGGTATTTGACTTGACAAAACTTTCTTCCAAGTTTCTTATACAGCCTATTATGAAATTCTACTCAAAGCTGCAAAAGCCTACTTGTTCGAAAGGGTATATGAATGGATGAGGGAAACTGCTGAAGGTTGTTCTAATTATGAATTTATTAAATATAGTTATAGACCTTTAGGGGAAGATGATAGTGATAAGGGCAAAAAAATAAGCTGTGCTTTAATGTTAAGTTAAAGCACAACTTATTTTATTTAATTATTTAGTACTGCGTTTTAGTGGAATTTTGACCAGTCTGACCCATCTACATTATTTAACAAATTATCAGGATTTGTCCAATCATCATTATAAACGCTAGTTGTTATAATATCATTTTCTTCTAATTCAAATATTTCCATACTAGGACTTGTATATTCACTCTTCATAATTACTACTCCTTTGTTACTATTTTGTTACTATAAAACTATTAATTAAGCTTCTTATTGCTTCATCAGTTATTCCATCATATTCATCATTGCCTTTAATAGCTTTTGCAACATCTGAAATAGATCTTTCTACTGAATTAGCATAACTACCACCATCTGCAGAATAAACATATTCTGAAGCTGCATTTTTATATGGAACTTTCACATATGCTTTTGCCACAAAATATCTACCATAGTTTGCTTTAACTATTTTAATAAGTGATGCGCTGTATGAATGTGTACTCTCATCTAACCAGCCTGTATTTTTTACATCTAGAACTTTTCCAATATTATTAACATTCTCTACATTATATTCGACATCATTTTTAGCATCTAAAATATCCTTTGTAGTAATCAATGTTCCTGCCTGAACCTTATTTGTAATCTCATTTTTGTACTCAGCTACTCCACAAGCTACATCAACGCTAGCCTTGAATCTAATGCCACCCGGTGTTTCCTGATTTGCATCAATTCTTATTGCAGCACCATTATACATTTTTACTGAAACATCAGTTATTGATACCAAATTCACATCATCATTTACAGTAATCACTGAACCTGCTTTATATATAACTTTGTTAACTGTATCATAATAACCATATTTAGCTTCAGTTGGAAGTGTGTATGTATCACCCGGTGCAACCGTTTCCTTAACATTGCCATCAATAGTTACATTCTTTGTTGGCTTATTTGTATAACCTTTTAATGATACATTACTTACAATAATTTCTGCAGCATCTGATTTAGTATTGTCTACATATCCTAACATCAATCCAAACAAATATTCATTTGCAGCTGTACCAACTTTAAACGTTGTTGTAAATGTTGTATCCTCATTTGCTTTTACTTCAAAAATTGTATTACCGTTTTCAACTTTCCAATCACCTCCATTTTTCTGAATAAGTAACTGGATTTTTCTTGCTACTGATGATTTAACCGTTACTGTAGCCACATACCATTTATTAGAGTCTAACGTTATGCCTGCCTGTTTTAATTGTGATGTATAATTATATCCTGCTTCATACGCCTGCACACCGAATTTAATTTTCCCAGCGCCCATATAAGTAACATCTTTTAAATTGCCAACTGCTATATCCCAAGAACTACCATCAGAAAATTCAACATTCTTTAAAATTTCTTTTCCATCTTCAATTGTTGTTTCTTCCTTTTTTCCCGGAGCTGTAACGTCAATCGTTGTAATATCTGATTCTCCTGCTGCATTAACTGCACTTACACCAAATTTATATGTCTTTCCTGCTTCAAGTCCTAACTCCTCAATAGTAACTATTCCATTTGGTCCACCATTAGTAATATCTTTTATGTAAGTTCCATTTAGATAAAATTTGTAGCTTGTAGCTCCTTTTACTGGTGCAAATGCTATTGTATAATTTGTCTTTAAATCATTAATGTTTGCCACAAGATCTTTTGGTGCTGAAGGTTTCTGTGCTACTGTAGTTTCTTCTGATGAAGTAACTGCCTTATCACCTGTTGCAACTATAAAAGTAACATACTGTGATCCATCTTTACTAGTTACTTTAACAACATTATATGCATTGTTATTAATCCATTCCTTTGCATTTACATGAATTTCAGCAGAATTAAATACCTGAACTCCATTTCCTTCCTTTTCAACCTTGACACTGTTTATTTCCACTGTTGCATCAGGGTAATTCCCATGCCAAGTAACATTCATAAACATGTCATTATAAAAATTCAAGTTTCCAGCGCCTGCTGTCATCCAATTTACAATATCTCCTTTTGACTGAGATTCATCTATAGCTACTTTCCAAGGTGATTCTGTATTTTCTGAACCTTTCATGTAGGCTTCACCCTTATTTTTATAGTTGTATGTTAGCTTGCTATAATCCGTATCAGCCTTTACCTCCCTTGGATTGTACACCGTAATTGATGTTACAATCATCGCAATAGTACATATTATTGCGAGTATTCCTTGTTTCCTTTTTGAAATATTCATGTTTTTTCTCCTTTCATCCAAGATCTTGTCGAATCCCTTCGATTATTTATCCCTTATCAGACAATTCTACCAAATTAAAATGTTTTTTTCAACTACCCATGGGTTATGTTGTACACTTTTTATTCATTTCCCATAAATCAACCTGTTCTTTATGCATTTCTCTTATGCTTTTTGCGCATTTTGTCTGCTTCTTTTTGTGCATTTTATACAATTATTTAGTGTTATAATGTTTTCACTATAAAACCGTTTTTATTCTTCTTGTGATTTTGCACAATTTCATCATTTTTTCTCTGTTATATGCCAAACATTAAGGTTCCCCTCTAAAGGAGTAAAGAAAAAGCCCACTGGAACAATATCTCCAGCAGACCTTTTTCAATTGTTATATGCTGTGGCTTCTTATTTGCAATTACTCACTCAACTCCAACATTGATATTGATATTTTTCTCCCTAATTTTTCTTGAAAGCTCAACCAGTTGCTGAAGCTCAGAAATGCTACCTGTGCATATAATTCTGGCTGTCGCTTTGACTAGCCAATCATAATAGACTGTTTGCTTGTTTCCTACCTCCATCGTTACTAGTTGTTTTAAAAGTATATGAATAGGTGCCCCCTTCGGCATAGCCACTCTAACAGCAGCCTGCATCAAGGCATCTTCTATTCTTTCGCTTTCTTCTTCAAAATCTGCACCAGCAAAGACTTCCCACTCAAAACAATCATAGTTTTTTATAATAATCCTAATGCCAGCATCTGCCTTTTTTACCATTTTTGTAAAATCCACACTCATTTCTAATTCTCCTCTAAAAAATTAAATATTTTTTCCAAATCACCTTTAATAATTAATTGTGCAGCTTTGTCATTAACTTTTCTTAGTAAATCCACTCCACTTATTTCTACTTCAACCGACTCACCTTTTATATCTTCATTAATTTCCGTAGACGACATTTTGAATAGCTGCTTCCCCGTAAGATAACCTCCATTGCCTACAAATGTCTCATTCAAAAGATATACACTAAACAATCTCAAAGCTCTAGCCGGTACAGGAAGCCTCTCATCCGATTGCAAAATCACCTTCATTGTCGATAAATTCTTCGAAAATTCATATTCAAGAATCTGCTTCGGGTTTCTAGCAAATAGTGATCTTGCATTATAATTTGCAACACTCTCATCAATTGCTCTCTGTACCTGCTCATCAAATTTTACTCCTGCTTTCGCAAACTGAATTATAACTAAATATCTATGCTTCATTTTTCTCCTTTCTTATTTGCATATGCTGTTTATATCCTTTATATATACCCTATATATACCTTATATTCTATTTACAGTCAAGCGGATTTTCTATTAAGCAAAAAAACACCCGCTAAGTTGGTGCCTCACAACACTTTCTTAGCGGGTATGCTTTTTACATTTATTTATTTTTCTTAGGAATCTTCTTAAACTGAATATATTTAACTTTGATTCCTGCTAATACTTCTTCAAGTTTTAAGTTGTATACACCCTTGTCAAGTTTAACCTTGCAAAGCTTCTGTGTAATCCAGTTGCCGTCTGTTCCGTTAGTCTGAATTACTACCATTGTTGTACCGTTGGCATTAACGTTTACTGTTGACTGTGATAAGTTGGACTTATCAAATGAGATGTTAACAATAATTGTGTATTCCCCTTCGTCTTCAACTTCTAATGTTGCTTCTGCTCCGCTATTGAACATTACCTTATTGTCTTTTTCAATGTTAAATACTTCGTACTTAGCCTGATCATTTGGAACTGAATCGTAGTGTTTTGCAACGTCTGTGTCAACTAATTCTCTTTCAATAACAGGTGCTGAAAGAATGAAGTTGCAGATGTTGATTGCAGCTCGCTGAAGTTCTCCGATTGTAAGTCTTCCCTCTTTAATTGATTCCTCTGTGTTGTCGTTGTTTGAGTTAACTTCTGCGCCGTTATTGTTTACAACCATATATACGTCGTTCTGTGAGCGAACCATATCTCTTGTATCCTGATTTGATTCTTCGCCGCCTTCTACAACGTCGTTCATCTTGGCCCACCAGTCAGTCATTACGATACCATCGTATCCCCATTCATTTCTAAGGATTGTTGTACAAAGGTCGTAGTTTGAAGCTGCCCAATGTCCGTTAATAGGATTGTAAGCTGTCATTAATGTTTTAACTGTGCCGGCTTTTACTGCCATTTCAAATGATTTGAGATAAATCTGTCTGATTGCTCTTTCTGAGCAAACTGCGTCAATCTTAAATCTATGTGATTCCTGACCATTTAATGCGAAATGCTTAATTGTTCCCCAAGCACCACCGTCTTTAATACCGCCTGTTGATGCAACTGACATTGTTCCTGAAAGGTATGGATCTTCTGAATAGTATTCAAAGTTACGTCCGTTTAAAGGATGTCTGTGAATGTTTACCCCGGGTCCAAGTAATGTATCTACCTGATTTCCGTATAATTCCTGACCTTCCATTGTGTAAAGTTCTCTTACAAGCTTAGGATTCCATGATGCTGAAAGTGCTGTTCCAATAGGAAGCTGTGTAGCTTTTCCTTCCATTCTAAGTCCACTAGGGCCATCAGCACAACATGCTGCAGGGATTCCGTAAGCAAACAATGTATCGCTTAATCCACCAAAAGCTGAAGCTGTTCCTGTTGTAACTCTAGGGTTACTCATTCCTTCACCTCTTACAATCTGTGCCAATTCTGCAACTGTAAGCTGTGCAACGAACTCTTCAATAGTGTTTTTACCTGCTTTTACATCCTGTAATGTAATTCCTACATCGCCTGTAATTTTCATGTCTTTTGGAAGATTGTCTTCTATTCTCTTAGCCATATCAACTGTAGGCTTCTGTGATGGTACATATGTAATTTCGTATGTTCCGTCTTCTCTTCTCTTGCCCGGCTTAATTAATGTAAGATTTTCATCGTTAGGGCAGGCAGCTTCTGAAAGCTGTTCTGTTACTTTAAGTTCTTCAATTTTATATGTATAAGCCAATTTGTTATTTTTTACGCTGTTACCTACGTAGAAGTTGTAATCTCCTGCTTCTAATACGTAGCATGACTTGTTGCCTGTAACGCCTGAGTCATCATATGATGCAATTCCGTTAATATCGAAAGCAATCTTTAATGTCTGACTCTGACCCGGTGCAAGATTTTCTGTTTTCTCGTATGCGCAAAGCTGTCTTGCAGGCTGTCCCAAAGCTCCCTGTGGTGCTTCGTAATATACCTGAACAACTTCTTTTCCTGAGAACTTGTCGCCTGTGTTAGTTACCTTAACTTCTAATGTGATTTTTTCATCATCTGCATCGGCTGATACTGTTTCAATATCAAATGTTGTATATGAAAGTCCGAAACCAAATTCAAATTGAACTTTTTCAGGTGCAAATGTTTCAAAATAACGATATCCTACATAAATGTCTTCTTTGTAAAGATTTGTAAGTTCGTTGCCAAAGTTGTCATTAGCAGGATAGTCTTCAATATCATAAGCTACTGTGTCAGGTAATTTACCGCTTGGTGTAGCCTTGCCTGAAAGTGCGTC
>ENA-ORNP01003554-ORNP01003554.1-human-gut-metagenome-genome-assembly--contig:-NODE-3554-length-10863-cov-3.108346_pt1 | contig 10863 bp, 13 predicted proteins | sample MGYA00242119_ERZ509030 | MGnify/ENA primary metagenome ERZ509030 (study PRJEB26280, sample SAMEA2338708) | human gut metagenome | biome: human gut; feature: human-associated habitat; material: faeces...
ACAATGGGAGAAGACTTGGTAACAGTAAATTATTATTATATTAAAGAAGCTGTGTTAGAAGTGCAGTATGTGGATATTTACACAAATGAACCATTAACAGACCCAATAATAGATCCTACAAGACATGAAGGTGACTCATATACAACAGAGGAAAAAGTATTTGAAAATTACGATTTAGTAGAAGTACCATCAAACGCAAATGATATGATGAAAGTAGAAACAGATGAAAATGGAAATATAACAGATAACAAAACAATAGTAATATATTATTATACACAAAGGGCAATTGTAGAAGAACATCATATAGATAGTTTGACAGAAGAAGATATAGAAGAACCTACAATACATAATGGCCATGTAGGAGATGAATACAATATACCAGCAAAAGACTTCTTAAGTTACAAGCTAATAGAAGAAGATGAAGAAGGTAACAGTATGTTACCAGCAAATAGCAAAGGAATAATGACAGCAGAAAAGATAGTAGTAAACTATTACTATAATCAACCAGCAAAAGTAATAGTACACTATGTAGAAAAGGCTACAGGTAAAGAACTAGAAGAATTAAATGAAGAAACAGGAGAACTACAAAGTAGTCAAGTTACAATAGAAGGATTTAACCAAGATGAATATACAACAGAGGAAAAAGAGTTTAAGTATTACACTTTAATAGAAACACAAGAAAATAAAGAAGGACAAATGAAGGTAGAAATAGTAGAAGACGAAGAAGGAAATAAGACAGTAAATAATATAATAGATGTATACTATTACTACCAAGCTAAACCATTTAACATAGGTGTAGAAAAAGAAATAACAGGAATAGTAGTAAATGGAGAAACTAGAACGCCAACAAACGGAAAATTAGAAAGAATAGAAATATATAGAAAAGATGTAGAAGAAACAAATATACAAATAGTATATAGAATAAGAGTAATAAACAGTGGAGAAGTAGAAGGAGCAGTAACAATAGAAGATAAACTACCAGAAGGAATGAGTTTAGCAAATAATGATGGAACATGGGAAGAACAAGATGGAGTATTAAGAAAAATAATACCAGAAATAAACCCAGGGGAAACAAAAGAATATACAGTAGTACTAAATTGGAATACAGCAGAAAACAACATGGGTCAAAAGGACAATGAAGTAAGTATAGTAGAAAACCAGAATGTACCGGGATTTGTAGATAACAATAATAAAGATAACACAGCAAATGCAACAGTCATTATAGCAGTAGAAACAGGAGAATTACCAATAGTTTTAATAGTTGCATTAGTTGTATTAGTAGGATTAGAAACTGTAACTTTAAGATATGCATATGTACTAACTAAAAGACAAAAAGGAAAATAAAACAAAAAACGACTAAAAAAGGAACTAAGATATAAAAATACCTTAGTTCATTTTTCCCTAAGGGGTTTAAAAGATACAATGAAAGAACAACGACAATAAAAAACATATTTTTTAAAATGTCATAATAATTTAATATTATGAAAAAAATAAAAGTCAAAAACTCTAAAATGACCTTCCGTAAAGAGGTAGAAGTAAACAAAACGAAATCAAAAAAAATGGAAAAATCTATATATTGAAATGAAATTTTTTCTATGATAACATTTTTTTGATATAAACAAAACAAATAGGAAAGGGAAAAGAGCTATGAAAAAATACATATTTTTTATAGTAGGCATTGGAATAATTCTAGCAGGATTATTAGTTTATAATGTTTACAATGTGCAAAAAGAAAATACCAAAGTTTTTGAAGACCCTGGATATATATTGCAAAGTGCAAGTAGTCAGAGCCAAAAAATAGATAAGTATTATTTCAATGCAGATGAGGAATACAAAATTAAAAATAATCAAAAGGTTATTTTTAAAGATACCAGCGGGGATGAAGTTACAACAGGAAAAGATAACTTCATACACTATAATAATGGAGCTATAAGTAGTTTAAAGAAAGGTGTATTAATAAACCTTGCTAATATAGAACAAGATCCAATAACATATTATAGTATCGCTGCAAATCAAGTAGTAAATAAACAAGGTGATAACTATTGGATAGATCATCTTGGAGGAAGACTACAATTTACTAATTTAATATGGTGCATTTTCTTACCGTTTTGTTTTATGATAGCTGATATAATAACAGGTTACATAAAAGCAGTAATTAACAAAAATATTGATAGTACTAAAATGCGCGACGGAATATTAAAAAAGTGTTGTGAATTGTTATGTATCATTTTAGGTTACATAATGAATTTCGCTTTTGGAACAAATGTCATATTGTTTACAATTTCCATTTACATTTTATTAATGGAAATTACATCATTATTAGAAAATCTAAAAGCTATGGGTATTGACCTAGGTAATATTACAAGATATTTTAAGGGGTAAAAATAATGGTAAAATTTAGTGAATTATCAAAAGAAACAAAAAACAAAATTGCAAGTGTCATTGAATTTAATGAAAGTGAAGAAAGCACAGCGCGTCAAAATTATTATGAATTATTAAATATTGTAGCAGACGAACACAAAGTTTTAATAAAAGAAATAATCGACGACGAAATCAACCACACTATTATTTTAATGAGACTTGCTGAAATTTATTCGGGTAATAAACCCAATGAATTTGAAAGCATTATGAATTTAAGAAAGAAAGGAAGTGAAGAAAATGGCGACTAATATACCACTTACAGGAAATTTTAATGTAACTTGTGAATATCATAGAGTTGGAAAAACTTGGAGTGCAGGACATCATACTGGTATTGATTTAACAGGCGATGACATAATTTATGGAACTTGTAACGGAATAGTTTATAAAACTGGTTTTGATAAAAGTTATGGTAGATATGTAGTTGTTCAAAATTACGAAAAAAATAATTTCCATTGGTTCTGTCATTTAGCACAAATTTATGTAAAACAAGGTGCTAGTATTACAAGAACAACTAAAATAGGGTTAATGGGTGCAACTGGAAATGTAACAGGAAAACATCTACACTATGAAATTAGACAGGCTTGTAACTGTTATGATAAAACAGAAAACCCAGCAGATTATATGGGAATACCTAATAAAGTAGGTAGTTATAACACAGGTAATTATACTGTGGATAATGTGGAAAACTCTGTTGATAACTATATAGCAGTTGGTAAAATAATGACTTTTGCAGTAACAACAAATATACGAGAAAAACCAACAACAAGTTCTACAAAACACACTTATAAACCAAATACCACAGTTGAAATTTTAGAAACAAATGTTGCAAATAGCGACGGCTATATATGGGACAAAGTTGTAGCAAGGGCTACTGGTAGAATAGGTTATGTTGCAAGAACTGGGGAAAGGTACAAATAAAATGGCAACAGTAAAAAGTGCTTATTCCCCAATGCACGAAACGTGTCAAGTTGGTTACCCGTATGGTGTCCCTGATAGTGGTTATCAATGTGGTTTTCATACGGGAATTGACTTTCCACAAAGTGGAGTTGCAACCCAAAACCCTAATTTATACCCTTGTTTAGATAGTGGAACTGTTGTGTATATTCATACAACTTCTACACGGAGCAAGTCCAGCACTTGGAAATCAAGTGCAAATAAAAGACGACAAAACAGGTTTATTTTTTAGATATTGTCATTTACTTTATGGCTCAATAAATGTAAAAGTTGGCGATAAAGTAACAAAAGACACAATAATCGGTAAAATGGGAAACACAGGAAATTCAACAGGAACTCATTTACATCTTGAGTGTACTACTACACAAGCTTGGCAATGCTCAAGTTTTGTGAACCCACGGCGAGTATATCGACATACCCAATGTTCGTGGGACAATTGTTGAATATGATGGAAGTGTTACACCACCCGAACCCACCCCGATTAACCGACACGGCAAAAATTATTTTTCATTTTTTGCTAGTCGATTAAATATAAAATTTTAAAAAAGAAAGGAGTTTTAAAAAATGACAAGAGAACAACACGCTGAACTTATTAAAAGAATAAGAGAAACAGCAGGAGAAGAAATCGGCGCTTTAATTAGCGACGACTTAGCAGAACTTTCAACAGATTATGTTGCAATGTCTACATCACTTGAAGAAAAAGACAATGCGATTAAAAAGTTGGAAAACGACAAAAATGAATTGTTACAAACAAATTCAAAATTGTTTTTACGTCTTGGTGAAGAAGTCAAAGACGACGTCCCTGAAATAGACGACGAAAATGACGACGAAGAAATCACAATGGACGAAATTGTAAACGAGAAAGGAGAGTTTATAGACTAATGGCTACAAATACAGTAAAAACAGGCGTTGTAAACGCCGTAAATGATGTAAGGACACACGCTAGTAAAGCGTACCAAGACGCCGTGCCTAAAGTAACAAAAGCGTCTTTAATAACAGAAATATCAAACCCAATTTTAAACTATGAACCTTTTATGAACGAATTTATTGACGGTTTAGTAAATAGAATTGCTTTTACAATGATTAGCAATAAAATTTATAATAACCCACTTTCAATATTAAAAAAAGGTAATGTTCCACTAGGAACAGATATTCAAGACATTTTCACAAACCCAGCAGAGGCTGAACAATATTCAAGTGATAATGTTGCAATGGCTAAACTTTTAACAGTTACAGACCCTGACACAAAAGTTGCTTATTATAGAAGAAACAGACAAGATTTATACCCAGTTACAATAAAAAATGAAGAATTAACAGGGGCTTTTACATCTTGGGACAAATTAGAAGATTTAATCGCAAGTATTGTAAATTCTCTTTATAGTGGTAACTATATTGACGAATTTAACCTTACAAAAGCATTATTTAGTGATACTGTTTCAAATAATAAAATGATTATTGAACAAGTAACAGAACCAACTGACGAACAATCTGCAAAAGCTTTTGTTCAAAAAGTTAAAACTGTTGGTAAAATGATGTCTTTCCCATCTACAAAATATAATGCTTATTCTCAATTAGGTGGTAGTGGTAAACCAGTTAAAACTTGGACTGAACCTGATAGATTAGTATTTATTGTAAGGGCTGACATAATGGCATTAGTTGACGTTGAAGTATTAGCAAGAGCTTTTAATATGGATAAAACTGAATTTATGGGACGTGTTTATGAAGTTGACGAATTTACTAATACTAATTTACTTGGTATTATTGCAGACGAAAGCTTTATACAAGTCTGGGATAATTTATTCAAATTTACTGAATTTTACAATGCACGTACTATGTCTTGGAACTATTACTTACACGTATGGCAAACTTATGCAATTAGTCCATTTGCAAATGCCGTTGCTTTTGTAACTGATTTACCAGTAGTTCAACCAACAGGAATTGAAGTTGAACCAACACAAGCAACAATTTCTGTTGACGAAACATTACAATTAAATGCGACAGTTTTACCTGCAAATACAACATCAAAAACAGTTACTTATGAAAGTTCTGTTCCTGCAAATGCTACTGTTGATAGTAACGGTAAAGTTACAGGTGTAAAAGCAGGAACTACTGTTATAACTGCAAGAACATCAAATGGAATAACTGCACAAGTTAATATTACAGTAGAATAAAAGGGGCGATAAAATGGCAACTTTTCAACCTGATACAGTTGTGTACTTATGTAGTACACAACTGAAAATAAATAATAAAAATCAATTGACTTTTGCGAACGCTAACGAACAACATCAATTTTTTATGTCTAATATGAAATATCAATTTACAGATTTTTCATATCAAAGGCAAAATAATCGTATTCGTGTTCCAATTCATATTGATAAATTATGGAATTGTAATTATGTAATGTATCAAAATAAACATTATACAAATAAATGGTTTTATGCTTACATTACAAGATTAGAATACAAAAATGAAAATGTAACTGACGTTTTTATACAAACTGACGCTTTTCAAACTTGGCAATTTGATATTACATATAAGGAAAGTTTTATTGAACGCGAAATGATAGATGTTTCAAATGATGTGCCACGGAAGTAACTTAATTCCTGAAAATTTAGAAACGGGTGAATATAAAATTGCTGATAGTTTCGGTCATTCGTTATTCGACCCAGTATGGTGTGTTGCTTACCTAGGCGACAAAGTGGGGAATGATTTAACACCACAAGGAGCTTATATTGCGAACGGTATGTCGCAAACAGTTTCATTTTTAATTGCCACATCTCTTAACGCTTATAATAATTTAATGGGCGTATTAAATGCAATGGAAAATGCAAGTGATTATATTATGAGTTGCTTTTCAATTCCTAGACTTGCAGTTGTTAATTTTTTGATACCTACACACGAAATGGAAAATTTCCCACGGCGTTTATAGATTTATTAGTGGTAATGAATATAATCAACCCGAAGTTTATTTTGATTATAACGCACGTCCAAATAGTCTTGATGGTTATACGCCAAGAAATAAAAAACTATTAACTTACCCATACCTTTATTTTGCAGTTTCTGCACCTAATACATCACAAAAAATTTATAGGTATGAAAACTTTTTGAATAGTAAACCATCTTTTGGTATGATTAGCGAAGTAAACCCAAACCCACAAGTTTGCATTATACCACAAAATTATAGGGGTAATAATGAAAATGATGTGGCTGATATGGTTTCAATGACTGGGTTTCCTACTCTGTCAAGTCGTAGTGATTATTTTAATACGTGGCTCGCTCAAAACTCTAATATTGTTAATTTACAAATGGGGCAAGAAAGTGCTAATTATGGTATAAACCAAACAAGTGCTATGCTTAATGGTGTAAATAATACAACAGGCAATATTTTAAGTGGAAATGTAAGTGGTACTATCGGTAGTGGTTTATCAACATCACAAACTTTAGTACAAAATGAAGTTAATCACGAATATTACATAAAAAATCAAATGGCACAAATTGAAAAACAAGCAATGCTACCTGATACAGCAAATTTATCAAGTTCAAATGCAACTTTAATTGGGTATAATCTTTTTGAAAAAAACTTGTTTTATGTATTCAATATTAAACGTCAATTTGCAGAACGTATTGACAAATATTTTGATATGTACGGTTATTTAACCAATACTTTAAAAGTACCAAACTTAAATAATCGTCCAAATTGGAATTATGTCAAGACACAGGGCTTAAATATTATTGCTGATATTCCACAAGAAGATACACAAATTATTCAAAATATGTTTGATAATGGTGTTACTTTATGGCATAACCCTGCTACATTTTTAGATTATTCACAAAATAACAGATAGAAAGGAAAAATAAAATGCGTGGTGGTAAAAATAATTTAATGAATACAAATTTTTTACAAAGTGCTTATGTAAACGACGCAACTTATATTGATTATCTTGAACGTCTAATTTTAATGGCAACATCAATTTTTGAGTGGGTTAATCTTCCACAAAGTTGCGACGCACGTTTTATGGAACAAGTATTATGTTATTTTGGTAAAGCTATATTTTTTAAAGACGACCAGTTAGGTTATCTAAATTTACAAGTAGTACCAAGTGGCAAATTAAACGTTTATAATTTACCAGTTTCATATAGGGCTTATTCAACAGGTTATACATCAAAGAAAAGATTAGACGCAACAAATAGCGTTTTGATTATGAACAATTATAAAATGCGTCCGACTTTATGGACTTTACAATTATATGCAAAAAGACTTTATGAAGTTGAAAGAACTATTGATGTAAATGTAAAAGCACAAAAAACACCTATTTTAATAAACTGCGACGAAAATCAAAGATTAACTTTAAAAAATCTTTATATGCAATATGATGGAAATCAACCTTTTATTTTTGCAGATAAAAAAGCATTTGACCCCGAAAGTTTAACAGTTTTAAAAACTGACGCACCTTATATCGGCGACAAATTACAAATTTACAAACACGAAATATGGAACGAGTGCTTAACATTTTTAGGAATTGACAACGCTAATACTGATAAAAAAGAACGTTTGATTACCGACGAAGTTGAAAGCAATCAAGAATTTATAAATACAAATCTTGAAATTATGTTTTTGACAAGAAAACAAGCAGTTAAAAAAATCAATGAACTTTTTGGACTTAATGTTGATGTTAAAATTAGGGACGATATAAAACTTATTGACGAAAACTTACGTAATAAATTTAATAATGATACGGAAGAAGGTGGCGAAAATGAGTAAATACACAACCGAATTACGTTACATTGTTGAAAGTGGTTTTCCACTTGGACTTGATAAATACCCAATTTTTGACGAAAATTATAGAAATGTACTAAATAATAAAATTATTGAACATTTTTATTTTAAAGAAATTGGTTTTGAAACAGCTGAATTATTTAAACGTTTTTTAAATAGAAAAATGAACGAAATTATGCCTTTATATAATCAAAAATACAAATCACAATTGTTAGAATTTAACCCACTTTATAACGTTGATTTAACTGAAACGTTGCAACGTGAAAATAAGGGAAATTCACAAAGCAATAGTGAAAATAGTGGTAATAGTATATCAAATTCAAATAGTAATACTGACAGTAAAAATATTGGAAGTGATACACCACAAGGCAAAATTTCTTTAGATAATATTGAACAAGCTGACTATGCAAGTACTACAAATTGGGGAAAATCAAATTCAAATGTTAATGATAATACAAACACAACATCTAATTCAAAAAATGACGCTACAATGGAAAACCTAGAAAATTATACAAAAAAAGTTTTAGGTAATAACGGTGGCGCAAATTATTCACAATTACTTAATGATTTTCGTAGCACTTTCTTAAATATTGATATGGAAATCATTGAAGAACTTGAACCCCTTTTTATGGGGTTATGGTAGAAAGGAGAATATTATGTCAAATGGAATTGTACCTTTTCAACCTTGCTTATGGCAACCAGTTTTACCACTTGTTTATGATGAAAGCTTGAGTTACTACGAACAATTATGTAAAATAAAATATAAAATAAATGAAATTATTAACATTTTAGATAATTTAGATCTAAACCAATTTAAAGAATATACAGACCAAGAAATCGCTAATTTAAAAAAATATGTTGATAATCAAGACCAAATGTTATATAATACTATTAACGAAAGTTTAGAAAAAGCAAAAAATTATACAGACCAAGAAATTGCTAAACTTAATAATGAAATGATACAATACATAAATGAAAAAATGCAATTTATTATTTCATATATTGACAACGCTGACATAATTTTAAAAAATTATATTGATAGTGAAATCGCTAAAATACAACAAGAAATTGACGACATTGCTATAAATGGTATTAAATTATACAACCCAACAACGGGCGAATATGATAATTTACAAAATACTGTTTATGATTTATATAAATATTTAAGATATTACGGTATTACTGCAATTGATTTTGATACTTTAGGTTTGACCTGTCAAGCGTTTGAAAATAAAAATCTTACTGCACGTCAGTTTGATTTATATAGTAAACAATTATTAATGATTAACTGGTGTTGTGAAATGTTTTCCCCTTTTAATGGAGAAATTACACCAATTTCAACAATTGTTAATCAATTAGCAAGTTTACACAAACAAGAAATTACTGCACAGGAATTTGACGACCTTGACTTGACTGCACAGGCTTTTGACAATAAAGACCTTACAGCTTATCAATTTGACTGGCAAGGTAAAATTTTATTATCTGCGTAAAGGGGGTGTATTAAATGGCTTATAGTGATAAAACAACAAACTATGATTTACCAATTTATGTTGCAAACGACAAACCAAAATACTTAACTGATTTTAACGGCGCAATGCAAAAAATCGACACAGCTATTAAAGGCGTAGCTGATAGTGTAGCTGGTGCAACTACTAATGCGTCTAATGCTCTTGAAAAAGCTACCAGCGCAGAAACAACAGCAAATGGAGCTGATACAAAAGCAACATCTGCTCAAACACAGGCAACAACTAATCACAACATTTTAGCAAGTTTTTTCGACGGCTTTAATGATATTGATAGTTGGTTACCTAACGAATAGAAAGGAGAATAAAAAATTATGGCTTATACTAATCAAACACCAAATTACGGACTACCACAATATGTGGCAGACGACAAACCAACTTATCTTGGAGATTTTAACAAAGCAATGCTTGACATTGATACAGATATGAAAACAATTGATACAAAAGCAACATCTGCCGTTGCTACTGCTGACAATGCAAGTGCTAACGCAACAGAGGCTCTTTCAACTGCTCAAACAGCACAAACAACTGCAAGTGGAGCTGATACAAAAGCAACATCTGCTCAAACTGTTGCTGAAAATGCTCAAACTACTGCGTCTAATGCTCAAAGTACTGCGTCAACTGCTCTTTCAAATAGTGAAACAGCAAAAACAACTGCTAATCAAGCAAATACAACAGCTAATCAAGCAAATACAACAGCTAATTCTGCTAATACCAAAGCAGAAAATGCCCAAACTGATTTAAATTTATTTAAACAAAAGTTTGACCTTACTAATTTCCAAACTTTTACTAAAAATGATATGACTGTCAACAATAATTCTATTACATTATCAGATAATACCTCTATTACTGTTGCGTCTAATGCTGATGGCTCAATTGGTAAAATTTATGGTAAATTAAATGGCTCAACTTCTTCTAGTGAATTAGTAAATGTTTCTATTAAAACAGCATTAAGACCTTCTTCTAAAATTACAGTAAACCCTCACGGTATAATTAATAAAACTGATGACCATCAATTTTGGGGTACTTGTCCTGTTGATATTGATGTAGACGGTACTGTTACTTTTAGAGCAGGTGGTATTGGTGGTTTTCCTGTTTCATTGATTTACTTTGATAGTTTATTATTTATGAAAAATTTTGGCGACACTGATGCCTAATCCAACCCAACCCACACGCGTCATATTTACC
>ENA-ORNP01003595-ORNP01003595.1-human-gut-metagenome-genome-assembly--contig:-NODE-3595-length-10769-cov-3.372597_pt1 | contig 10769 bp, 6 predicted proteins | sample MGYA00242119_ERZ509030 | MGnify/ENA primary metagenome ERZ509030 (study PRJEB26280, sample SAMEA2338708) | human gut metagenome | biome: human gut; feature: human-associated habitat; material: faeces...
GCAGGGGCGGGTAGACGTCGCCCGCGGGGGAAGAGGTGCCGATGCTGCCGCCGAGCGTGCCGCGGTTGCGGATCTGCGCGCAGCCGACCTGACTGCACGCCATGGCAAGCGCGGGAAAATACTGCCGCACGAGAGGGGACTGCGCGACCTGCGAATGCACGCACACCGCGCCGACGGCGAGAGAATCGCCGGCCAATTCAATTTGCTTGAGCTCCTGCATCTCCGTCAGGCTCAAAATACTGTCCGCGTGCCAGACCTTTCCGTTGCGCTGGGCCAAAAAGTCCGTGCACCCGGCGACAATGGAGCCGCCGGAGAGGGACGCGAGGGCAGAGGCGAGCTCTTCACGATTTGTTGGCTGAAAGAAGTTCATTTGGCCGCCTCCTTCATGTCGCGCGCGGCCTGCCGGATGGCGCGCAGGATCTGCTCATAGCAGCTGCACCGGCAGATGTTGCCGGAGATCGCGGTGCGGATCTCATCTTCGGTAGGGTCGGGATTGTGGAGCAGCAGGCCCGCGGCGCTCATCACCATGCCGGGCGTGCAGTAGCCGCACTGAATGGCCATGTTGTTCACAAAGGCGGGGATGATGGGTGCGATGCGAGGGTCGGATTCGACACCCTCGGACGTGATGACGCGGTGTCCGTTCACCTGCGCGATCATCGTCATGCAGGCGTGGACGGCTTTATCATTGAGCAGCACCGTGCAGGTGCCGCACTCACCCTCGCCGCAGCCGCGCTTTGTGCCGGTCAGGTGCAGGTCTTCGCGCAGCACGTCGACAAGCAGGCGCTCCGGCTGGGCATTCACAACGGTTTCTTTCCCGTTTAAGTAAAAACGAATTTCCATCACAGCGACGCCTCCTTGCGTTTTTCCTGCACGGCGCGGATGATCTTCTCCGGCGTCAGCGGCAGGGTGGTCAGATCGGTTTGCAGTGCGTCATTGACGGCGGCAAGCAGCGCCGGCGCGACCGGCACAAAGCAGGATTCGCCGATGGACTTGGCACCGTAAGGCCCTTCGGGGCTGCCATTTTCGACAAGCACTGTCTCAATGTGCGGGAAGTCGTACGCGCGTGCCACGTGATAGCGCTGCAGGGTGGCGTTGAGCGGCTGGCCGGTCTTCGGGTCGATTTTGACCTGCTCGCAAAAGACAAGCCCCATGCCCTGCTGCAAGGCGCTGCCGACCTGCCCGCGGCAGAGTTCGGGATTGATGGCCTTTCCTACATCATGCGCGGCGGTGTAGGCTGTCAGGCGGCAGAGCCCAGTGAGCGTGTCGACCTCGACCTCGGCAAAGTGAGCAGCGGCAGGGCCGGGGTTGGACGAGGGCTGGTAAGTGTTGGAAACGAAAATTGCGCCGCTGCCGCCGTACTGGTCGGCGGCATAGCAGATAACATCACGGTAGGTTTTCCGGCGAGAGGGATCAGCGGTGACAAAGATCTCACCGTTTTGACAGGCGAGGTCTCCGGCACTGCATACCATGAGACGTGCGGCATTTTCCAGCAGCAGAGATTTGAGCTTCTGCGCCGTTTCCAACACGGCACGGCCGGTGACATAAATTGTGCGGCTGGTGTAGCAGCCATTATCGAGCGCATTGTATGCCGTGTCGCCCTCAGGGAAATCAATGCTGTCAGGGGGGATGGAGAGTTCTTCTGCGGCAATATTCTTCAGCGCGGCAACCGTGCCGCAGCCATGGTCGTGGATGTTGCAGTTGAAGCTCGCCGAGCCGTCCTCTTCAAACTTGGCCGTGACGGTGCACCAGTCAAGACGGCGAGGATAGTAGCCTGAGGTATGGGTGGACACGGCGAGGCCGACGCCCTTGAGATAGCGGCTGCTTCGATCCTGCGCCTGCGCGGCGGCGCGGCGCTCGAACCAGCGGAAACGTTTACTGCCAAGGCGCAGCACGTCCTCAAGGCGGACATCGCCGAGCGGGAAATTGCCAATTTTGCTGATTGCGTCGGGCGGCAGGATATTTTTGAGCCGCAACTCGAGCGGGTCACAGCGGAATTTCTGCGCGGCGGCGTTCATCATGTTTTCCATGATGAACGCGGTCTCGGGGCCGCCCCAACCACGGTAGCTGCCGGACATGGGCGTGTTCGTACAGGTGGAGGTCGCATGGTACGCTACATCCTCCACGCCGTAGACCCAGGAGAGCTTTTTGAACATGGATCCCATGTAATCCGGCGAAACACCCTGATAACCGCCCGCGTCGAGCTCAGCGGTCAGGTCGAGCGCTTTGAGAATATGGCCTTTGTCGAATTTGGCGCGAATTTCACTTTTGATGGGATGGCGCAGCACAGTGCAGAGGATGGTCTCGCGCCGGTCGAGCTGAAGCTTGACGGGGCGCCCCGTCATTTTTGCGCCGACGGCGGCCAGCGGTTCCAGGATCATCTCCTGCTTGCAGCCGAACGAGCCGCCCATCGGCGTTTTGATGGCGCGCACATGGCTCATCGGCATTCCAAGCAGTGCTGCAACACACGAGCGCACGCCAAATGTCGACTGTGTGGGAGACCAGACGGTCATGCGGTCGGTGCCGGGGTTATAGTCTGCCACGGCGCAGTGCGTTTCCATGGCGATATGCGAGACACGCTGCGTCTGTGAGCGGTGGATGAACTCTTCGCCCTGCACATCGGCATATCTGCCGCCGAAGCCGCATTCGGGCAGTGTGACCGTGTTGCCGTCCTCGTGCAGCTGCGGCGCACCCTCGCGCTTGGCGGCTTTCACGGTAAAGACAGCGGGGAGTTCCTCTATTTCGAGTTGGATCGCTTCCGCTGCTGCTGCGGCGATCTCCGGCGAATCGGCCAGCACGGCAGCCACGCGGTCGCCGACAAAACGGACGTGACGGCTGAAGAGCGTTTCCTGGTCCATGACATCCTCGCTGATGCGAACGCGACCGCGATTGTATTTAGTGTCCACCGTATTTTCAAACGACAATACCGCAGCAACGCCTGGCATCGCAAGTGCGGCGGAGGAGTCGATCGCTTTGACGATCCCGTGGGCAACGGGACTGAGCACGAGCTTCATGTGCAGCATGTTCGGCAGCTTCATGTCACCCGCGTAGCGCAGAAGGCCGCTGGCCTTGGCACGGGAATTGTTGACAGGCGTGCTCTTGCCGATGTATTGATAGTTCATAATGGATTCTCCCAGAATGTTTATCGGGACGAATGCAGCCGCAAAATGCGGCGGCAAAACCCTTTACTGATACCCTATAATGAACCACAACCGTCAAAGGAGCGTCAAGAAAAACGCATTTCGACAGGCTGTGTCAAAAAAATTTTAAGCGTCAAATCGATTTTACAAAAAATTTGACGTTTTTTTGATTTTTGATGCTTACAGTTGCGTTGTGTCAATGATACTGCTGCCGCGTTAAAGTTCCGCGAAAGGGATAAAAGGCGGCCGAGCGCTGGGAGGTGCGAGTCATAAGCCATGGAACCCTCACAACATTACCGCAAGAAAGCAAAGTCCCCATAACGAATACCATTACATTTTTTGGGAGGAATAGAAAATGAACTCTGCAACAGGAACAAAAAAGACCGTTGGCTTCGGAAAAGCGCTTGTCGTTTTTATCTGTGTGTTTGTGCTGATTCTCTGCGGCATCAACGTGCTCGGCACCTCGGCACACATCCCTCTGGTCATCGCCACGATCGTCGCCACTATCGCGGGCGTTTCGAGCGGCTTTACCTGGGATGAAATGGAAAAGGGCATGAGCGAGACCATTAAGGCCTCCGCCCCCGCTATCCTCATCATGCTCATCATCGGTATGGTCGTCGGCACCTGGATGCTCGGCGGCATCATCCCCACAATGATTTACTACGGCCTGACCTGGCTGTCCCCGAAAATCTTCCTCTTCGCCGCCTGTGCCCTGTGCGTTATGGTTTCGACCTTCACGGGTTCTTCCTGGACGACGATGGGCACCGTCGGTGTGGCGCTGGTCGGCGTCGGCACCGCGCTTCAGGTTCCCCTCGGCATGACGGTCGGCGCGATCATCTCCGGCGCTTACTTCGGCGATAAGATGAGCCCCCTGTCCGATACCACGAACCTCGCTCCCGCCATGGCCGGTACCACGGTGTTCACCCACGTCAAGCACATGGTCGTTACCGCAGGCCCGTCCATCATTATTTCCCTGATCATCTACGCCATCATGGGCTTCACAGTCGTCAAGGGTACAGCCAGCATGGAGACGATTGACCTCTACATGGGCACGCTCAAGGAGTTCTTCACCATCAGCCCTGTGATGCTCATTCCCCCGCTGTGCGTTCTGCTCATGGTTATCTTCAAGGTGCCCGCCATCCCCGGCCTGATCGGCGTCTCCGCTCTCGGCGGCATCTTCGCGGCCATCTTCCAGAAGGCAAACCTCGCGACGATCCTCGCCTCCATGTACACCGGTGTGAGCATGGATACCGGCGTTGCCGAGATCAACCGTCTCGTTAACCGCGGCGGCCTCTCCAGCATGCTCGATACCGTTGCCCTGATCCTGATCGCCCTGGCGTTTGCCGGTGTGGTCGAGACCACCGGTGCTGTCCACGCCATCATCGAAAAGATCCTCAGCAAGGCCAAGAGCGACAAGGCCATGATGACCACCGCCATCTTCGCCACGCTCTTCACCAACTTCGCCACCGCCGCGCAGTATGTCGCGATCGTGCTTCCCGGCCGTATGTTCCGCGAGGCTTTCCGTGAGCGCGGTCTGCACCCCAAGAACCTGTCCCGTATCCTTGAGGACGTCGGCACGATCTGCGCGCCGTTCTGCCCCTGGAGTACTGACGGTGTTTATATCCTCGCAACGCTCGGCTGCGCCACCGCGGCCTATGCGCCCTACATGTTCTTCTCCATGCTCTGCCCCATTGTCTCGCTGATCTGCATCTGGACCGGCTGGACCATCACTCGCATCACCCCCGAGCAGGCCAAGGAAGACATCATCCCATAAGTTGTTAATTTGAGCAGGGGGAGCGCAAGTTCCCCCTGACTCCAACAAAGAATCGAGAAAAAGGAGAAAGCAAATGAACAAGGTTATTCTCAACGGCGTGGATCTTTCCATTGAAGACGTCGTCAACGTTGCCCGCAACGGTTATCAGGTTGAGATCGACAAGGACTGCATGGCACATATCGCCGAAGTCCGCAACTACATGGAGAGTGAATGGATGCGCGATGACGCGCCCGCCGTTTACGGCTTCAACACCGGCCTTGGCAAGCACAAGGATCACAAGGTCACGATCGAAGAGAGCGATCTACATCAGTATCGCACCGTTTTGTCCCACTGCGGCGGCGTCGGTGATCCGGCTCCCGAGGAAGTGGTCCGCGCGGCCATGTGCGTCCGTCTGAACGCCTTCTGCCGCGGCGTTTCCGGCCTGCGTCCGGTCGTCGTTGAGCGCCTTGTCGAGCTGCTCAACAAGGGTGTGCATCCCGTCGTGCCCTGGCAGGGCAGCGTGGGCGCCTGTGGCGACCTTGCCCCCATGGCTCACATCGTCTCCGTTCTCATCGGCGTGCCCCAGGCCGAGGCCTTCTATCAGGGCGAGCGCATGCCTGCACAGGAAGCGCTGAAAAAGGCCGGCATTACCCCCGTCGAGTTCCAGCTCAAGGCCAAGGACTGCCTGGCGCTGCTCAACGGCACCACAATGTTCGCCGGTATGGCGTGCCTGAACGTGCACGACGCCGAGCGCCTGTACAAGCTCTCCGAGATCACGACCGCGCTGTCTCTTGAAGCCATCCGCGGCGAGACCCGCGCGTTTGACAAGCGCATCCAGGAGGCCCGCCCCTACGCCGGCCAGATCAAGGCCGCTGCCAACGTGATGAAGCTCGTCGAGGGTTCCACCCGCGTCACCGAGGACGCCCGCAAGGTCCACCTCGAGCACGACATCATGCATCCGCACTATCAGGAGCGCGTGCAGGATAACTACTGCTTCCGCTGCATGCCGCAGGTGCAGGGCGTCTGCCGCGAGAACCTTGACTATGTCAAGCACCTCGTCGAGGTCGAGATCAACGCCGCCACCGATAACCCGCTGATCTTCCCCAAGGGCGACGGTCACTACGAGTTCCTCTCCGGCGGCAACTTCCACGGCGAGCCCACCGGCTTCGCGATGGATATCCTGACGATGTCCCTCGTCGAGATCGGCAACGTCTCCGACCGCCGCTGCTTCACGATGTGCGATCCTACCATCAGCTACGGTCTGCCTCTGGCGCTCGCCGGCGAGCCCATCGGCCTGAACTACGGCTACAACATCATCTGCTGCTCCACCTCCGCCCTCGCGTCTGAGAACAAGACGCTGGCGTTCCCCTCCGTCTGCGACACTATCCCGACCAAGGCCAACCAGGAAGACCACGTCTCCATGGCGCCCTGGGCCGCCCGCAAGGCCAAGCTCGTCATCAAGAATCTTGAAAAGATCCTCGGCATCGAGCTGCTGCTGGCCTCCCGCGGCATCTGGATCACGCAGGACCAGCTCGGCGAGTTCAAGCTGGGCAAGGGCACTTCTATCGCCTATGAAAAGGTCAACGAGCTCATCAAGTTCCAGAACGAAGACATCTACATGGGCAACCAGTCCAAGGCTACGATCGGCCTCATTGAATCCGACGAGCTGCTGAACGCTGTGGAAGCAGCGGTCGGCGAGCTGTAAGCATCCCTCTTCTCCACACAACCCAAAGCGACCGGTGCGTTCCCGCGTACCGGTCGCTTTGGGGCATAATGCACAAAAGTTGAATGGATTCGACGCGAATTAAACGCTTGCTTCTGCCGAAAACGGCCATTATACTGTAATCAATACGTCGCTCTTTTTGGAGAGGGCAGAGGCAAGCATCCAACTTTTGGAAAAGAAAGGAGAAAGTCTGATGCAAAAGATTACAGCCGAACTTCTTGGCTCAGGACGGATCCTGCTCGACGGGAAACAGGTCAACCTGCCGTTCAAGCAGGCTGAGGCACTGGTGTACTACCTTCTTGTCGAAAAGGAGACCTTTCGCCCCAAGCTCGCCGACATCATCTGGGGCGACAGTGCGGACGAGCACAAGGTGCAGTCCAACATGCGCAACGCCATCTATGTGATCCGGCGCGAGTTCGGCCGCGATTTTCTTGTCGGCGCGTCGAAAAATGTCATTCAGATCAACCCTGAGATCAGGATCGATCTGGACATCGACCGCTTTAACGACAAAAATCTGACGGATTTCAGCTTTTACGCGGGCGACTTTCTCGAAAACTTTTATCTCAAGGACAACGAATACTACAACGAATGGCTGCTCAACAACCGCCAGCACTATCGAGGGCTGCTGCAGGAGCGGCTCAAGGAGTCCATCGTCGCGGCGTTTCAGGACGAGCGCTACAAGGACTGCGAGCTGGAATGCCAGAAGCTCATGGCGCTCGACGAGTTTGATGAGTTCGGCTATGTCTATTTAATTGAAATTTACCGCGCACGGGGCGAGTATTCCTCGGCAGTGGCGCTGTACGACAGGCTCGAAAAGCTGCTTTCCGAAGAGCTGTTCCAGTCGCCGAGCGAAGAGATCACAGCTCTCGTGCAGAACATCCGACAGGAGCGCAACAAGAGCGTGCTGCACGTGCTCTCGCAGAAGGAGAGCATCACCTCGCCGGAGAGCGAAAAGGACAGCGGCCCGTTCATGGGCCGCGAGGAGGAGCGCGGGAAGCTCGTAGACGACATCCTGCAATTTTCCGGGGGCCGCGGCGCGATCAGCCTTGCCGTGACCGGCGAGGCCGGCATCGGCAAGACGCAGCTCTTTCAAACGGTGCTCTCCTCGATAGGTAAGACGGAGGCAGCCATTTACGAGACCTGCTGCTACCGCGCCGAGGAGAACTACGTCTTAAAGCCATGGCAGAACATCTTCGAGCAGCTGGGGCGCGACCTTAAAAATCGCGCGAGCGGCGCGGACGCGACGCTCTCTCGTGCGGCGGGGTCGCGCGCGTTCCCGTATCTCTGGCAGGTCGACCTGGAAAAAGCCATCGACCAGGACGACATCACGACCGAGAGCGGCAGCAGCAACCTGCGCGCGATCACCTACGCGCTGATGCGCCTGTCACACGCGCAGCGGATGATCTTCTACTTTGACGATCTCCAGTGGGCAGACAGTGTGTCGATCTCGCTGATCCGCGATATCCTGACCTCGGACAAAAACCACCGCATCCTGTTCCTTTTCGGCGTCCGCGACGAGCGGCACCAGTATGTGGGCAGCTTTTTGGAGGAGATGAAGGCTGCGCGCTTTCTGTCGGAGCTCCAGCTGCCGCGCTTTTCTGTGGACGAGACGGGGCAGCTTGCAGACCTTCTGCTGCCGGACCGCTTTTCCACGCCTGCGCTGCGCCAGCAGCTCTTCCGCGAGACTGAGGGCAACCCCTTTTTCATCATCGAAACGGTCAACAACCTCAAGTTCAACGGCTCGGTGGCCGACATCACGCCGAACATGCGCGACACGATCCGCATCCGCATCATGTCGCTGCCGTCGGAAGAGCGCAGCATTCTTGATCTGCTCTCGTTCTTCTTCGACGGCGCATCGTTCGACATGATGCGATCGCTCTCGGGAAAAGAGGAGTACGAGCTCATCACGATTTTGGAAAAGCTCATCGACAAAAAGCTCATCCGCGAGGTCATCCGCGCCGAGAGCGTCGCCTTCCAGTTCAGCCACCAGAAAATTCTCGAGTATGTTTACGGCGAGCTTTCGCTCACCAAGCGGCGCATCCTGCACGAAAAGATCTCCTGCTGCCTCGAGCGCAGGCTCAGCGGCACGAGCGCGGACAACGCGCTTTATACCAAGCTCATGTACCACAGCAGGCGCGCGGGCAATGAGCGCAAATACCTCAAGTACTACGTCGAGTACGTTTACAACTATTTAAACCTGTCCCACGAATATTATCCGGTGCTCGGCGGGGAGACGCTGCCGACGGACGCAGAAAACGACCTTCGGCTTGATTCGTCGGACAGAGCTGGCATCCTTCGCATCCTCAAGGACATCCAAACGAAGGTGCAGGCCAATCAGGGCAAATTCGACGAGAGCGACAAGCACGGATTCCTGTCGGATTACTACCACATGATGGGCCGCTTCCACATCCGCAAGGTGGAGTATTCGCAGGGCGAGCCATACATCCGCACGCTCATCGAGCTCAACCGCGACTCGGACAGCGAGCAGTGCCGCAACAACATGATCAAGGCCTACCGCCAGCTCATCTGCATCTACATCGACCGCTACGAGACCAAACAGATGCACGAGGTCGTCGAAAAGGCGTTCGCCGTGCTTGGCGAGGACGGCAAAGCCGAAGAGCGCGCCATCTGGATGCGCCTGTCGGGTCTGTGCTCCATCATGTCGGGCCGCATCGAGGAGGGCTACGCCTCGCTCACGCAGGCGATCGAGATTTTCGAGCGCTCTGGGGAAAAGGACAAATACCTCTTCAACCTCGCGGCATCTTACGCATGGCTTGGCGAGGTGGAACGCAACCGCATGCACTATGGCGAGGCGATGCAGTACTACACGCGCGCCATCTCCATCTGCACGGAAAACTTTCTCACCGGCGGTATCGCGACGTTTTACACCTACGCCGGTCAGGCCGCGCTGGATGCGGGCGACCTTGAAAGCGCGGACGAATACCTCTCGCAGGCAGTCGACCAGTTCAACAAGGTGGAGCTGATGTGGGGGCGCGGTATCGCGTTCGCCTACTACGGCTACCTCTGCTTTGAGCAGGGAGAGTATCGCAAGGCGCTGAGCCTTTTCATCAAGGCGGACGATTATGCCCAGCGGCTCGGTAGCTGCTACGAAGTGGGCGTGCTGAACCGCATGTTTGCACAAATCAGCCTGCAAATGCAGGATTCACCGGACATTCAGGCTGTTTTTGGACGATATTTGAATAAAGACGTGTCTGTTTACTTACAGCAGTCGAAAATGCTGCTGCGCGACGCCTATTCTCCGGTCGACGAGCAGTATCTGTCGCAGCTCACGGAGCGGCTGAAACGGGAGAATAAGGCCAATACGGAACATACAGCAAATTCTGCACAGGAGATAGAACATCATGCTTGAAAACAACCACACGATTCACCTGACGCTCAACGGCGAGAGTTGCGCGTTCACGGTGGAGCCGCAGGAGACGCTTCTGCACGTGCTGCGCGAGCGCGCGCACCTGACGGGCGCGAAAAAGGGCTGTGACCTTGGCGAATGCGGCGCCTGCACGGTCATCATGGACGGGCGCGCGGTCAACTCGTGCTGTGTGTTCGCCATCGAGGCGGACGGCAGCACGGTCGAGACCATCGAGGGCATCGGCACCGCCGACGAGCCGCACCCGCTGCAGCAGGCGTTTATCGACGCCGGCGCCATCCAGTGCGGCTACTGCACGCCCGGAATGATCATGGCGGCCAAGGCGCTGCTCGACCGCAACCCCCATCCCACGCGCGAGGAGATCCACGCCGCCATGTCCGGCAACCTCTGCCGCTGCACGGGCTACACGAAGATCGAGGAGGCCATCGTCGCGGCTTCCAAGGTCATTGAACAGTACGCGAACGGAAAGGGGGCGCAGCAGTGATGGAACAGCATCATTTCGACATTGTCAACCACGCCACGCCGCGCCTTGAGTCCATGGATAAGGCGCTGGGCCGCGGCAAGTACACCGACGACTTAGAGCTTCCCAACATGGCCTACGCCGCGCTCGTGCGCTGCCCGTATTCCCACGCCAAGGTGCTGAGCATCGATGTGAGCGAGGCGGAAAAGGTTCCCGGATACCTCGGCTGCGCCCTGCCGGAGGAGGCTCCGCAGGCCTACTTCAACTGCTCGGGCAACCCGCCCTCTCCGCTTCTGATGGCGGATGAAAAG
>ENA-ORNP01003596-ORNP01003596.1-human-gut-metagenome-genome-assembly--contig:-NODE-3596-length-10766-cov-40.568201_pt1 | contig 10766 bp, 10 predicted proteins | sample MGYA00242119_ERZ509030 | MGnify/ENA primary metagenome ERZ509030 (study PRJEB26280, sample SAMEA2338708) | human gut metagenome | biome: human gut; feature: human-associated habitat; material: faeces...
TTTCCCGTCACGGATGTTGTGCAGCTGGGATACAAGGTTCCGGCCGACAAACCCTAGGGAGCCGGTTACTAAGATTTTCATAAACTAATGGGATTGGATAGGATGGAAAAGTTAACAATGGCTATACTATTCACTCTTGATTTCCGCGCTCTTCGCCTTTTCCTCCATCCCGAGGTCTTCGCGGATGAAGCGGAGTTTCAAAAGAAGCTTTTTCATGCCCTCCACATCCAGGCGGGCGGTGTTATGGCTGTGATAGTCCTCTATACGGGCAATATCCTCATTGCCTTCCGTGAAGAACTTGTCATAGTTCAGGTCACGGGTGTCGCAGGGGATGCGGTAGTAGTCGCCCATGTCAACGGCCTTTGCCATCTCTTCACGGGTTACCAGCGTCTCATACAGTTTCTCGCCGTGGCGCGTGCCGATGGTCTTCACCTCCGTCTCACCGTATTTCGGATTAACCTGCGCGTATGTTTCCTTCAAGGCCTGCGCCAGTACATCCAAGGTGGCGGCAGGAGCCTTCTGCACGAACAGGTCACCGTTATGCCCGTGCTCAAACGCATAGATTACCAGATCCACGGCATCGTCCAGCGTCATCATGAAACGGGTCATGTTGGGGTCTGTTACCGTAATGGACCTGCCGTTCTTTATCTGCTCCACCCACAAAGGAATCACAGAACCGCGGCTTGCCATCACATTGCCGTACCGGGTACAGCAAATAGTCGTACCTGCCCCATCTCCCAAAGCACGACCTTTAGCTATGGCAACTTTCTCCATCATGGCCTTGCTGATACCCATGGCATTGATGGGATAGGCAGCCTTGTCTGTAGAAAGGACCACTACATTTTTTACTCCGTGAGCTATGGCTGATTCCAGTACATTGTCCGTACCGATCACATTGGTCTGTACGGCCTGCAACGGGAAAAACTCGCAACTAGGAACTTGCTTTAGAGCAGCAGCGGAAAATACATAATCCACCCCCATCATGGCACCGTCCACAGACTGACGGTCGCGGACATTGCCGATGTAGAACTTCACTTTGGGATTCTGAAGGTGATGACGCATGTCATCCTGCTTTTTCTCATCACGGCTGAAAATACGAATTTCTTTGATATCACTATCAAGAAAGCGACGAAGAACAGCATTACCAAAGGAACCTGTTCCACCGGTTATCAATAAAATTTTGTCTTTGAAAATAGACATAATCACTATAGATTAACTAATATTATACAATAAAAACTACCACACTTATGTCTCATGCAAAAATGAGATATTAATTATTCCAGCATAAAATTCATATTAAAGATTCACCAATTTTTCATACAAATGTATGTACTCCAAATATCTTTTCCGCTTATCATATAAACTCGTTGCGCGTTCTCGACAAATAGAAGTCCAATATCCTTTTCCTTTTTCTTTTATCAATTGTACAATTTTTGTCACGGAAATGATATCTCCTTGTTCTACAATAAAACCTGTGTTTTCATCTACAGCTTCCACACTACCGCCAGTGCGATAAGTGATTACCGGAGTTCCACACGCTAAAGCCTCCAAATTGACTGTCGGAAAATTATCCTCCCAAGTTGGATTAAAATACACATCCGACAAAGAATAGTAGGCTGCCAGTTCTCCTACACTATTTGTACGTTTTATCCCGACTATCCCTTTAGGAAGACTCCTTATTTGTTTTTCATCCAACCCTATCAACACAATACTGTAGTCATCTGGCAAAAACTTTCGAAGTTCAATAAAATCTGCCAGACCTTTACGAGAAGACCATACACTTGCAATTCCTAATATTAGGAACCTATCTTCAAGCCCTAAGTCCACTTTATTTAATTCTCTCGGAACGAATGTATCGGTATCTATTCCGTTATGAATAACCTTTATTGGATAATCTTTCAGAAATGATTGTTTAATCTCTCCTGCCAACCAGTTAGAGACAGGCACCAAAGTCAGTTTTTTCACAGACGTAAATGCCTGTATTTTATCTCTATAGTTTTGTTCTGAACGATCCAGCAGCCAAGAAATGGGATAACTTCTTTTCTGAGGGCAATCATTACATAAAGTTTGCCAACGATTACACCCAACATAAGAATAATATGAACAATGACCGGTAAAAGACCAACAATCATGTAAAGTCCACACTATAGGCTTGTTTACACAAGAAAAAAAATCAAATAGCAGTTTGTAATTTAAATAATACCCATGGATATTATGAAGATGTATAACGTCAGGATTAATGTTTTCAATTTGATTAATCAAGTCTTTTGTTGCTCTCTTAGAAGCCAATCCATGATTATCAAACAATCTAGTTCGCAAAAAATGATTATAGACATTCCAGCGACTACCTATTTGAATAGTATGAGATACGCTCCCATTACTATATCGCCCGTAGGCAATATAACTTTCCCATCCTTTAGAGATAGCAGTTTGCCCTATTTCTTCAGCAATTCTACCGGTACTTCCCCAATTTAAGGTACTATTTATTTGAAAAAGTTTCATGTAAGTAAGCGTCCAAAACATGGTATACACCCCTTCAGGCGAGTGTAAGTAGACACTCGTCAGTTGTCTTGAACATTAAGTTTTAATTTATTTTCATTAATTGGTAAGACAGATTGTCATTGGTAACAGGTTCTCATAATCCGTTCGCCCCTTCCAGAGCCCACCATGTACTTGCAGAAGAAAGATCAAGAACTGCTCCCTGCCTAATACTGCCATCGGAATATTTCACTTTCAGAACTTCAAAATGATGTTTTTCAATCAGGTTGATAGGCCAAGACGCCATTTTTGCACATTTACTATACAGAATAGTCCATAAATGCATAAGGTAATGTACCATTATCTACAAATACTTGTAAATAAGTCCAGTACACATATCCCATTAACAATACTACACACACACACACATACTTTGACAAAAAAGTAAATCTATTTGATTTGCAAAGCATAGATAAATAAATCAAATGGAATATAGATAAATACAAAGCTATTCTATAAGTAAAATGAGCATACAGTCCTAATAGTAATAAAGACATTTCAGTTATTATCAATAAACCATAAAAACAATTTATATAAGATGGAAGTATTCCGTACTTTATTGATAAATACAAAATAAAAACAAACAAAAAACGATAAACAAAATCTGTAGCACTTATAGAGCCATCTCCTGAAAGATAATAAATATATTCACTAAATCTACCCACTTGAATCAAGCTTAAAATAGGTCCTAAATTTTGAAAAGAAAAATACAACACAGCTAATAACGCTATATATATGGGAATAAGAATACGTTTATTATTTTTGCCAACACGACTTAATTCATATATTAAATACAAAAAAATACTACCAATTATTGCACTGGTATGAAACACCAATGAAAATAAAGATAAACAAAAATATTTTTTATTTTTTCCGCTAAATAGATAAATACTAATATACATTATATAAGATATTCCCACAAATTGTCTCATGATATTAAGCGAGAAATTATAAAAATAGCAAAAATAAAGGAACATTACCAACCACAAATAAACATATTTCCTCAATCTAAATGTAAACAAATAAACAAAACTGATTGTCAACAGTTGGCAAATAAATAAAAAAAAAGGATATCCACCTACATATTTTCCTATATATCCTAATATAAGATAAAACCATTCTGTATTCGCTGCATCAGCAACATACCATATTGAATTTTGTGCAGAGATTGATTTAAATATCGGATAATATAGTTCTGTATCAATACCCACGGACAAATCTCTAAATCCTGCTACAACAGAAGGAATTAAAATTGCTATTACAGAATAAGTATTAATAGCTTTCTTATCTCTCGAAGCTAGATAGAAAAAAAACGAAGAAATAATAAAAATTACTGTATAAAATAACATTTCAATGAGTCAACAATTATTCTAAGCCATAGAATAGCTTATAAGCTAATTTATACAGTTTAGAAATAGGAAGAGCTGTATGATATTTATGCCATATTTTTATAAAAGGAATACCAACAGAACTAATATTATCTATAAGTATTAATAAATTAGGCATATTATTCTCTATTGCACAATCCATACTCCGTAAAAGTAACCTAGACTGAGTATCCAATGGTTGCAAAACTAAAAGAATATGATAGTACCCTCCTATCACTCCAGAAATATACTTCTCTTGAAGTAGCCTAACAGCTTCTAATTCATTGGGAACAAAAGTATTCAATATTTTTGTTATAATTTTCTTCAAATCATCAACATGCTGAATCTTATGTTTAAAAGAAACAGTTTGCCCACTACGCCCTAAATTATATTGATATAATTCCAAATCAAGACATATTATGGTTTTAGCTTTTGACAATGGATATAACACATACTCAATATCTGTATAAGAAATACCTTCCAAATGTTCATATTTCGATTTTCGAACAGCCTCTAGAGAATAGGTAATTTTATGCATTACAAAATCATGAGCAAGTTTGTTGCAACAATATTCATCCAAAACCATTACTTCTCCAAACTTGGGGGCATTAACTATCTGGTGAATCTTTTTCTTATTCTCATAAACATAGGTACAATGTGTCATGACCACATCTACATCTATATTTTTTAGCATATCAACATAATTTGCAAATGATTTGTTATCAAAATAATCATCAGCATCTAATATACGAAAGTATTTACCTGTAGCCATAGATAATGCTACATTTATACAAGAACCATAATTGCCATTTTCCTTATCTATAACTTTAATGGATAAAGGATATTTTTCTTGATATTCATGTGCTATCTTGGAAGAATTATCTCTACTACCATCATTGATTACTAGTATTTCTACATCATTAATGTTGAGAATTAAAAGAGAATCCAAACATCTAGAAATGAATTTCTCCATATTATAAGTAGGAATTACTATCGTAAGTACTTTATTGGCCATAAGAATTATCTTAAAATTACTTTTTAGAGAAAAGAGAAAGAGCTTGAGCTATTATAGGAGCCATATCATAATAGCGATATTCAGCGAGTCGCCCCCCAAATATAGTGTTTGGTTCTTGTACAGCAAGATTATGGTATTGCTTATAAAGAGCAGCATTCCGTTCATCATTAATAGGATAGTACGGTTCCAAACCTCCACTCCACTCTATGGAAAATTCACGTGAAATCACAGTATGTGAATTGTCATAAATGACACTACCAAACATCTCAAAATGTTTATGTTCAATAATCCGGGTAAACGGATATTCTTTTGAGATATAATTAACTACAGCATTTCCTTGATAATTAGGTATATCAAGTATTTCTGTATCAAAGCGTACTGTACGATACTGCAACTGACCGAAACGATAGGCATAAAACTGGTCAATTGGGCCTGTATAAACAGTTTTCCTTGCCAATGCAGACAATTCTTCACGATGCTTGAAAAAATCCGTATTAAGCTTTATATCTACACCTTTAAGAAGTCCCTCTATCAACCGATTATAACCTCCGATAGGTATCCCTTGATATAAATCATTAAAATAATTGTTATCAAATATCATACGTACTGGCAATCGTCGAATAATAAAAGCTGGAAGTTCAGAACATTTACGTCCCCACTGCTTCTCTGTATACTCTTTAATAAGCAGCTCATAGATATCACGTCCCACCAAAATTAAAGCTTGTTCCTCAAGATTTTCCGGTTCACGGCCACTAAGGTGATCAATTTCTGCTCTACGCTGTTCATCAAGTTTTATTTGAGCTTCTACCGGAGTTTTCACACCCCACATTTGATAGAATGTATTCATATTGAAAGGCAGATTATACATTCTATCATCCGGCGCAAGAACTACCGGAGAATTTGTATACCGATTAAATGGTACAATAGCATTAACATAATCCCATATACTCTTATCAGAGGTATGAAAAATGTGGGCTCCATATTTGTGAACATTAATCCCTTCCACATTTTCACAATAAACATTGCCTCCTACATGATTTCGTTTATCTATTACAAGACATTTTTGCCCACGTTTCATTGCCTCATGGGCAAATGTTGCTCCAAATAGTCCAGAACCAACAATTAAATAATCATATTCCTTATCTGTTTTCATTCTTCTGTATTTAGTCCATCTTGTTCATAATGATATTACATATCAAAGTATAAACACAAGTCACCATCTTATATGAAATTTTAATCGGATATATAAAATGAGTTCCTTGATAAATCATTTCCATTATCTTAGCATTAGAATATTTATTAATCAATTTAGGGAACCACACCTACCTACTTTACTGAAATTCATTCGCAAAGTAAAAAATAGTGCTTTCGTGCTGATTTTCTCTTAATTTTTAAGATTAAACGTGCCGGAATAAAAATTGTATAAAAAAGAAATATATATATACATTTTTTAAATCTTAAGCCAGAATTTCGTGTTCTTCCAATAGCATCTTGTACAAATGTCATTCTTGCACAATATTTTCCCAAAAAAGATAATTGCGAATAATATTTTTTATGCTTAGTATAGATATAATCAACAGCTTTGAGCCATTCATTATATTTATTTGTCAGACGGCCTGTATCTTTTGTATCAACTCTATAAACAGCTAATACCTCATCAACAAAATAAAAAGGAGAAACTTGAGCTAATCGCATTGTTAGTTCATATTCTTGCCAAAAACGAATATTTTCATCAAAAAGTCCGACTTCAAACAATTTCTGTTTTTCGGCTAAAATAGTAATATTCAAACAACATATTGACATGAATATTTTTTTACTCATATCTCCTCTCTTTGTATAATCAAGAGAATATTCCACGTAAGTTACATTATTGCCTTGAATTATCTCTGGTTTTGCATTTGAATAAACCAATGCACACTGTTTCTCCAGAATTAAAGCCACTTGCTTTTCAATCTTGGTAGGTAACCAATAATCATCGTCATCTAAAAAAGCTACATATTCCCCTTTTGCAGCTTTAATTCCAACATTTCGAGCATGATTTCCTCCTTTGCTTTCTTTTTTAGGTATATATATAAATTCAACTGGATAATTTTTGCAAACAACTTCTGCACTAACGACCGATGCATCATCTACCACTATACACTCTAAATTTTCATATGTTTGGTTGAGTACACTTTCAATAGCTCTACCAACCAAATTATTTCGATTATGAGTAGTTATTATTGCTGTCACTAATGGCGTATGATTCATTTTTGCATGCTATTTTGGGGTCTAACAATTGCTTTTAATATATTATAATCTTCCATCAACTATATTTCTATCAAGAGCTCCCTTAACATCATAGATAACCCCACATTCATTAACAAGTAGTTTTCTTACATCAAGTTCTTTAAACTCTTTGTGAGCAACACCAAGAACAACTGCATCAAATCTACCTTCCAACTTCTCAACACCACTTGTAATAATATCAATACCATATTCAGTCGCTACCTTAGAAGCATCAACCCAAGGGTCATAAACAGTAATATTTCTTGTATACTCTTGCAAAGTATGATATATGTCAACAATTTTAGTATTACGCACATCTGGGCAATTCTCTTTGAATGTAAAGCCAAGTATCAAAATCTTACTATCTTTTACTAACACTCCCTTTTTATTCATAAGTTTTATTATCTGATTAGCCACATAATCCCCCATCCCGTCATTCAACCGACGTGCAGCAGACATTATTCGTGGGAGTACACCATATACTTGCGCTTTCTGAATAAGATAATAAGGATCTACACTGATACAATGCCCACCCACCAAACCGGGTTTTAGTTTTATAAAGTTCCATTTTGAAGAAGCCGCCTCAATCACATCATTAGTATCGATTCCCATAGCATTGAATATTTTAGCCAGCTCATTCATGAAAGCAATATTAACATCACGTTGAGAATTCTCAATAATCTTAGATGCTTCCGCTACTTTTATAGACGGAGCTTTATGAGTACCATTTACTAATACCGAATTATAAACTTTATCTATTATATCCGCAATTTCAGGAGTAGAACCAGATGTTACTTTCTTTATTTTGTCCACAGTATGATCTTTATCTCCCGGATTAATGCGTTCAGGCGAATAACCAGCAAAAAAATCTTCATTAAATTTCAATCCTGAAACCTTCTCTACAACAGGTAAACACTCTTCCTCCGTCACACCCGGATATACTGTAGATTCATACACTACAATATCACCTTTCGAAATAACTCTGCCGACAGTTTCACTTGCACCATATAGTGGATAAAGATCAGGACGATTATTTACATCTACTGGGGTTGGTACTGCAATAATATAGAAATTACATTCGCGGATTTCATCCACATTTGAAGTACATAAAAAACCATGATTGCCAATAGCATCCTGTAGCAATTCATCTGATACTTCAAGAGTTACATCATGTCCAGCCATTAACTCACCCACACGTCTTTGATTCATATCAAAACCAATAGTGGGATATTTCGTTGAAAAAAGGCGAGCTAAAGGAAGCCCCACGTAACCGAGTCCGATTACACAAATTTTAATAGAATCCATTATTACTTTTTATATAGTTATACAAATAATCAACAAGATTATCCGCATTAGTTCATTGTATCTTCTTTTTATGCTTTTTATAAATTCCATCCTTGCACACACAATGTAACATTATTTCAAATTACAACAAGGGTAAAACGATTATTTAGACTCCCGCCATATTTACAATTTACATATCCGCTGAGTCATCAATTCCAACTTCTGTCTTATCATGCTACGCTCAACAGATGACAAGCCAAAAGAAAAAACAAGTACTAAAAGAATAACCACTGAAATCAACGAGGTAAGAATAACAGTAAAGAATGTATCCGGAAAAAAACTATGGATATAGTTGCAGATTATCCAGGTTGCAATCCCAATAGCCATACTACGAGCAAACACTGTAAACAAATAATGTGATATATTGCATTCAGGTACATATCTTTTCAAGAGAAAAATACGAAAAAAGATGGCAACTATACCAGTCAATATGCCGGGATATAATGCATAATAAGGTGGATAACCATATAACAAGAAGATATAGCCAATAGGCAATTCAGACAACATAATAACGCATATACCTATCTGAAACCATTTAATCTCTCCAGCTGCCTGCAAAGCAGTGGTCACCGTACCGGTAACCGTATAAAGGATGGATACAACCATAGATATTATCAAGAATATGGAAGTATATTCCGGTACAGTCCCCAGCCATAATTTAAGTACATAATCCACATTTATCAAAAATGGAATAGAAACCAGAGCCAACAGATAAAAGGTATATCGTGCACCGGAATACACCAAGCTCAAGCAGCTTTCCACATTTCCACTAGCATATTGCTTGGTAATCTGGGGAAACAAAGCCATTGAGAAATTCGATGAAAAAGTAGATACCAAACCACTTACCTGCATAGCTATGCCTCTTGCTGCATTAATAGAGGTACCATAGAAGAGGTTGAGAATTATATTCGATCCCTGGTCCTTGAACGAAAAGCCCAAATTGCCCAGCACACTCCATCCGGCAAAAGAAAACATCCTTTTAAGCAGCCTTCTATCCACTATAAAACGATAGGTACATTCTTCGAAGTTCCTCTTACAATAAAAACCGTAAAAAATGCGAACAACAACACTTACAGCTAAAACACCAAAAGCATAGAATATCAGTTTATCATAGGGAAATGCTAATAACAAGAATACTGCCCCTAACCTCAGACATGCATCAACAATGCCTATATAGGCAAAAGCCTTCATATGCTCATGAGCAACTATACAAGAATTATAGGGGACGCTTACTACAGTGACCATAAAAGTCAACACGGAAAACTGATAGACCCAATTGGCAGCGACCATTCTATCCGGATCAATTACCAACTGAGTATTAACAAACCATAGCCCGATAGTCTCAGCCAATATAAAGATAACAACTGCTATGATGGCATGAATATTTATTGAAGTACAAAATACAAGATTCAGCCTTTCCTTATCTCCGCACCCCAATTCGTATGAAATAAACCTTTGCGAAGCGGCAACCATAGCAGAATTTAGGAAAGCAAACATGGAAACCATTCCTCCAACCACATTGTACACTCCATAATCGGAGATTCCTAATGCCTTCAATATTACTCTACTGGTGTACAAACCAATGAGTATCATCAAAAACATGCGGGCATAGAGCAGCAACGTATTTTTGGCAATACGGCGTTTGTCTAAATTTTGCTCTGTCTTCACTACTATATTAAACTTTTTTGCTCTTTACTATCATCAAACGGCAACCGTATTTTAATAGTAAGGTCGTAGACCTGCTTATCTTTTCAGAAAAAAAGAAAAAACATAATAGTTCTTATGGCTCACATTCCACCACCTCAAACGGGTATGGATTTTCCTCGATATTTTTCAATACTTCGATGATTTCAGTTTGCTCCGAAGTCAGACTATCCTTGTCCCAACCTTCAATAATCGCATAAGCTTCTTGAAGCAAAGTCTCCTCATAAACTTCCCCATAACAATAAGTCAGCAAGCGAACTTTAAGTAAGGAAGCAGGAAGCTCCTCCAAAACATGATAGATACGCTCTAAAACCACCTGCTTTTTCTGCTCTTTATCTCCATAATCATAGATAGTAGCATTATACCCCATCAAAAGAGCCAGACACAAATTCGCCTCCTCTTCAACATCGGAACTTTGAGCAGAAAAAAGAAAATCGGACTTAACAAGCACTTCCTTATTCAACCGGCAAAAAGCGTCGGAATAGACCGGCTCACCGTCCATACCAAGATACATCAGCTCATGAGCTGCA
>ENA-ORNP01003598-ORNP01003598.1-human-gut-metagenome-genome-assembly--contig:-NODE-3598-length-10758-cov-3.493413_pt1 | contig 10758 bp, 9 predicted proteins | sample MGYA00242119_ERZ509030 | MGnify/ENA primary metagenome ERZ509030 (study PRJEB26280, sample SAMEA2338708) | human gut metagenome | biome: human gut; feature: human-associated habitat; material: faeces...
TATTTTTTTTAATATATATTAATAATTGCTAAAGAAATTAGTGTTATCACAAACAGAAATGGCTGCCTATCTTGGGACAAGCTTTGAATCTGTAAATAGATGGGAAAATAATCGAAATGAACCAACTATTAAAATGAAAAGAAAAATAATTGAATTATGCAAGCGTAATGGCATTGAAATAGAGGTGATTGATTAATGGCAAAATATATTCTTAATAATCCATCACCAGATGTTTTAATGAATTCGATGCGCTCTATTGGATATAGTTTTAAAACGGCTGTTGCTGATATTATTGATAATTCCATCTCTGCTCATGCAAGTGAAATCAAAATTTATACACCTATAAATGACGATTTGTTTATTTCGTTTTTTGATAATGGAGAAGGCATGTCAAGAGACGAACTTTTGAATGCAATGAAGTATGGGTCTGATAGAGAATGCTATGGCATAGATGACCTAGGCAGATTTGGATTAGGATTAAAATCTGCTTCATTATCTCAATGTAGAAAGCTTACTGTTGCCTCAAAAAAAGATGGAGTTATATCAGCTTTTAGGTGGGACCTGGATAGTGTAATTGAAACTAAAAGATGGGACTGTTTGGAGTTGGAAAATGATGAAATAAAACAACTTCCAATGATTAAAGTTTTAACAGAAGCTGAAAAAGGAACTCTTGTTGTTTGGCAAGACTTTGACATAGCTTATAAAAAATCAAATGGCCATGTTATGGAAACATTATCAGAAGAAGTTGATGAGATGGAAAAACACTTATCGTTGGTATTTCATAGATTTTTAAATAGATCATTTAATCAAATTAAAATTTATATTAATGATGATAGAATTAAAGGATATGATCCATTTCTTGAAGACCATCCAAAAACTGACTCTCAAAAACCAAGTATTATAAAATGTGAAAATGAAGACATAAGGATACAGCAGTTTATTTTGCCACATCAAAATGATTTATCAAATGAGGATGTTGAGAAACTTGGTGGAATTGAACGCCTTAGAAGTGGACAAGGTTTTTATATTTATAGAAATGACAGATTAATTATATATGGAACTTGGTTTAGATTGGCATCAAGCAATTTAAATTCTGAACTTTATAAATACGGAAGAATTAAAGTTGACATTCCTAACACTCTTGATGATATGTGGGATATAGATATAAAGAAACAAAATGCAAGTATTCCAAGACAAATATTAGCTAGTTTAAAAAAAGCTGTGAGCAATGTTCGTGTAAAATCAAAAGATAAGAGTGCAAAGAGAACAAGGCTTAAGTTAGAAAAAGATGATAGTAAAATTTGGAATAAGAACTTAAATAGAGAAGAGAAAGAAGTTTTCTTTATAAATAATGAGTCTCAATTTGTTAGAAACTTTATAGATGGATTCGATGATAGTGATAAAACTAAAATTTTGCGTTTCTTAGATGTAATATCAGCTTCGATTCCTTATGATGATATTTATAATTCAATGTGTAATAAAGCTCTAGAGCAAAAGATAAGTCAAGATGGAATTGATTCAATAATAATCGAAGGAGTCAATCAATTTAACAGATTGAAGAAATTATTAAGACTTTCGGATGAAAAGATTTTTGAAAAGTTAAAAACATACGAACCATTTGATAATGAGGAAATTTTTAATTTAGTGAAGGAGAGAATCAATAATGCAACAAAATAGAAATCAAATCTTTGAAATATATTTGGATGATTTTTCTTCTTTCAAAAAAGCTAAAGAATTAAAAAATCCTAATTTTATTGCTACAGATGAAGTAATAAATGAATCTCTTCAGCAAACAAAAAGTAGATTTGTGAAAGAAATACCTAACATTATACTAAATGAAGAAGAAAAGCAATTTGTAATTAATAAAATAAAATCAATATACTCTATTTATCAAGAAGAAGGAGACGTTATTTTAGGAGATTACGAGCATGATTACGACTGGTATAAGAATTTTTTAGAGTCTGATGATTGTCAAACATATCATTGGGATAGATATAAAAACCACCTAACTGTTGCAAAACATTTTCCTAAAGAAGTAATCAAGGTATTAGAAGAAAAGACATTATTTAGTTTGATGTCATATTTAGGTAATCCAAAAGATGATTCGGCTTTTTCTGTAAGAGGTTTAGTTGTTGGCGATGTTCAATCTGGTAAAACATCAAATTACTTAGGATTAGTTACTAAAGCAGCAGATGCAGGATATAAAGTAATTTTCATTCTTACAGGTACAATTGAGAGCTTAAGAAAACAAACGCAGCAACGTGTAGAAGAAGGTTTTATAGGTTGGGATAGCTTTAATGGTGTGGCCGTTGGTGTCGGTAGAGGAGATCCAACTCCTAAAGCATTTACTAGTAGGGGAAAAGATTTTGTCGGAACGGATAATCAAAATACAACATATAAATTGAGTAATTATTCTACTGAACCTATGATTTTCGTTTTAAAGAAAAATGTTTCAGTATTGAAGAAAGTTTATTCATCATTGAGAAATATTAATACTACAGCTTCTCAAACAAAAATTAATTATCCAGCATTAGTAATTGACGATGAAGCAGATAATGCATCAATAAATACTAATAAACCAGATAATGATCCAACAAAAATTAATAAGTATATTAGAAGTCTTTTATCACTTTTTACTAGAAGTAGTTATGTAGGATTTACTGCAACACCATTTGCAAATGTGTTTATTAGTTACGACAAAGAAGATGAAATGTTAAAGGATGATTTATTTCCAAGAGATTTTATTTATGCGTTGAAATCACCTAGTAATTATTGTGGTCCTAAAAAATATTTTGTAGATAAAAATGATAACATACAATTCATAGAGGATTCTGATGAAAATGTATTCCCTATGAAACACAAAAAAGAATGGGATGGTGATGTGATAGTTGCAATGCATGATTATGGTAACTTTGAAAAAGCTGGCTCACTCGGATTCACACTTCCTAGAAAAGATGCAAATATTACAACAACTCAAGGAGATGTAATTTTATATCAAGGAAACCAAATCACAATATATTATGATGAGAATACATGGAATTTTATTAAACTTGGTCACATTGATATATCGCATGCTGAGTTAATGTCAATTCTAGGTAGTGACGATGTAAAAGTTGTATTCTCTATTGAAATCAAATAACAATTTTGCTCTTTAAGGATTGCGGAGGTATTTATGGAGAAAAAGAAAATATATTTAGTATTGACACTTGTTTTTATAGTGTTGTTTATTGCGGTATGTTTGATAGATTTATTTTTAGAAAATTTGGAGAAAAAACAGGAGCTTTTATTAAAAGTTTTAGAGATTATAAGTGCGTCTTCAATTTCATTCACACTTTCTTGTACAATTTCGATTAAAAAAAGTAACCGTAATAATAAGACAAAGGTTAAATCAAAAAACTCTAATGGTGTTTTGGTTACACAAAATAACGGCGATAACAATACTACTAATTTAACTTATAACAATCCAGTTGATATTGTTAAAGCTGTTAAAGAAACGCTTGTTCCATATCAAGAAGAAAATGTTGAAAAGATTATGAGCAAGTCAATAGATGCACTAAGAAAAGAACTTCCAGGGCAAACGCTGAATAAAGATTTTGTTATGAAATATATAGATGAAGCATCAAAAATTAATGAAGAAGATATTCAGGATATTTGGGTAAAATTACTTGTACAAGAAAACAAATCATCTGGTAGTATTTCTAAACGAACTCTTGATATTGTAAAAAACTTATATCCCGCTGAAGCAAAACTTTTTGAAAGTATAGCAAAATATTCTCTTTCAAATGGAACAATTCATGATTGTTTTTGCAATAAATTTAGTTTTATTGATATATCAAAGCTACAAGATATTGGATTAATGAAATCAAGCGATACTATTGAACAAACTATCACTATTGATGGCAATAATCCTGTTCCTTTTTGCAGAATAGAAGGAAATACGATTTTTATAATTAAAAATACAAGCAATACGATTGAAAAAATTTCTTATAAGTGTCATCTGTTGACTAACGAGGGAGTTGAGTTAAAAAGTGCATTAGGAATTAGTATTGATAAAAATGATTATTTGGATTATTGTCGACAAATTAAACAAGCTAAAAATCAAAAAAACCTTATGTGTTCTGCGCACAAGATTAACTATTTTAGCTCTGGACAAGTTAATTATGAAATAAATGACATTTTATAATTTCGTTTTTTGATACAGAATATTTAATCATAATAAACTAAAGCGGTGGATGATGCGGTTAAAGCTAATCTACCGTTTTTTATATTTAAAGGAGGTGATGCACCATGAGGGTATATAGTGGCCTGATTAGAAAAACTCAGGCAATCTAAATTCTAAAAAACTATAAGGAGGTTAAACATAAAATGAATTTAGATGATTATAGAAAAGTTCAAAAGCTCAAAAAGCTAGGATTATCTCAAAAGAAGATAATGGAAGAGACTGGTCTAAAAGAATATGATGTTAGGCGATGTTGAAATAGAACTGAAGATGAATTTAAAGTGCTTCTAGATAGAATTGGTCCTGAAAAAATATCACTTTATAAAGATTATGTATTAGATATTTTAAAAGTTACTCCAACTATTCCAGATACTAATATCTATTATAAACTCTTAGAAGATTTTCCAGATGCTGATATTGGTGAAAGTGCCTTCAGAAAGTATATGAAAAAACTAAGGAAAGAAACAGGCTATGATAGATTTAGAAAGATATCTACATCTATAAGAGAAAATCCTGAACCAGGAGAAGAAGCTCAAATTGATTTTGGCCAGTATAAGATTATTGATATGTATGGTAAAAGAAGATTTCTTTATTTCTTTGTAATGGTATTAAGGTATTCTCAACTTAAGTTTGTCTATTTTTCAACTACTGACTTTAACACAATGAAGGCGATTCAAGCCCATAAAATGGCGTTTAAGTTCTTTGGTGGAATTCCTAAAGTATTAGTTTATGATCAGGATAAAGTCTTCGCAGTGGCCGAAAATTACGGGAATTTAGTCCTTGTAAAAGAGTTTGAAGATTTCTTAAAAGAATATAACTTACATATCGTTATGTGCAGTGGTTATTATCCTCAAGGAAAAGGAACAGTTGAAAACTATGTAAAAATAGTAAAAGAGAATTTTCTTGGTGGAAGAATCTACCATGGTATTGATTCTCTAAACTCTGCTTGCCTTGAATGGTTAGATAATACTTTAAATAATCATATTCTTTCACATAAAGGCGTAACTCCACATGAGTTATTTAAAGAAGAATCTAAAAAACTTAAAAAGATTAAACCATTACTATATTCAAGTGAAAAGCCAATTTATAAAGTTCAAAGGAATTATATAAAGTATAGGTACTCTAGATATGAAGTTCCAATAGGCTATGAAGATATGAATGTAGGTGTTGAATCAGATGGCTTTAATGTCATTATTAAAGATTTAGAAACTGACCAAATAATCGCAACTCATAAACTATCAACTAAAAAAGATGAAAGAATGACTTTAAATGATGAATATGAAGTTGATGGTGTAGGAGAATATGTAGTTAAAAGATATTTTAAAGATGATATAAATGCTATGAAGTTTTTAGATAGTATTGAAGCTAATCAAAAAAGATATTTTAAGAAAAGTTGCGTAAAGATTAAAAGACTCATTCGTATTTACTCTAAAGAAGAAATGGATGAAGCATTCACTCATTGCGTAAATAATGGGAGAAATACAATTCTAGAATTAATCGCATTTCTAATCTTTAAACATGGTGAAGTTAAAGGTGCAAAAGCCTTAGGTAAATCAACTCTTGGTTATTATCTAAGAAGGTCAAAAGAAATCATGGAGGAATTAAATGGTCAATAGAGAAGAATTAAGAGAACTTTGTAAAAGACTTAATTTACATCATCTATCTAAAATTAATACCTTTGATTTAGATATTAAGGATAAACTTGATTATTTTAAATATCTTTTAGAATATGAAATTCAGGAAAGAGAAAAGAAAGTAAAAAAGCATAACTTATCATCTAGTCACTTACCTAATATTAAAAGTGATAATAAATATGAAGGCATTGATGAATGGAATATTAATGATGTTAAAAAGTTAAACTGGTTTAGAAATAACCAAAATCTAATTATTGTTGGGAAGTGCGGAATAGGTAAAACCGCTATTGCAGTTGATATTGCTAAAACTGCTATTAATGAAAAATATAAAGTTTACTATTTATGTGTTGATGAATATTTAAGGATTCTGAAAAATGAAAATGATCCTAAAAGTAAAATCGCACATACTAAAATGAAAGATGCTGATTTAATCATTGTTGATGAAATGATGTATCTACCAATTGATGCTTCAGATATAGTAATGCTATATAGAAGTATCATGTATTTTAACCAAGCAAGGTCCTTTATCTTTATAACCAATAGAAGGTTAGAAGAGTGGACTGATACAAATGAAGATAAGCATACAATGGAAACATTCACTGAAAGATTAATGAATGGATCTAGAATACTAATGCTATCAAAAAAATAATTATGTATCGTTAGGCTAAAGTAATACTACGAGAAGTACTATTTTTAGCTATAGCTGATACTTCCAAATTTGAAAATAACGTAGAGTGTAATAACTCTGCGAGAAATATATAAAAAAACACCCTAAAATTTTGGACGTTTTCTCGCATTTTCGGATAAAATTGTCCAAAGTTTTAAAACTTTTTTACTATTACCCCCCAGGGGGACCTGTAATCTCTACAGGTAAAAAGACAGTCACCGAGCCTGGGGTTTCGCGTGCAAAAATTCGAGTTCAAACGGGTGGGGCAAAAGAAAGAAGTATGCCGATGGACAGGTCGTAGTAGCATACCGTAATTTCTTAGGCTACGATAAGCATGATGATCCAAAGATCGCACTAAAAATAAATGAAGAAGAAGCAAAAATCATAAGAAGAATATATGCACTTTATATGAGTGGCAAAACACCTCAAGCAATAGCTAAAATCCTTATGGATGATGGAATTAAATCACCAATGGGTAAAGACAAATGGCAAATATCCACTGTGCTTTCCATCCTTAAAAATGAGAAGTATAAAGGAGATGCTTTGGTTCAAAAAACCTATGTACCTGATTTCAAAACGCATAAGCCAAAGAAGAATAATGGGGAGATGCAGCAGTACTACCAAGAAAATCATCATAAACCAATTATCCCACCACATGAATGGGACTTAGTCCAAGTCGAAATAGAAAGAAGAAAAGGTCTGGGTTATAAATATAACTGCACTAATATCTTTACCTGCAAATTGGTATGTGGTGAGTGTGGAGGCTTCTATGGTGCTAAGGTTTGGCATTCCAATGATAAATATCGCAAGGTCGTATTCCAATGTAACCATAAATATGATGGCGACAAAAAAAGATGTGAAACTCCAGTGGTTGCAGAAGATGATGTTAAAAGAATGTTCATTGATGCTTATGCTGAGCTTATGGATAACAAATCAGAAATGATAGCAAATGCAAAAGAGATGGTAGCCTTCCTTACCGATACTACAGCCGAAGAAAATGAGATTGAACAGCTTAATGAAAAGGCAAATGAAATAATCATCCTAGTTACTAATCTTGTAGAGCATAATTCAAGAGTCGCAATTGATCAGAATGAATTCCAAAAAAAGTACAATGCTTATGATGAAGAACATAAAACAGTCACTTCAAAGATTAAGGAATTGCAATTAAAGATTAGTGAAAATCAAGCAAGAGCAGTTTTGCTTAATGACTTTATAGAAACCATCGATTCAAAGCCAACTACTCTCGATAACTTTGATGAGGATATATGGAACTATCTAGTAGAAAAAGCAGTAGTAAATAAAGATAAAAGCATCACATTTCATTTTAGAAATGGGCAGAAAATAAGAAATCATGTTCATAGGTTAGACAAAAACCCCTTATAGTGGTATAATTTCAATTAGATTATACGGTTGACATAAGGGGTGTTTTTTATGTACGGATTAATAATGATTAAAGAATACCTTGATGAAATCCTAGATGGAGATAAGACTTATGATGCAAGAAGCTATGATACTAATAAACGTGGCACTATCGCACTCGTAGATTCTAAGAAATCTGCAATTATAGGTTTAGTTGATTTAATAGGGACTCATCAAATATCAGCTGAAGAATACTGCAAATGGCATGCCACAGGAAAATGGAATGGATATGACTTCCAAATAAACAATCCTAAAGCCATTTTTTATGCTTATGATTTTGATAATCCTAGAAAACTCGCTCATACAATAAAAATAGAAAAGACTGATAGAGTTTGGACTAGGATTGATGATGAAGTCAAAGAACAATTTGTAGTACAAGAAAGATTATTTTAATTTTGTGAGGTAAATAAATTATGAATGGACACGGACAAAATTTTTCTTATTTGAAGAAAGGAACCTTTGAAATCCCTTTTTTTCAACGTCCATACGTTTGGAATGAAGATAACTGGAAACAACTAGTAGATTCAATTGATGATGAACATGGGAAAAACTTCCCCTATTTAGGTAGCATTATATTAAAAAGGAATGATGAAAACGATCCTTGGCTTGTGATTGATGGACAGCAAAGATTGACTACATTAAGTTTATTTATTAAAGCGTTTATTGATGTTTATTCTTCAAATATTCCGGCTGAAATTGTTACTGAATTCAAACAAATAATTTACTCACTTGGACACATAGGAATGCAAGTAACTTATAAACCGAGAATTACACCATCTTCAGTCGATAAAGAGGAATTTGATGGCTTGATTGACCATGATAACCAGGTGGTAATCAATGAAAAACATGGGCTTTTAACTGATGCATATTTATTTTTTAAAAAGAATTTTAAAAAGCGAAATCAAGATGACTTGAATAATTTAGGGACTAAAATACTTGAAACTGCAGATTTTTTTATTGCAATAGAACTCGGGAAAGACGATGACGAACAAAAAATATTCAATTCAGTTAATGATTATGGCCAAAGATTAACTGGTGCCGACATTGTTAAAAACAATCTTTTTCAGGTGCTTAAAAATAAAAGCAATGATAATTTACAGGATGTTTTGAGTACGTATAATAAGTATTGGGACTCACCGTTTTATCAAAATGATCGTAAAGATTTTTGGTATGAAAAAAGAACATATGGTCGTATTACACAAATAAATTTAGAAGAGTTTTTAAAAGATTTTGCTTTAATAAAAGGCTTTTACCGCTCAACAACTAAAGTAAGTTTAAGCGAAGCATATAGAATCGAAATTCAAAATAAATGCCCAACATACAACGATGTAAAAGACTTTATTAAAGAATTAGCTAAATATGCAGATAGCTTTTATGATTTAATTAGTGATTATGAGAGCGAAAACGATTATAAACTTTCTGAAAATATAAATGTAACTTTATTAATTTTAAACGAATTAGAATGCACAACATTCATTCCTTTAATTTTAAAAATATATAATGAAGACATTGAAGATAAAGATAAGTATTTATTTGCAATTCAAAAATTTATTATAGAAAGGCTTATATATAATGCTTCAAACAAAAACTATAACAAAAATGTTGAAGTATTATTGGATAAGGCAACAACTGAAGAAGCTATTGAATATTTAGAAAAAGTAAATAGAGATGATGATTTAGATTACGTAAATTATCCAAGTGGTTTATTAAACATTAATAATCAAAGAGCAACTGTTATTCTATTTTTAATTGAAATGATTAGAAGAAATAAGTATGGTGAAGAGAGATATTCAGATACATTAATTTACAATAAAACATTAGAGCATATTATGCCCCAAAAATGGGAAAAAAGCTGGAGTACTGTCGAATGTGTAGATTATGATGCCAACGGTGATTATGTAGTCATCACAAATATAGACGACATGCGGACTGTTAGAAAAAAGAGCATTTATTCAATTGGGAACATGACTCTTCTTACTAGCAAATTAAATACTTCAATCAGTAATTCGTGTTTTGAGGAAAAAATTGAAGGTAAAATTGTAAGAAAGAAGCAAAAAGAGGGAATTAGAAAATTTGTCGGAACCCTATCAGTAGCAAGTGAAGTTGTAGATGTTTATGATTCTCAAACTCATGATGGAAGTTTGCATATTTGGAATGAAAAACAAATCAACGCTAGAACTATCAAATTATTTGAAGAGCTAAATTCATACTTTAATTTTACAGATAAATTTATTGAAACGCATACCCCTATATTGAGACAAAATTATGAAAAAGTAAGTTTGGATATGAATAATGTAATTGAGTCAATTTCTGATGAGTTTTTAAGAGAAAAAAGAATAGCTGTTGTAGTTACAGAATGTATGAAGTATTTATTTAAAAATAACTTATTAACAAATCAAGAAATAATTAATCTTCAAAATAAGCAATACTGCAGTGAAACGTTTATTTGCTGGATGCCAATGTTAGCAACCGAGACTGACAAGCTGGAAAGGTACTATAAGGATAAAATTTCATACAATGGTCAAGAATTTATGATTACTAAAGAATGGGTAGAAAAGAATAGAGAAAAATTCATAATTTGGTTTAAAAACATAATTAAGCATTAAATAGTTTAGGGTATTCACTTTTAATTAATGGTATTCAAAATTTTGCTAGGGGTATTCACTCAAAAGCAAAGGGTATTCACTTTTTTAGAAAGGGGTATTCATTTTGTATTATTTTGCTAGTCCTCACACATAATAGAAATTAATGCTTTGATATAGTAAAAACACTGTTTCAAGGCTTTTTTTATGCTTAAAATGGGTATTTTTTAATATTTT
>ENA-ORNP01003608-ORNP01003608.1-human-gut-metagenome-genome-assembly--contig:-NODE-3608-length-10729-cov-2.841203_pt1 | contig 10729 bp, 10 predicted proteins | sample MGYA00242119_ERZ509030 | MGnify/ENA primary metagenome ERZ509030 (study PRJEB26280, sample SAMEA2338708) | human gut metagenome | biome: human gut; feature: human-associated habitat; material: faeces...
AAGTGTTTTTGTTAACTTGCATGTTGATTTTTATAAAATTACATGCTATATTTTTCTCAAATTATAAATTACAAATTATTATTTGTCAACTTATAGGTTTATTGAAGTGATGTTAGAAAATGAGAAAATTAAAAATATTAGAACACAACTTGGCTTAACACAACAAGAAATGGCAGATTGCATTGGTGTAAGCAAACAATATTTAAGCAAAGTAGAAAAAGGACATACAGATTTAAGTAAGGAAAAGATTGTAAAATTATGTTCTAATTACAATGTATCACTTGATTGGCTACTTCTTGATAAAGGGGAAGTCTTTCTTAGCAATCCTGATGATGAATTTTCCGGTGAAGTACTTGCAAAAGAAGTTGAAGATGTGTTCAAATTTGATGTTGCAGTAAAATTATATTCTTTATTTGTAAACGAAGCCTTTTATATAATAAAAAAACAATATCCGCAGGCACAAGTAGATAACATAGTTGAAGCAGCCAGACAATTGTTTGATGTAGATAGTTCTTTTTATGAAAGTATAGACAAATTTCAGATGGATTTGAACGAGTTTAAAAATAAAGGTCGGAAATATATACTCTTTAAGGAACGAATTTTAATAGCTTATAACAGAGTTTGCAAAGACAAAGAATTTGAAAATAAATTAAATGAGCAGAAACGATGTTAATATATCTGTTTTTCTTGACAAATTAGATAGATTTTAGATTTTTTCTGCTTTTTCTTTCTTTTTTTATCCATCTTTTAGTATTTTTTCAACTAAAATATGCCTCAATGTTCCATTCTTATTTCTGTTTTTGCATGATTATTGACTTCAATTCGGTTCTTAAAATCGGAATGAGTTTGAAATTATAAAGGAACTTAGTTCCTCCTTAAGTTCCCCCTTGACTTATTGTCTTTTATTAGGACTTTTGAAAAACATCCGAATTTAACCGTTATATTTAGCTTTCAGGCATAGCAAATTTCAAAATCAAAAATTTTTAAGGACAATAATGACCTAATAAAGTCCAATTTGCTCCTTTTTTGTCAATTTTAAAAATTAGGCTCTATCTTAAACACGTTTTACCTTTCAGCCCCTGTTCTCTTATTATCATTGTCCTATTAATTTATAAATTCAGACAATCCGACTTCTGCAATCTCTTTTTTAGCAAGTTTTATGAGCTTTTCAATAGTCGCAAAGGGCTCTTTAAAGACCATTTTAACCTTTTTGTTATTGACTGTTACATTGAGATATGTAGCCCTTACTATTTGAGCAACCTCTTCCTCTGAAAGTCCAGTGGCTGGCAAACTTGCTTTACTGCACAAGTCAAGGATTTTCAGCCCTGTGTCAAGAAAATTTGTATTAGCTATGAGCTATTTCAATATCGTGGTAAGCATTTGACCAAATAAATTTCCCGTTTTGAAGTCCTGGACATGCATAAATGGTCTTTTGTTCAGCTTTGTCATACCAGCTTTTTCGTAACTGAGTAAATTCTTTTTCTTTCAGGTCAATATTGATGTTAGCAGTATAGGCATAAATTGCTGACTTAAAGCTTTTCTTGTCTGCAAAATCTGAACTTTTTACCTCAGTAATCAATTACCATATAATGTTGCCCCTTGCAGATACTGGACTTATGAGGGGAAGAATCTACAGGATATTTATGATTCTACTTATTTGAATGTAGAAATTTAGTTATTGTAAAGATTTTGTAACATGGTTGCAAAGCATGTTTACATGGGCTTATCATGCATGGCAGCTGAATTCCGGCGTAGTTTGGTAAATAATCAGAAAGGAGATTTTTATGCAAATTTGATTAGGGAGAGTTGGGAGGGGAAAAGAAAAAGTGATTTTAGCACTGCTAAAACCACTCAAAATTAATTTTTGATATTAGTACTATAGCTTATAAAATAAACCATGGCAAACTTGTTAAGCAAATGGTTATTTTGTGATACAAAAATGAAAAGGAAAAAGAAAAATGTTTAAAAAATATTTTTTAAATCGTAATGCACAATCAACAGGGGAGCATGAATTCCATACAGAAGATTGCAGATTTTTACCTGATGTTAATAATCGTATATATCTTGGCATTTTTAATAATTGTAAAGATGCTGAAAGAGCAGCCAAGAAATATACTAATAATGTTGATGGCTGCTATTACTGTTGTAGCTTGTGTCATACAAGATAGTGAAATAAAGGCGAGAATAATCTCTCGCCTTTTATTATTTATGTAATTTTTTGTCTATAAGAGTTCAGAAAAATCGGTCATCAAAATTGCAGGTTTTCAACCAGTCCAAATCCTAAGCTATGCGGCAATTTGACGAATTTGGAGTGTTAAACCGTACGTCAACGTCCAAAATAGAAAAGACGATGACATCTGTTATCGTCTTTTTTATTTTGAGTTTTCTACTTTGAAAGAGTAAATTATTTCGCGGTTGTAAGTTTCGCCTTTTTTCAAAACCGGCTTTTCGTCAAATGTATTTATAGCGTTTGGGTAAAATTGAGGTTCTACACAGAAAGAGGAGTGTTTTTCGTAGCGTTTACCATCTTTGCCCGCAGGCTGAGATGATTTTCCAAGGTTGTTTGCTGTATAAAATTGAAAGCCCGGAAGATTTGTTGAAACTTCCATTTTTATACCTGTTTTTTCAGACTTTATTTCTGCCGCTTTAATCATTTTTTTACCGTCATAACCATCCAGACAGTAGTTCTGGTCATAGCCGGAAGGGTTCATTTCCGATAATTTTTTATATTCCCTGAAATCAAACCGGGTGTTTTCAACGGGTGCAATTTCTCCTGTAGGTATCGCAATATCATTGACTACTGTGTATTTTGTGGAGTTGGGAAGCTTCACAAGATGATTTTTGACAGAACCTTCCTGAGTGTTTTCAGCTCCATCAAGGTTAAAATATGAATGGTTTGTAAGATTTAGGATTGTGTCGTTATCTGTTTCTGCCTGATAAATTATATGAAGCTGGTTATCGTTATCAAATTTGTATGTTACAGATGCTTTTACCTCAGCAGGATAGCCGCCTTCCATGTCTTTTTTGGTGTAGTTAAATTTAACCCCGTCTTTTAAGACTTCCGCTTTCCAGTTTTTGGTGTCAAAACCGTCTGACCCGCCATGAGAATGTGTTTTGCCGTTATCTTTGTTGCATTCAAGTTTGTATTCTATTCCGTTAAGTTTAAATGTTCCATTATCAATTTTATTTGCGCAAGGTCCGATTGTTCCGCCGGCATGACCTATCGGTGCTTCTTCGTAAGGGGTTACTGAGGTGTAGCCCTGTGTTACATCTGTTATTTTCCCGTTTTTATCAGGAACTTTTATTGATATAATTCCAGCTCCGAAACTCGAAAGGTCTACGCTTGCTCCGTTTTTATTTGTTATGGTATAAAGTATCGCGTTTTCGCCTGTTTTGTTTATTTTGCCGAAAGATTTTTTTTCTATTTTTATTCCGTCGTATGCTTTATCGATATTTTGCGTTGATATTTGAACTTGTTTTTCAAAAGTATCTTTTGCAGGCTGAGAGGTTATTATCGGTCTGTTTATGAGTTTAGGCTGAATTATTTTGTCAGGATTATTAATCCAGAAGCCTGCATGAAAATCTATCGGCATAAAATTCTCCTTTGGAAAAATTATATCATATCATTTTTAAGTTTACTCAAGATAAATTTTTGCCTTAATTTTTAAAATAAACTTAACTGGCCGGAATTTTCTTTTTCCTGGCTTTCTCTTTCAAATTTTGAATATGCAAGCAGATCGCTCTCAATTTTTGCAAGAAACGGAGATATTTCTAGATTTTTGGAAACCCCGAACACATGCCTTTTTATTGCGCGTGAAAGGAAAAGCCGTTGTTTTGCCCTTGTCATTCCAACATAAAGAAGTCTGCGTTCCTCTTCTATAGCTTCTGGTGTTTCTGCCCTGTAGAGAGGTATTATTCCCTGCTCCAGACCTGCTACAAATACGCAATTAAATTCCAAACCTTTGGAGGCATGGAGTGTCATTAGTGAAATTCTGTCTGCGCGTTCATCTAATGTATCGCATTCTTTTACCAGAGAAACTTCATGGATAAAATCTTTCCTGTTTTCGATATTCTGTGCGAGTTCTTTCAGGTATTTAAATATATAATCCTCAATCTCGTCTTTGTAGTCTTTTTCAGCTTTTTCCAGCTGGGTTAAGACGGGTTCGTCATCTGTAAGACTTTTTAACAGGTTTAATACCGGTTTTCGGTCGCATAAGAGATCGTCTGAAAGTTTTACAAAAGGCATACCTGATCTTTTAAGCGCCTCAAGCAGCGGCTTTAGCTGTGATGATGTGCGGTAGAGGATTGCAAAATCTGAAAAAGAATAATCTGTTTTTTCTCCGCTTGTCCGGTCGCTGTCAATTGAAAAAAAGCTGTGACCGCCGATTAAATTTTCAATTGTGCTTACTATAAATTCCGCTTCAGCTTTATCAGTAGGTGCTGTGTGAATCGTTATTTTTTCATGCGGTCTGTCATATTTTGACACAATATTATAAGTTTCAATCATTTGATTTGACGCATTAACAATGCTTTCAGTTGAACGGTAGTTATTTTTAAGGTTAATAATTTCAACATCCGGATAGTCTTGTTGGAAATTATTGAAGAATTTGGAACTGCCGCCTCTAAAGCCGTAGATTGCCTGGTTTGGGTCGCCGATTGCGCAGATATTCCCGTTATCCGGTGCAAGATGCTTTATCAGTTTATACTGGTTTTCGTCAATATCCTGATATTCATCGACTGAAAGGTATTTAAACCGTTCCTGATATGTTTGTGCAATTTCCGGGTAATCCTCAAAAAGTTTTACGGTAAAGGTAATCAAATCATCAAACACAAGCATATCTTTTGTTATTTCTTCTTCTTTATAAAGAGTTTTTTCCTGCTCGCTGATTACTTTAAAGTCATTACTTAGACCGGCTTTTTCATAGTTTTCCTTCAATATAGAAAGACAAAGTGAGTGGAATGTATGGATATTTATGTGTTCAGCATTATCGGGAAGCAGTTTGTGGAGTCTTTCTCGCATTTCGCCTGCTGCGCGACGGGTGAATGTTATTGCAAGAAATTTTTCTGCCGGCACTCCGGTTTTTTTTATTAAATATGCAATACGTCTGGTTAAGACGGTGGTTTTTCCCGAACCTGGTCCTGCTATAATTAGAAGCCTGTTATGTGTATTTTCTACTGCGGCTTTCTGAAATTTATCAAGATCTGATTTTTTTTGAGGTTCATTTTTGCTTGCCTCAGCAGTAGGCTGAGTTTCAGCTTTCGGGGCGGTCAAATATGCTTCCGGAAGTTTTGCTGTAGCTGGCTTTGGCAGACTTTTTGGAATATCTATATCAAGCTTAAGATTTATAAAATTTTTTTTTACGAGTTCGCTGTCTTCAAAAAGTCTTATAACCCCGTATTCTCCATCATAACCCGCATGTTTTATAACTTTTCCGGTTCGAAGTCTTGAGATACCTTCGCCGAGAAGCGGTGAGTCTTTTGAAATATCTTCAACTGGCACTTCTCTTAGAATAGAAAATTCAGAGCCGTATTTACGGATTAGTCTTTCATACTCATTTGTGACTGATTTACTTGTCGGACCTACCTGCATTATTTCTGAAATTATTTCAGGAAGAGGCACAAGGCTGAAAACTTTACCTGCTGTTTCAGGTTTATAGGTGTTATTGAAATTTCTGTCGGCAAGTTCGCAAACTCTGTTTAAAACACCTATTGTCATAGGTTTTCCGCAGACAGGGCAGATTCCGTTGAGTTTTTTTGTTTCCTCAGGACTAAGGCAGACATTACATTTTCTATGTCCGTCTTCGTGGTATTTACCTTCTTCAGGGAAAAATTCGACTGTTCCGACATAACCGTTACCGGTCTTTAATGCGTTCATAATACTGTAGTAATCCGGTGATGTATCAAATACGGTAGCTTCTCTTGCCAGTTTTGACGGTGAATGGGCATCTGAATTAGATACAAGTCTGAATTTGTCAAGTTTAGAAACACGCCAGTTCATTTCAGGATCTGAGGAAAGCCCTGTTTCAACCGCAAATATATGGTCTGATAAATCTCCGTAACACTCTTCTATTGAATCAAAGCCGGATTTTGAACCTAGTACGGAAAACCATGGGGTCCAGATGTGAGCGGGAATAATATAGGAACCTTCACCTGCTTCCAGTGTAGTTTCCAGTAAATCTCTGGAATCAAGCCCCAGGATAGGACGCCCGTCGGAATTTATATTCCCTATTGCACCGAGTTTATCGCGGAAGTTGCCTGCTGCTTTCATATCTGGAACAAAGACCACATGGTGAACTTTTCTTGTTTTATCACCTTTCTTGTATATTGTCGATATTTCTACAGATAAAAGAAACCTTACAGGTGCAGAGGTTTTAAAAATTTGTTTTTCTATCTCAGGTTTAAGCCTGAATGCTCCGTTTCCGTCCTCAACAAGCTTTTCTTTAATCTCATTAAACCATGCAGGATGTGTAAAATCTCCTGTAGAAATTACGCCAAGCCCTTTTTTCTGAGCCCATATAGCTAGCTGCTCGAGGTTACAGTCTTTGCTTGTAGCGCGAGAATATTTTGAATGTATGTGTAAGTCAGCATAGAAAAACATTTTTATTTCCCCCGATAAATTTTTCTTTATTATACCTTAAAATTTAAACTTTGTCGAAAAATTCAGCTGGGAACGCACAGGTGCGGTATTATCTGAATAAATCTGTCCGGCGCCTATGTCAAAGTTCATTCTGTCGTCTTTGAATGGTTTTATACTAAATATGAGTTCGTTTTTTCTGTTTTTATCAAGAAAGCTGGTTGAATATATATTTTGTAATGTCAGATGGCTGTTCAATTTATATTCAGGTGTGAATGAAAAAACTCCGTTCATGGGTTTGTTTAATGAAGTGAAACCTTTATTTTTATATGATGTATCAAATGAAAATTTATTTTTCTGATATTTTGTAAATAATGTACTTGATTGCGAGTATTTATCAGGAGAAAATGAGTAGTCTGATTTTGTGCCGATTGTAAAATTCCCGAAATTTTTTTCACTGGAAAATGAAGTTGAATGTGAAGCATAAGGGCTGTTATTCATTTTTGAATAAATGTTCTGCGGAGTTATTTGTTTATCCAGATATATTTCTTCTTCTGCAAAAACAGCCGGACACAGGATTAATAAAAATAACAAAAACAGTTTCTTCATACGATTATTATAAAAATAACCTTTAAAGATGTCAAAAATAACCTTAATGTTTTTAAGTACAACAGCGTGATTAAATTCAGGATTTTTTGCACTATAGAGTTTTATATTAATTCATTTAACACATCATCTACATGTCCTTTTACTTTTACCTTGCGCCATTCTTTGACGATAGAGCCTTTTTCATCAAGGATGAAAGTTGAACGGATTATGCCCATATATTTTCTGCCGTACATAGATTTTTCACCCCAGGCTTCAAAAGCTTCCGAGAGTTTGTGTTCAGGGTCTGATAGAAGAATAAAGTTTAATCCTTGTTTTTCCTGAAAGCCTTTATGACTCTTTATGCTGTCCGGACTTACTCCGATTACTTTTGCATGCGGTGTAAGTCTGTTCATATTATCTCTAAAGTCGCATGCTTCCTGTGTACAGCCTGAGGTATTATCTTTCGGATAGAAGTAAAGTATAACTTTTTCTCCTGCAAAATCTGCAAGGGTGTATTCTTGCTCATTACCATCCTTGTCAATTCCTGATAGTTTTAAGGTTAAATAATCCATATATCTCTCCTTTATTTTCTGTATTGAGTACATAATAATATTCAAGTAAAATTTTTACAAGGAGAAATTTTAAAATGTCAGAAAAGAATTTGTTAATTGATAAAGAAAAATGTATTCATTGCGGTTTATGTATAGAAGATTGTATTGCAGGCGCTCTTGAATTTGGGGATGATAATGTTCCGAAATTTGCGCAGGGGGGAGAAGACAGATGTATAAAATGTCAGCACTGTCTTGCAATCTGCCCTATGGGTGCGGTTTCTATATTGAGCAAAGATCCTGAAAATTCCGACAAAATCAGTGAGCATAATCCAGATGAAATTTTAAATCTTATAAAGTCCAGAAGAAGTATTCGCCGCTATAAATCCGAAAATCTTCCGCTGGAAACTCTGGACAAATTAAAAAATATGCTTAACTGGGTACCTACCGGCTGTAATTTTCATAAAATGCACTTTGCATTTGTGGAAGATGCCGGTGTTATGGATAAAATAAGAAAACATGTTAATGAAAAGCTTGTAAAAATTTTGACAACGACACCTGTAGATAAACTTGCAGGAAAGTTTTCGCGCTACAAGGACGCGCTTGTTAACGGTGAGGACGTAATTTTCAGAGGTGCACCTAATATGGTTGTTGTTTCTACCCCGCTTAACGCGCCTTGTGTGAATGTCGATCCCGTTATTGCACTTAGTTATTTTGAGCTTTATGCGCAGAGCTTAGGCGTTGGAACATGCTGGTGCGGGTTTGCACAGGTGTGCATGCAGCTTTTTCCGGAATTGGCAGAGCAAATGAGAGTTCCTGACGGTTACAAAGTATCTTATGTAATGCTTTTTGGTCCTTCTGATGTAAAATATTCCAGAACTACACAGCCTGAAAGCTTTGAATTTACTACGGTGGACAGGTTTGACCCTAAGAAAGTCTGCTTGTTTGATAAAATTAAAAGATATTTTTGGAATTCAGTACGTTAAGGTCAAGCGGTACTGGTACAAGGTATTTGTAAAAATCATATTCCGGGAAGTATTCAGGCAGTGCTTCCCAGTATCTTAGAATACTTATGCCATTGTTTTCTAGTTTTGCGGCAAAGGTTTCATCATATGTTAAATATGGATAAACAAACGGAACGTCTTCTTTTGCAAGCTTTATATCAAGTTTATTTGTGCTGTGAAGCGCTGTGTGCAGTTGCTTAAATATTTCCAGCCGTCTTTGCTTTTCCTGTTCTTTGTCAATTTCTTCAAATAATTGTTCACTGCATCGGGATATAAGTTTTACAGGTTCATGTTCAAGACGCAGCTCGTTTTTACAAAACTCTTCAAATGTTTTATACCGGCATGTTTCATAATAGTATTCATCCTGAGGGAAGTTTTCACTTGAAAGCTGTGAGATGTAAAGAAAAGCTCCGTCTTTAACATTGAAAAATTTTCTCAGCGAATTAAATGAGGCAAGTCCGCAATCCGGCATGAAATAGTTGTGTGCATTATCTACTATTAAATTTTTATACAGGCGCATTAATTTATGTACGTTTTTTGAACTGATACCGAAATAGTTTGGATAAAGTATATAGTCATTTTCTGCAAACTCTCTTGCCGGCAAAAAGTTGTTGTCTATGTGATAAAACTTTATGGCGCAGTTTTCTTTTCTTGCTGCCTGCCAGACTGCCGGACAGATGTAGTAAGGCATATGGATTTCTTTTATCCCGAAACACCTGATAATATATCTAAGGCAGTTCCTTGCCAGATTTAGTTTTATAAGGTTTCTGTGTTCCATGATTTTATTTTACAATCAAATAATTCATGATAACATTGAAATCAGGGAGATATATTATGAAAGAAGTAATTCAATACCATACACAAGGTACATGCTGCAAAGTAATGCAGATTGTAATAGAAGATAATAAGATTTGTGAAGTACAATTTTTTGGAGGATGTCCCGGAAATCTGCTTGGAATTGCAAATTTAGTAAAAAATATGGAAATTGACCATATAATAGACCGCTTTCAGGGAATCCCATGCGGCGATAAGCCGACCAGCTGCCCGGACCAGCTGGCTAAATGTCTTATTGAATATAAATCCCGAAAAGCTTTGGTACAAAAGGGCTTATAAGTATATTGAGAATTATTAAAAGCTGCTATTGACGAGTATGACTTTTATTCAGAGCTTGCAAAAGGATGAAACGATAATATAAAAAACTTTACGGCTGTAAACAGCGGCAACAAAAGAAAAAATCTTGGAAAAGAACTTGCTTTTCAAGGAATTGCCAGCTTTTTAATGCCGTTTTAATGTTAAAGTCAACAAGAGCACTTACTTCTAAGGCTATTGATAAGGTTTTGGCAGCATTTAAAAATTCTGTCAAATCTAAAATTGCACAGCTTCCTGGGGTTGATCATTTGATTGGTCGGTTCAAAAAGAATAATGCAAGCGGATATAAGAATGTTGTAATGTCAGCAGCAAGCATCGGGGCTCTTCTTGTTGGAGTAAAGCCTATTGATAATGCTGTTAGAAAGATGCTTGATAAGCATTTTGCCTAAATATATCGTTCAATATATTTATTAATATCAAACTTGGATTTTGCACCGTTGTAAGTCATTCTGCGAATCTTGCCGGTAACCGGATAATCGGCAAGAGGTCTGTCATGCAAACCGCCGATTGACCATAATATGCCGGTATAGCCGTTGGAAGAAGGTGCATCAAAGGCATATTTGTCATTCAGATAAATTGCATATTCAAGCGCTTTTTGGGGCTATAGTGTTTATTCCAAGATTTTTTTGCCCAGTACATGCGCATGTAACCATGAATTTTTCCTTCTGCTTATGTTCAAATTTTCTACGGTCTTTTTTACAAATTTTATTTGGGTTTCAAAAAAATTTGTCTTTATTAAAACAGTCATTAAATGCAAAGTTTGTCCGAAAAAATTCTGCGATAAGGAACGTGAGCAGAATTTTAGAGTGGCTTATTAGACAGTGCAGCTGCGCACGGCTCGCGTAGGCGGGGCGTAAGCAGCGGAG
>ENA-ORNP01003609-ORNP01003609.1-human-gut-metagenome-genome-assembly--contig:-NODE-3609-length-10727-cov-5.404798_pt1 | contig 10727 bp, 6 predicted proteins | sample MGYA00242119_ERZ509030 | MGnify/ENA primary metagenome ERZ509030 (study PRJEB26280, sample SAMEA2338708) | human gut metagenome | biome: human gut; feature: human-associated habitat; material: faeces...
GAAGTTCACCTCGCAGTCCTGGCTTTCCAGGAATTTTTCCAGATCGTTGTTGCCCAGGGGCGAATACTTGACGTAAATTTCGCCCACAACGCCAACCTTGACTTTCGGCACGCGGGTAACAGGCACCGAAGCGTAAGAAGCGCAGATGACGGCGAACTGGCGTTTCATATCATGCACATTGTAGTTGATGCTCTTGTGCATCCAGCTCTGGATGGTGGCGATCCACTTTTCGGTCAGGGCATCAGCGGAGCCGGGCTTGTTCTCATAGGGCTTGGTCTGGCTGCGCAGGGCCACCAACAGGTCGCCGTAATAGATGCAGGCAATGACCTTGCGGATCAGCGGCAGGGTCAGCGGCAGGCCGCTGCCTTTTTCCAGGCCGGAAAAGTTCAGCGATGCCACCGGGATATTACCGTACCCGGCCTTGACCAGCGCTTTGCGCAGCAGCTTGATGTAGTTGGATGCACGGCAGCCGCCGCCCGTCTGGGTAATGAGCAGCGCGGTATGGTCCAGATCATACTTGCCGGAGTTCAGCGCGTCAATAAACTGACCGATGACCAGCAGCGCCGGGTAGCAGGTATCGTTATGCACATACTTCAGCCCCAGCTGTGCCACGGCACTGCCGCAGTTGCCCAGCAGTTCACACTTGTAGCCCTCGCAGCGCAGTGCGTACTCCATGAGCCGGAACTGGGTCACGGCCATGTTGGGGATCAGAATGGTGTGGGTCTTTTTCATCTCCGGGGTAAATTTGGGATAATGATATTCCATAGGTTCCTCCTATGTTGCTCTAAACAAGATAGTCCCCGCAAAAACTTCCCCCGCTGGGGGAAGTTTTTCAGCCTATCTCAGGGTTTCTTTTACTCTGCCTTTTCTGCGGCAGCTTCGTCCCGCTCGTCCAGTGCGGCAAACAGGCTGCGCAGACGGATGTTCACGGCACCGAGGTTCGTGATCTCGTCGATCTTCAACTGGGTATACAGCTTGTTGCCCCGCTGCAGGATCTCGCGGGTCTCATCGGTGGTAATGGCATCCACACCGCAGCCGAAGGACACCAGCTGCACCAGATCCATATCCTTCTGGGTGGTGCAGTACTTGGCGGCGGCATACAGGCGGCTGTGGTAGGTCCACTGGTTCAGCACACTGGTGGGGAACTTCTGCACCCGGTTGGAGATGCTGTCCTCGGTGACCACCGCAGCCCCGTGGCGGGTGATCAGGTGGTCGATGCCGTGGTTGACCTCCGGGTCCACATGATAGGGACGACCAGCCAGCACAATGATGCGCTTGCCCTGACGGCGTGCCTCGTCGATGATCTCGCTGCCCTTTACTCGGATCTTTGCCATGTGTGCTTCGTACTCCGCGTAGGCAGCATCGGCTGCAGCCTGCACTTCCCGCTCGGAGATGCCGCCAAAGTACTTGGGCAGCACCTCTTTTGCCATTTTGTGCACAAAGTCCTTGGGGCGATGGATGCCCACATAATCATAGATGAACTTTTTGCCCTCCAGCTCCGGGCAGTTGCCTGCCAGAACCTCCGGGTAATAGGCCACCACTGGGCAGTTATAGTGGTTATCGCCCAAGCCTTCGTCCACATTGTAGGTCAGGCAGGGGTAGAAGATGGCGTCCAGCTGCATCTGGCTCAGCGCCTTGATGTGGCCGTGGCTCAGCTTTGCCGGGAAGCAGGCGGTATCGCTGGGGATGGTAGCCTGTCCGGCCAGATACAGCCCGCGGGTGGACACCGGGCTGGTGTGCACCGCAAAGCCAAGGCTCGTCCAGAAGGCGTACCAGAAGGGCAGCAGTTCGTAGAAGCCCAGACACAGCGGGATGCCGATGGAGCCGCGCTTGCCGGGCACAGGCTTGTAGCTGGCCAGCAGCTGCTGCTTGTAGGCGTACAGGTTCAGGCTGTTGTCCTCGCTTTTGCCGGTAACGGGCTTATCGCAGCGGTTGCCGGAGATGAACTTGCGGCCATCGGCAAAGGTGTTGACGGTCAGCTGGCAATGGTTGCCGCAGCCGCCGCACTTGACGCTGACCACCTGCTGTGCAAAGCTTTCCAGCTCCTGCTCGTCCATCATGGCAGAGGTGGTCTGGTTATTTTTATGGCTCTGGCGCAGGCCGTACAAAGCAGCGCCGTAAGCACCCATCAGACCGGCAATGTCCGGCCGGATGACCTCCACGCCCATCTCCTTTTCAAAGGCGCGGAGCACGGCTTCATTATAGAAGGTACCGCCCTGCACCACGATCTTGCGGCCCAGCTCTTCCGGGCTGGAAGCGCGGATCACCTTGTACAGCGCGTTCTTGACCACGCTGATGGACAGGCCTGCGGAGATATTCTCAATGCTGGCACCGTCCTTCTGTGCCTGCTTGACCGAGCTGTTCATGAACACGGTGCAGCGGCTGCCCAAGTCCACCGGGCGGTCCGCGAACAGCCCCAGCGCAGCGAACTCCTTGACATCATAGCCCAGTGCCTGTGCAAAGGTCTGCAAAAAGCTGCCGCAGCCAGAGGAACAGGCTTCGTTCAGGAAGATGTTGCTGATCGCGCCATCCTCGATCTTAAAGCACTTCATGTCCTGTCCGCCGATGTCGATGATGAAATCCACGTCCGGCATAAAGTACTTGGCAGCGGTAAAATGCGCCACCGTTTCCACCAGACCGTAATCACAGCGGAAGGCGTTTTTCACCAGTTCCTCGCCGTAGCCGGTGGTGGTGACGCTCGCCACCTGCAGCCCCGGGTGCTCCTTATAAATCTTGAGCAGCTGTTCCCGGATGAGGGGCAGCGGGTTGCCGAGGTTGGGCTGATAGTTGGTGTACAGGATCTGGCTCTTTTCGTCCACCACCACCAGCTTGACGGTGGTAGAGCCGGAGTCGATGCCGATATGCACCGGCCCGCAGTGGGCACTAAAAGCCACGCGGGGCACACTGTGGGACATATGCCGTGCGTGGAAAGCCTCGTACTCCTCCTTGCTGGCGAACAGCGGCGGCTCGCTGGCATAGGTAGCGGTAGCGGCGTACTTGTCCAGCGCAGCGGCTACCTCGATGAGCACAAATTCCTTATCGGCATATAGGGCAGCGCCCAGCGCCACATACAGCAGGCTGTTTTCCGGGCAGGTGCCGGTCACGTTCAGCGCTTCGTCAAAGCTCTTGCGCAGCACGGTGCTGAAGGTGAGCGGGCCGCCCAGATAAAGGATGTTGCCCTTGATGGGGCGTCCCTGCGCCAGACCGGCGATGGTCTGGTTGACCACCGCCTTATAGATGCTGGCGGCGATATCCTCGGTGCGGGCACCCTGATTGATCAAAGGCTGCACATCGCTTTTGGCAAACACGCCGCAGCGGGAAGCGATGGTATAGGTGCGCTGCGCCTGTTCGGCGGCCTTGTTCATCTCATCGGCGCTCATCTTCAGCAGGGTGGCCATCTGGTCGATGAAGGCACCGGTGCCGCCGGCACAGCTGCCGTTCATGCGCACCTCGGTGCCGTTGGTCAGAAACAGGATCTTGGCGTCCTCACCGCCCAGCTCGATGACGCAGTCGGTCTTAGGCATAAAGCGCTTGACCGCCACGCGGGTGGAGAACACCTCCTGCACAAAGGGCACGCCGCAGCTGTCTGCCAAGCCCATACCGGCAGAACCGGAGATGCTGAGCAGCGCCTTGCAGCCATGCAGCTGCTCGGCATCAATGCGCCGCAGCAGCTCCTGCGCCTTTTCCAGAATATGACTATAATGTCGTTCGTATGTAGAATACAGCAGTTCATCATGCTCGCCCAGCACCACACACTTGATGGTGGTGCTGCCGATGTCAAGACCTACTCTCACCTTGTTTTCCCTCCTAAGGACAAATAACCGGAGCGTAACGCCCCGGCTGCCATGGCAAACAGCCGTTTGCAGCAAAGGTGTGCAACGGCAGCTTTCTCTTTTCAGCAGCCCGTATCGCGCAGCTACGCTGTTTTCAAGCAGCATTCGCTATAAAAAATGCAGTAAATACGTTTTTGCATACACTATTATTATAATCCAATCGCGGGCAGCATTCAATCCATGTTGTCTATTTTACACGAAAAAAATAGTATTTTTTGCTCAAAAGGCTGAACTTTTTGTGAACAAGTGTCGTTTTTTCCTTCAAAAAAAGCTGCCGCACAAAACGCTGTGCAGCAGCCCCTCTACATTATTAAAGCTCCTTCTCCGGGTCTCCGCGCTCCGGCATGGTGCGCATCTCCCGCACCAGCATAGCGCGCAGATGATACCGGCGCTGCTCCTGCTCGGTCTCCGTGTCGGTGCGCAGCTCCACTGTGCCGTCGGGACGGCTTTCGCCCGCATACAGCGGAATGCTTACCACCGCTCTGGTGCCCTTTTCAGGCGCAGGCTCCAGCTGCAGGCTCCAGCCCATCCTGCGGCAGCACTCCTGACAGAGCAGCAGCCCCAACTGTGCCCCGCCCAGAAAGCTGCGGCGGTTTTCCAGCGCCGCCTGCGCATCTTCGCCGGGCAGGCCGCAGCCATCATCGGTAAAGGTCAGCAGCCATGCCGTCTGGGTGCGGCGCAGCGCAATATTGACACTGCCGCCCTCCCGGCTGGCACGCAGTGCATTGGAGAGCAGATGCAGACACAGCAGCTCTGCATCGCTGCGGTCTGCCAGCGCACAGCAGGAGGTCCACCCGCCGTAATCCAGATGGATCTCCACCCCAAGCTGCGCCCGGATCATATCAGCCTGCGCCGCCACCTGCCGCAGCAGATCACACAGATCGACCGGATACAGCTGCGGCTTTTCGTCCCCGCGCAGAAACTCCAGCAAAGTCATAGCTTCGCTGAGGGTGCGGTCCAGCTTCACAGCAGCGGCGTTGATATCCGCCACTGCCTGCCGGGTAGACTCATCTGCACCGGTGCGGTCAAAATGCTGTTCCAGATATTCACAGTTGTGCCCGATCAGCGCCAGCGAGCGAAAGCAGACCTCCTCGATCCGCTTTTGCTGATCCGCCGTAAGTGACCGCGCGTCTGTCCTTTGCTGCTTCATTGCTCTGCCTCCCGGGACACCACTTATTTATCTGTTTTCTGCCGGAGCACAGCACTTCTGACCGCATAGATCAGCTTGCCGGTGGTGGGCTTGCCGCTGCCCAGCCCCGTATCGGCTTTAAACGCCAGCCATGCAGGCCCCGGCCTTGCTTCCAGCTGATCCACCATGCGGCGGATGCCGCTGTCCACCGCAGTGACCGATGCTTCAAACTGCTCGCTCACCGCCTGCAGGATCTCCTTGCGGATCGCCAGCTTCTGGCTGGTGCTGCACACAATGCTGACCGCACAGGTGAGGTATCTGGCATTGATGTCTGCACGTGAGATGCCCCATGTCTCGTACAGCTGGCCGCACTGCTGCTCCAATTGCTGGTTTTGCTGGCCCGGCATACGGTAAAGCTGCCACAGCAGCCTTTTCAGCTCAGTGCCTTCTACGCAGTAACAGCGGTCGCAGCCTTCCGGCAGCACCGCAGCTCTGCGTCGGCCTGCACACTGCACCAGCAGCACCGGCCTTTCCTTCAGCTGATACAGCTGCCGGACAAACTGCTCCATAGACATATCCGCCAGCTCACTGCACAGCACCACGGCGTCGCAGCGGGCACCCTGCTGCAGCAGCTGCAGCAGCTTTTCCCCGCTGCAAAAGCAGGTACATTCAATGGCGCTTCCCTGTTCCTGCAGATAGCGCTTTTGAACACGGAGTTCCTTCAGATCATAGCTTGCAAGGGCAACCCGCAGCTGGGCTGTTCGCTCACTGTTCACACCAAGCGCCGCCTTTCCCTCCTGCCGGGTCGACAGCCGTCAGCTCTGTGACAACATCCTGCCAGATCTCCGGCTGAACCATTCTCGCACAAATAGCGCAGGATCCGATAGCAGAATTCCGGCGCAGCCGCAACATACTGACTGTCCACCCGCTGTCGGCTGCCCAGCCTGCATAAGGTCAGTCGGCAGCCTTGTGTGCCCTCCACCTCCATGGCATACACCAGCGTATACGCCTTCTGCAAGCCATCAATGGCAGAATACTGCCGGATCATGGGTGAAAATGTACGTTCCATTTCAGTTCCTCCTTACCGCAAGGGCATTGCTTTTTTGCCTTGAATGTCCTTTTTTATTGTATGGAGCAGGAGAAGCTGTTACAATCCTAAAGAAATGTTCGTCCATGTCTGGTTTATGCGGCTTTTCAGAAATGTGTCGTCAGTTTTTCAATTCCGACACATTTTTCATGCGGCGCAATGGGTGTCCGTGTTTTGTTCCGTGCGCCGCTGACAATTTTAGAATAGCACGTTCGCCCCGTAAATTCAACCGGTATCTTTTTCCGTTTTCTCTTTTTTGTCCTATACACGCAGATAAACGCCGGCTTTGTCCTTCCTGCTTTATCTTGTCATGGTTTATTCACAAGATTTTGCTATAATAAATTATATATTGTCTGTAACTCTCACCTACTTTGATCCATAGGCTCAGCGCCCGGCGGCGCGGTACCGGAAAGGCACATCTATGCTCAAACTCAAACAGATCAACAAGGAATACAAGACCGGCGAGCTGGTGCAGCACGCACTGAACAACGTCAGCCTGAACCTGCGGGATAACGAATTTGTGGCCATTCTGGGGCCCAGCGGCTCCGGCAAGACCACGCTGCTGAACATCATCGGCGGTCTGGACCGCTACGATAGCGGCGACCTTATCATCAACGGCATCTCCACCAAAAAGTATACTGACCGCGACTGGGACTCCTACCGGAACCACACCATCGGCTTTGTGTTCCAGAGCTATAACCTGATCCCCCACCAGACCGTGCTGGGCAACGTGGAGCTGGCACTGACCATCTCTGGCGTGTCCGGGGCCGAGCGCCGCCGCCGGGCCGTGGAAGCCCTCAAACAGGTGGGTCTGGGCGACCAGCTGCACAAGCACCCCACCGAGATGTCCGGCGGCCAGATGCAGCGGGTAGCCATTGCCCGCGCGCTGGTCAACAACCCCGACATCCTGCTGGCGGACGAGCCCACCGGCGCGCTGGACAGCGAGACCAGCATCCAGGTCATGGAGCTGCTCAAGGAGGTGGCCCGGGACCGTCTGGTGGTCATGGTCACCCACAACCCGGAGCTGGCCGAGCGCTACGCCACCCGCATCGTAACGCTGAAGGACGGCGTCATCTGCTCCGACTCCATGCCCTACGAGCCCGAGGACGATGCTGTTTGCGCAGCCCCCGTGCACCGGAACATGGGGCACTCTTCCATGTCCCTGCTCACCTCCCTTTCCCTCAGCTTCAACAACCTGCTCACCAAAAAGGCGCGCACCCTGCTCACCGCCTTCGCCGGTTCCATTGGCATCATCGGTATTGCGCTGATCCTTTCGCTTTCCAACGGTGTAAACCGCTATATCAGCGAAACAGAGCGTTCCACGCTGGCCTCTTATCCGCTGCAGATCAGCAGCTCCGGCATGGATCTGACCAACCTGCTGGACCCCAGCACCCATGCCGATGCGCTTGGCTCTGCCCCCGCCCCGGAGGGCATGGTGACGGTCCGGCAGATGCTGGCACAGCTGAATATCGGCGCTGCCACCAATGACCTGCGCTCTTTGAAGGCTTATCTGGACAGCGATGCCTGTTCCATCCGGGATAATGCCACGGTGGAATACACCTACAACGCTTCCCCGCTGATCTACCGGCAGGACGCAGACGGCACGGTGCATAAGTTGAACCCGGACACCACCTTTACCGACCTTGCCGGTCAGAACACCTCGGTATCCAGTCTGCTCACCTCGGTATCCAGTCCCCATGTGTTCGGCGAAATGGCCGAGACCCCTGCCCTATATGAGGATCAGTACGATGTAAAAGCCGGCCGCTGGCCGGAAAAGTACAACGAGCTGGTGCTGGTGCTGAGCGCCAACGGCAGCATTTCGGACTATGCCCTATACGCCATGGGAATGCGGGATCAGGCAGAGCTGGACAAGATCCTGCAGCAGTACGCCAGCAACCAGCTGGTCGATCTGCCCGATGATTACGGCACCTACAACTACGAAGAGTTTCTCGGCAAGACCTTCCGGCTGGTCAACAAAGCCGACTGCTACACCTATGATGCCGAACACAAGCTCTGGCTGAACAAGCAGGCGGATGCCGATTATATGCAGCAGGTCGTGGCCGACAGTGAGGAACTGACCGTTGTGGGCGTTGTGCAGCCCAAGGCCGATGCCACCTCTGCCATCCTGTACACCGGGCTGGACTATCTGCATGAGCTGACCTATCACGTGATCGATCAGGCTGCCGACAGCACCGTCGTGCGCCAGCAGCTGGCCGACCCGGACACGAACGTGCTGACCGGCGAGCCCTTTGGCGCTGCCGGCGGCACTGTGCTGGACATCGCCTCCCTGTTCTCAGTGGACACGGATGCCCTCAAGGATGCTTTTCAGTTCGATACCAGTGCCCTGCATTTTGACCTGAGCGGCGCCTTTGACCTGACAGATGGCTCCTTTGACCTTTCCACCCTCATCGACCCTTCCAGCTTCCAGCTGGATCTGAGCGAACTGCCCCTGCCGGACATGGATATGCGGGAGCTGTTCGATGGTGTGGAGCTGCACCTTTCGCAGGATGCGCTGCAGGAGCTGATGAAAAAGATCATGAACGGCTACAAGCGCTATCTCATCAGCAATGGTCTGCTGAATCTAGACAAGCTGGGCTTTTCCTCCTATATGAAAACTGAAGCCTTCCAGAAGCTGCTGTCGGAATCCATCGGGGACCTGCTGGAGGACTCCGGGCTGGAGGAGCAGTTTGCCGATGTGCTGCAGCAGAATATGCAGGCTGTCATGGAGACCTACTCCACCCAGCTGGGCGAGGCATTGCAGACCCAGCTTACTGCTGCCGTACAAAGCCAGATCGGCCCCGCCATCCAGCAGCTGGCAGGACAGCTGGAGCAGAAGATCGCACAGGCGATCCAAAGCAACATTGCGCAGCTGAGCGGGCAGGTGGAAAGTGCCCTCAAGGTCGATCCTGCTGCCTTCCAGAACGCGATCCAGCTCAACATGACCGGTTCCGACCTTACCGATCTGATCAGGAGCACCCTGCTCTCCTCCGCTTCCAGCTACGACAGTGTTCTGAGCAGCATCGGCTATATAGACTACGCCAAGCCCGACTGCATTTATATCTACCCCAACAGCTTTGATACCAAAGCGCTGATCGTGGACGAGCTGGACGCCTACAACGCCGCCATGCGGCAGCAGGGCGAAGAGGACAAGGTGATCCTTTACACCGACATGGTAGGCACCCTGATGACCTCGGTCACCGAGATCATCAGCATGGTCAGCCACCTGCTCATTGCCTTTGTGGGCATCTCGCTGGTGGTGTCCTCCATCATGATCGGCATTATCACCTATATCAGCGTGCTGGAACGCCGCAAGGAGATCGGCATCCTGCGTGCCATCGGTGCTTCCAAACACAATGTCTCGCAGGTGTTCAACGCCGAGACCTTTATTATCGGCCTGTGCTCCGGCGTAATGGGCGTGGTGCTCTGCCTTGTGCTGCTGATCCCCGGCAATATGCTGATCCACCACCTTGCCGGGAACGCCAATGTGGTGGCCGCTCTGCCGCCGCTGGGTGCGCTGATTCTGATCGTTCTGGCCACCCTGCTTACCATGCTGGGCGGCCTGATCCCCGCCCGCAGCGCCGCAAAGAGCAACCCCGTCAAGGCGCTGCGCTCTGAGTAAGCGGCTGCTTTTCCTTCTGCATTCAAATCCCTGCTGTGCTCTGTGTGCAGCAGGGATTTTGCATTCTGCCCCGGCTTGTGCTACAATAAGGAAAAATCTGTTTTGAAGGAGCGTTTCCATGCCTGTCATTCACGAGATCACCAACCTTACCGCCCCGGAACTGGACATCTACGCCCGGCTCACGCAGGCGCAGCTGCGCAACCGGCTGGAGCCGGAAAAGGGCATTTTTATCGCCGAAAGCCCCAAGGTGATCGCCCGGGCGCTGGACGTCGGATATCAGCCCCTTTCCCTGCTGATGGAGCGCAAGCAGATCACCGGCCCGGCACAGGAGATCTTGACCCGCTGCGGCGATGTGCCGGTGTACACCGCCGACCGGGAACTGCTGGCACAGCTCACCGGCTTTGCGCTGACCCGGGGCGTGTTGTGCGCCTTCCGCCGCCCTGCGCCCCGCACGGTGGAGCAGGTTTGTGCTCACGCCCGCCGGGTGGCTGTGCTGGAAGGCATCGTGGATTCCACCAACGTGGGCGCTATCTTCCGCAGCGCTGCCGCGCTGAACATGGATGCCGTGCTCATCACCCCCTCCTGCTGCGACCCGCTGTGCCGCCGCGCGGTGCGGGTGAGCATGGGCACCGTGTTTCAGGTGCCGTGGACGTACATTCCGAAGGGCGACTGGGCGGAGAACAGTATGGAAACGCTTAAGAAGCTGGGATTTCGCACGGCGGCGATGGCGCTCAGTGACCGTTCCGTGAGTATCGCGGATCCGGCGCTCTCGCAGGAAGAAAAATTAGCGATCATTCTCGGAACCGAGGGTGACGGGTTGGCGGCATCGACGATCGCGGCGTGCGATTACACCGTGAAAATCCCGATGTCACACGGCGTGGATTCGCTCAACGTGGCAGCAGCGAGTGCAGTGGCGTTCTGGCAGCTGGGCATGGGAAACAGGAAATAAAGTTCTGGCTGTGTGAGAAAAAATGGTTACTGTTCACGCATACGTGCCCAGTAATGGAATTTGCCGTGGCTTCGCATTTAAATACGGCAAATTCCTGCTGCCACCACGTT
>ENA-ORNP01003612-ORNP01003612.1-human-gut-metagenome-genome-assembly--contig:-NODE-3612-length-10719-cov-5.929014_pt1 | contig 10719 bp, 11 predicted proteins | sample MGYA00242119_ERZ509030 | MGnify/ENA primary metagenome ERZ509030 (study PRJEB26280, sample SAMEA2338708) | human gut metagenome | biome: human gut; feature: human-associated habitat; material: faeces...
CCGGCGTGGGCCGGAAGAGCGCAAACCTGATCATGGGCGATGTGTTCGGCAAGCCCGCCATCGTTACCGACACCCACTGCATCCGGTTGTGCAATAAAATCGGCCTTGTGGACGGCATCAAGGAGCCGCAGAAGGTGGAGATGGCCCTGTGGAAGATCATCCCACCGGAGGAAGGCAGCGACCTTTGCCACCGCTTTGTGATGCACGGCCGTGCGGTGTGCAATGCCCGCAAGCCGGAATGCGAAAAATGCTGTTTGAAAGACATCTGCCGCACCGCCCGCGAAGCCGCCGGGCAGCAGGCAGAGCCGTGATTTTCAAGGAGGTATAACTTATGATCACCTTAACCATTTTACTTATCGTTGCCCTGCTGTGCGTACTGGTGGGTTGCCTGACCGGTCTGCTGACGCTGGTGGGCGTGCTGGCTTCCCTTTTTGTGGGCGTGCTGGTGGGCGCATTGGCCGGATATCTGGCCGGGCGTTTTATGGGCACGGAAACTTCCCTTGGCCGCAACATCCTGATGGGTGTGCTGGGCAGCTTTGTGGGCGAGTTTTTGTTCGGCCTGCTGGGCATCCACGCTTCCGGCAGCTTTTCTTCCTTTGCCATTTCGGTAATCGGTGCCTGCATCTGCATCTGGGTCGGCCAGAAGATCTCCAAGTAAGTTTTTTGTAACAGTACGCCGCCGCATTCTGCTGCCGGAGTTTCCGGGCAGGGTGCGGCGGCTTTTAGCTTTATATCCGAGCAAAAACGTCTTGCGCAGAAATATCTTCCGTTTGATTAAACCACGATGCACACGCACCGTGGTTTTTGTTTGTCCATTTTTAGCACGATACAGAAATGCCCCGTGCTATTTTTGTGCCACTTTGCGCCACTGATCAAAACCTATATCCATTCCCCTTTCTTATACCCCGCTATTCCCGCGAGAACTGACGCTCATTGGCGGTGTTACACTATAAAAAGCTTTGCCGTTTACGGTGCCCTGCGTCATGCCAATTAAATCGATCAGCTGATCCTCAGAATATGCAACCGGACGGTTTTTCAGTTTCTTGGTGCTACACGAATAGGCTCCATCTGTTAAGGTGACTACACCCATCCGTTCCAGACTTGCCAGCATCTTTCCAAGTTCTTTTCGGTCACATTTTATTCCTTTTTCCGAAATAGCTGTTGCAATCTGGGATGCCGACAATGTTTTTTCAGTTAGCAACATGGCCAATGCAAGCTTGGCTCCTTTTAAGTAGTAGGGGACGATTTTATTGCGTATCCAAATTCCCTTTTTCATGTTGCGGTTCTCCTTTTAGAATCTGTCCATCCTCGATCCGAATGACCTGCTGCGCCTTCTGCGCAATTTCCGGGTTATGGGTAACAACAATCAGGGTCTGTCCAAATTCTGCAGCACATTCCATCAGCAGCCGCATCGTATCCTCACCCGTCCGCGTATCCAGATTTCCGGTAGGCTCGTCTGCAAAAACGATGCGGGGCTTTGCGATGAGCGCACGAGCGATCGCCACACGCTGCTGCTGTCCACCGGAGAGCTGTGCGGGGCGGGAATGCAGCTTGCCCGCAATGCCCAAGATCCCGGTCAGCTTATGGAGCATCTGCTCATCCGGTGCTCTATGGTCGAGGTAAAACGGAATCAGAATATTATCCCGCACCGTGTACTCCGGGAACAGGCGGAAATCCTGAAAAATAAAGCCGATCTTTTGCCGCCGCACCTGTGCCAGCTGCTCCGCATTCATTGCATAAATGTCCTGACCGTCCAGCAGCACCTTACCGGTGGTGGGTGGCAAAAGTCCTCCCAGAATTTTCAGGAGCGTGGATTTTCCGCTGCCGCTGGAACCGATGATGGACGCAAATGTACCGTTTTCAAGGGTCAGGTCGCTATTTCTGAGGGCATGAACAGCGCTTTCTCCTTCCCCGTAGGTTTTGGAGATCTGCACCGCTTCCAGAATTTTATCTTTCATAAGATATCCCCCTTGGATGCTTTTTTACGAATAAAGGAGAAGATCGGCAGCAATGCTGCGGACAGCCAAAACACCATCAGCAGAATGCTGACCATGATCTGACTTCCCACGGGTTTATGGAATTCAAACACCCGTCCGCTTGTATGGATACGGATCAGGTCGAGAATACTCTGGATCGGAACGATACGTGAAACTGCCGCATAGACAACGATATTCACAAGCAACGTTGTCCCAACGATGACCGGGAGCAGCAGCTTTGCATAGGACAGCACCAGTTTTTTCGGGGAAACACCCAGCGTCAGGAGAAGCGACAGCCGCTGCTGCTGGACTTCATAAGCCGAAAGATTCAAAACCACCAGCAGCGCACACCCCAGAAGGACCCCGAATACCGCAAGGATGCCGACAAGGAAAGCGCTCTGTGTGCCCTCGGTGTAGCTCTGGCTGATCAGGTCGTAGTTGTCTGCGCTCAGAATCCCATTTCTGCGTGTGGCAATGGATGCAATGGAACGTCGCAGCGAGAAATTATTGTCGGCAGCCAGTTTCACGTTCAGGCTGCTGTATCCTTCTTTTTCCATATGGTAGCTGCCTGCGCTCTCAAACATTTTATGGTAAAGAGCTGTACTGACAAAAATCGTGCCGCTGAAAATGAGCCGGTCTGTTGTCAGCAGTGTGTAATTGCGTGCAGACTTTACGACACCGGCAATGGGCAGCTGGGCTGTATACGTCCGGTAGACATCATTCCCGGCTTCATCCTGCCCGGTATAACGCTGGTATTGGAGGCTCAACTTGTCTCCGGCCGCAAAAACCGGTTCAACCAACGTACTGCCATCCGGTTGGAAGCCCTGATAATATTCATCCGCAACGGGGTCATAATAGCAATCTCCCCACAGGGCCAAAACAGAATCCCCGGACAGCAGTGTCTCTACTTTCTCGTCCGAAACGCCGGCATCTGCGGCAATACGGCGCAGTTCGTCCTCCGGCAAGGCGCAGACAGTCGTGTTCAGCGTTCCTCTTTCTGCATTTTGCAGCAAGCTCGGAATGTCCGTATAAAAACCGTTGTCCTTGACCCAGATATCGGCAAGCATCTGGCTGGACTGGATCTTGTCTGACGTCACGGTATAGGTGTCGGTCAGATCAATTGCAGCGGAAACCTCTTCCACACCGGGCAATGCAGCGAGATCTCCTTTCAAAGAAAATGGCATCCCGGACGTTCTTCCGTTCATCTTGATGGACAGACAGGCATACGGTGCATCCAGATCATACGGCAGCATGACACGCCAGCCGACATACAGACAGCTGACGGCGATCAGCAATACCGCGCAGCCGACACCGATCTGCGGTGCAAGCGGCAGCTGTGCCAAGCGGAATTTTTTTGCAGGCTTCTCTTTGGGTTTTGCGGTCTGCGGGCGAACCAGCACCGCAGGCAAAAGTGCGCCCAGCAATACGGAGAGCAGAAACAGCACTGCCAGCGGCGCAAGAGATGCAGCGGGGATCACCAAGAACGAAAGGTGTTTTTGCAGCCCCAGACCGATGGCCGCGGCGCCGCAGCCCAGTGCAAACCCAGCAGCAACTGCTGCAAACCCGGCAAAAAGCGCTTCCCACAGGCACATAAGCCGGAGGTCCCGGTTCTTAGCCCCCAGCGTCAGAAAGGTGTTGATGGTATGTACACGCTTGTGCAGAACGATCAGGAAATACTGCGCCACTGCAAAAAAGCTGACCAGAATCGCTGCGACCAGCAAAAAGCGCAGGGAGGACGAGACGGTATCCTCCTGCGGGTAGGCATACTCGTTTGCCACTAAAGCAGGGTCGGTCGAAGCGGTCACGGGTGCGGTTGTATTCAGGTAATAAAACGTCTGGAACTTTTGCCCGTCCAAGGCAAGCGGCTCTGTCACAATGCCGCTGACGGTCAGATTGCCGTTCAGATTCCAATAAACATCATAGGCAGGCAAAACACCGCACAGGGTATAGGCCTTTTCCATCACTGTGCCGGAGCCTGCCAGCGGGTCGTAATCATTGGCAGCCACCTTCAGCGTGACCGTCTGCCCTACGTCATAGGAGCAGCCCAGCGCATCCAGCAGTGTCGTTGTCATGGCGATCTCATCGAGTTGCGTGGGAAAATCACCGCTGATCGGCACGATACGTCCCAGCTGCGCAAAGGTATCGTCTACCGTTCCGATCCCGCCCGCCACGCCATCGTCTGCGCCGAGAACGATTCCGTTTTGGATCACTGTGCTGACCTGTGCGGATGCAGGCAAGGTGTTTTGTGCCTGTGCAGCGTCCGCAGCAGTACCCGACAAACGCAGGTACTGCCATTCGCCATATAGTTCACAGCGGGTGTCCTGCAATACCTGTGCAGAGCTGACCGAGTAGATCACCGCCGCCGTCAGGAACGAGAAAACCAGTGTCAGCAAAAGCAGCAATAGGCTGGTCTGCTTCTTGCGGCCAAGCATCCCATGAAACGCCAGAATGATAGACGGACTTTCTTTGATTTTCATAAGGCACCCTCGCTGTATAAGCGAAAACACTTTGTCTCCAAAATTGTAATGCCACTCCATGTTTGGAGTTTTCCAACTTCAATATACCATGGATTTTTTTGAAATCAATACCTTTGGCAAAAGTGGTATGTCACACCGCTTGATGCGTCGCTTTTTACTGACCGCCTGTTTCAAAAAAGAAGTTGTCCTCACGATGGTGCTATCTTTATATTACGCTTTTGATCGTGGAGCAATGTATATGAACAACCGAGAAAACAGATTTTCCCGTTTCTGTCTGCATAGATAGGTCAATGATCCTACAAACACTTGACAGCAGGACAGGAAACGAGGTAAACTATTGCAAGTATAGGCTCATTCTGTCTTTCAGAATGAGATGATTCAATAGGGCACAAATGATTGCACTGGGATCCATTGAAACCCAGAGCTTTTGCTTATATTGCGGGACAGGGCGAAATTGGTGCTGTAACAGATCACTATTTTCAGCAAATAAGACCCTTATTGCAAAAATATATTGTAGATCAAAAGCACTCCTCTTTCCCAGAATGACTTCACCAAAATCACAACGAAAGGTTAAAGGAAAAATGAACTATCCTGCCAAGTATTTTGTACTGGAACAGGGCGAGCTGCCGGAGGTATCCGGCGGCGGCTTGCTGGATGTTTTTGACCGCGTGACCGCTTATACGTTTCAGAACCAGTTTCTGGGCAGTATGCGCACTGCCGTGTGGAACTGCCTGCTGCAAAAAAGCCTGCAGCCGACGGTAGACTGGGCAAAAGACTTCTGGCAGATGTCCCTCCTGCGAAAAGCGACCTTTCTGTACGGCGGTGTCCGGTTAGGGCAGACCGTGGCCAACTACTGGAAGATGTAAGACGGCAGGGTGATATATGGAGAACATCAAGCTGTTGGTGGCGATGCACAAAGCGTACTGTCTGCCGGAAGATGCAGTTTATGCGCCCATTCAGGTGGGCGGTGTACATATTCCGGGCATGGAAAACGCGCTGAGAGACGACACCGGAGAGAATATCTCAAACAAAAACAGATCCTATTGTGAGCTGACTGCTCTTTACTGGGGCTGGAAAAACCTGCAGGCAGATTATCTGGGGTTGGTGCATTACCGGCGTTATTTTGCCCGCAGAATGCCCGGCGGCAGAAAGTTTGACCGCATCGCATCAGGAACCGAGATCTATGCTGCACTGGAAAAAGCCCCTGTGATCCTGCCGAAAAAGCGCAATTATTGGATCGAAACGACCTATACCCAGTACATTCACGCCCATCATAAGGAAGATCTGGATGCTGTACAGAGTATCCTTGCAGAAAAATACGCAGCCTACCTGCCGGCCTACGCAGCTGTCATGGGGCGCACCAGCGGGCATCGGTTCAATATGTTCGTCATGCGCAGGGACATTCTGGATGCATACTGCACATGGTTGTTCGATGTGCTGGCAGAAGCCGAAAAGCGTATTGATGCGGACCGTTATGATGCGTACAATGGCCGTGTTTACGGTTTTCTGGCCGAGCGGCTGCTGGACGTCTGGATGGAAACGAACCATATTGCGTATACGGAACTGCCCGTGGTGTTTTTGGAAAATCAGCACTGGCTCAAAAAGGGCACTGCATTTCTCAGCCGTAAAATTCGATATAGGAGACCGTAAAGAATGCTGGTTTATATTGCGGCCACGCTGATCTCCTGCCTGTTGGCAGTCTGGTGCGAAAAACGGAACGCCGATGCTCTGAACGCTATTGACAGCAAACAGCGCTGGGGAGCACTTGTGCTCTGTTCCCTGCCGCTTATATTAGTAAGTGCGGCGCGGTGGGGTGTGGGCACAGATTTCCTTTATACCTATCTGCCGGAATTCCGGGCTCTGCAGTGGCTGCGGGCAGGCGGTGGCGATGCGCTGTGTCAGGAGCTGTTTGCGCCGATGCGCGAAGATCTTACCCGGTGGGGGCTGTATGAGAGTCCAGAGTCTGCTTTGCAGTTCTTTTTGGGTGTGCTGGACAATTGCGAGCCAGGGTACCGGGTCTTGATGGAAGCTGCTGTGGCATTGGGCGGAAACTTTCGTCTTGTAATCGCGGCAACATCTGTTATAATAGGTTTGTGCGTTTATTATGCCATATTCACCCAGTGTTCTGCTCCGGTTCTGGCTATCTACCTCTATGTAGCCAGCAGCAATTATTTCCTCAGCATGAACATCATCCGGCAGTACATTGCCATTGGCATCGGGCTGGTGGCCGTACAGTTCATCCGGGAGAAGCGGCTCTTCCCTTTTCTGGCCTGCGTGGCGGTGGCAATGCTGTTCCACACTACAGCGGTGGTACTGCTGCCATGTTATTTTTTGTGCCGGGTCGAGCTGAACCCCCGCTATGCTCTGTTGCTGACAGCAGGCGTGCTGGCCTGTTCTGGTGTTTTGGGTACGGCTGCTGCCTGGCTGATGCCGCGGATCGGGCTGGGATATTATGCCCGTTATCTGGGTTCTGCATGGAGTGAAGACGGCTTTGAGACGATGTTCTTTGTCATAAACCTGTGCGTTCTGCTGTTCTGCGGGCATTACTGGAATGCAGCAAAGCAGCGCTGTCCCTATTACGTTATCTGGTACAACATGACCTTGTTAGGAACTTTTGCACTGGCACTGTCCGGGGTGCTGCCGTTGATGAAACGGTTGAATTACTACTATGCAGCCCCGCAGTTCCTGCTGCTTCCGGAAGCGCTGCAGACAGAAACAGACCCGCACCGCCGCCGCATCCTGACCGGGTTGGCGGCAGCTGCCTTTGCGGCAGAAACTCTGGTAGCTGTAGTGCTGCTGAACAAAAACGAAGTGTTGCCATATCGACTGTGGTGATCACTGCATAAAGGAGAGAAAGTCGTGATCAAATGCACGGAGAGGTCAGGTGTCTATCAGGCAGTCAAACTCCTTTTTGATATTCTGGCAAGTCTTGCGGCTCTGGCGGTGTTGTCCCCGCTCTTTCTGGTGATCGCCATTTTGATTTTATCAGAAGACGGCAGACCGGTTTTTTACAAACACACCCGGGTGGGCAAGGGCGGAAAAACATTTCAGATGTACAAATTCCGCACAATGTATCAGGACCGGAGGATCGTTCTGACCCCGGAGCAGCAGGTGGAGCTGCAGCAGGAGTTCAAACTGGAAAACGATCCCCGTGTGACCCGGATCGGCAGCAAGCTGCGGATGTCCAGTCTGGATGAGCTGCCGCAGCTGCTGAATATCCTGAAAGGCGATATGAGCTTTGTGGGGCCGCGGCCCATTATGGAGCGGGAATTTGAATTTTATACTCCGGCGGAAACCGCAGCATTTCAGAGCGTCAAGCCCGGTCTGACCGGGTACTGGCAGGCGTATGCCCGCAACGATGCAACCTATCAGAGCGGGGAACGTCAGGCCATGGAGATGTACTATGTAAAGAATGTCTCCCCCTGGCTGGATATCCGTATTCTGTTCAAAACCGTAGGCGCAGTGCTACGGAAGTCCGGTGTAAAGTAAGGCAGTAAGGCAACTTGTAAAAAGGAAGCAGCGTTTATGAAGAAAGCACTGAAAAAAACGTTGTGTGGGATCGGATCGTGTGCGGTAGTGGCAGGTGGTCTGCTGTATTTTAGAGCTCATACAGAGCCATCGCCTTTGCCCGTCAGTGAACCTCCGGCTGCACAGAGTGCGGTCTCTGAGCCGGAAAGCAATTCGTCGACAGATACAGCAAAAGAAGACGTTGAGACCCTGATCCAAGACGGCGAGAACATGAGCAGCTCGGAAGTGGAAGAACTGCTTGAAAAGATCGCCGCACAGGAAGAAAACGCTGCCGGAAGCGAAGCATCTGCTGCAGCCAGTTCATCCCGTCCGGAGGGGGCTTCCAGTGCAGATACCAGCACGGCTGCGGTCTCCAGTTCTGTTGTATCGCAAAGCCAGAGCACATCCGCTGCTGCTTCTCATCCACAGCAGGACGAATGCGACGCGCAGATCGAAGCGCTGGTAGCGCAGCTGTACCAGCAGCAGGAGCGCTATGAACGGGAGCTGCTGGAGATCATCCGGCAGGCACATCAGGAGTATGTTGCTTACCCAGAAGATCAGCGCAGCCTGATTTTGAAAGTACAGGTCGTTCTTGGAAAAACAAATGTTCTGACGGCGATGGAAAAGGACTGCGATGCCGAAGTGAATAATATATGCAGCCAGATGACGGCTATTCTCAAGGCAAATGGTCGGGATACTGCCATCGTGCGGGAAGTAAAAAAGACATACACCGATAAAAAAGCAGAACTCAAGCAGGAACTTATCCGTCAGACTTACAGCGGCGGCGATGGCAGCGGTTCGGCCGGGCATTGGCTGTATGATCGGCTGGAATGAAAATTTGTATCTACAGCAGTTTGCTTTTTTAGTGCCTAAGCAGCACCCGCAAACTGCATATCGCAAGCATGATGTTTTATAGGCACTTTTTTTGAAAATCGCGATAACAAACAACGATCACGAGGTGGAATTATGAAATACCCCTGCAATTACGATCTTCTCCGCGAAGAAGAAATGGTCTATATCGCTGGTGGTTCAGCGCTGGATGCATTCAACTACCTGTTTGGTGACTGGTTCCGCGATATGCTGCTTTCCGATATCCGCAATGCAACGTGGGGCAGTATGCAGCAACTGAATGTACAGCCTGTGGTGGACACCGGCAAAAAGATCGCCAGTTGGGCTTGGCCGGCACAGCTGGCCTATGGGTACGGTTTCTACCGTCTGGCGCTGACCGTAAAGAGCTTTCTGACCCAGTAAAATGAAAAAACGAAGCCGTCAGAGTATCATGTGATATCTATCACACGGTACTCTGGCGGCTTCTTATTTTATAGCAATTCAACTTTTTAATGCAACAGCAGCAGCGTTGCACTGCATATCGCAGATATGCTGTTTGAATGTTGCACTAATTTCTTGACTTGCGATAACGATCATTCTGCTATCACTTCGGTTCCAGTCACTTCACGCCTGCCTTTTTCGCGGTAAAACGCTGATACGCAGGCAGCGGCAGCAGCACATGGCCTGCCAGCGGCTGCACCTGTACCGACACCTGCTTGCAGGGAGCGCACTCGCCGTCCACGGTGGCAATGATCGGCCCGCGGCCATCTGCTGCCCGCAGGCTGACCGATTTTGCGCGGCGATAGATAAAGTAAGGCTTTGCAGCCTCGGTGAGCTGGCCGTTTTGAAAGTGCTGGCCGTTTTTGTACAGCATCAGCAGCTTTGCAATGACCCGGCGGCTGACCTTGCGCACGATGAACACATCAAGCCAGCCGTCATCCGGCTGTGCCTCCGGCCCTGCCATAAAGCCGCCGCCGTAGGCGCGGCCATTGCACACCGCGCACATCAGGCAGTCCACGGTCAGCACCTCGCCGTCAATGACGTACTCCACCCTGCGGCCGATATGCCCGCACAACTGTTGTACGATGGACAGTGCATAAGCTGCTTCGCCGCCGCACAGCGGGATGCGCCGGAACTTGGGGATGCCGTAGGCCACCTGTGCGTCCAGACCGGCGGCGCAGATGGTGGCAGAAAGCCCCAGACTGGTGCGCATCAGGTCGATGGGCACTGCCCCGCCTGCCAGCTGGGCGTCCAGATCCAGAAACTCCTCCTTTGTACCGTAGGTGCGCAGAAAGTCGTTGCCGCTGCCATAGGGCAGGCAGCCCACGGCGGTCTTATCAAAGCCGTGGGCACCGGTGAGCGCCTCGTTGAAGGTGCCGTCACCGCCGGCTGTAAAAATGCGCAGCTCCACCCCGGCCTTCTGGGCGGCAGCGGCGGCAGCGCGGGACAGCTCCCGGGCGTGGCCTGCGTGGGTGGTAACACGAATGGTGTAGTCCTCCGGGGCAAGCCCGGCACCGGCAGCAGCAGCCGCGATCTGCTGCGGCAGGGTGCGGGTACAATCAGCCTTTCCGGCTGTGGGGTTCAGAAGAAACAGCGTGTGCATCGGGGATCCTCCCTGTTGTAACTCTATTTCCTCTATAATAGTCGAAAACCGCGCCGGTTGCAAGCAAAAATGCTATTTTGCTATTTTCTTATAGGGTTACGGTCTCATCCTCCCGCAAAACAATGCTGCCATCGGCGGCGCAGTCTGCCGTCCAGTGCTGTCCCACACAGGCAGTCCCAGCAGCAATGCGGTTTGCCAGTGCCTGCTCCACTGCCCTGTCCACCTGACGGCGCAGCTCCCGCGCGCCGTAGGCCGATCGAGCCCGGGCAGCCAGTGCCGCTCCTACCTGCGGGGTGTGGCGCAGCCGGTAGCCGCTGCGAGCAGCGCG
>ENA-ORNP01003616-ORNP01003616.1-human-gut-metagenome-genome-assembly--contig:-NODE-3616-length-10709-cov-3.108785_pt1 | contig 10709 bp, 11 predicted proteins | sample MGYA00242119_ERZ509030 | MGnify/ENA primary metagenome ERZ509030 (study PRJEB26280, sample SAMEA2338708) | human gut metagenome | biome: human gut; feature: human-associated habitat; material: faeces...
AATCCCAGACACGCAAATAAATCGTTCAAGCATGTAAGTATTGTGTATGACTGACTTGCATGATGATATGGAATATTTTATTCCCATCTTCTTACAGGCAGCCTTGGCAAGGTTTATCGCTGCAAGTGATGCGTTAAAGTGAAATGCCAGTTTCCTGAAGTCTGTAGACTGACAGTTTGTTATTCCTGCATGTTGCTTGGCATCGCGAAAGCAGAACTCAAGCTGGAAACGTGTCCTGTAAAAGTACAGAACATCCTGTGTGTTCTGTATTTCGTCCGTAGAGAAATACAGCTGCCATTTGTCCGTTCTTCCATCCATTGGATACCATACAGCCAGGCTCACAAAGCGTTTGAGTGCTTTGGAGTATGCTTTCAGTCCGTAAAGTTTACCCTTGTTTACTTTGCACTCGGTACATCTTGTGGTGTCCAGATTCTCAAAGTCAATCTTTCCGTCATACAGTTTTGGACGTCTGCGTTTTCCTGTCCTATTTTCTAAGGTTGGATAAAACAATACGGCATCATTCCTGAAACGGCTTATTACGTGGAAACCGTTATCGCACAATGGATTGATGAAAGTTGCCTTTGAGAAGAATGCATCACATACGACAGTGCCAGAAATCCGTTTAAGATGTTCCTGTATACTGATAAGGTAAGAACTGTACCAGCCAACAAGATTCTTATCACAGCTTTCCAGCGTTGAGTTGTCAGGTGTCTGTACAGAGCCCAAAGTCATACATTCATGGTTGTCAACGTCTATAACTCCTATATCGGTTATTTCCAGACCACGTCTGTATTCACCTGCACAACCGGACCAGAAACGCCCAATCCACGGCGTTTTGCTGCCTGATTTTGGAATGAAAGACGGATCAACGGCTATCGCCTTACGACAACCTTTAAGGTGTTCCCTGATGATGGCTTCATTGAAGGAAAACCAGTCAAAGCTGTCGTTCTCAAAATTGTTTCGGTATGTCTGTTCCGAGAAACATCCATATCGTCCCATTTGAAGGAAATTGATGCGGTCAGGTATGGCCATGAACAATTTTATAGCATCCATGAATACTTTCTGAAAAGATTTGCTTATATTTACAACTGATTCGAGAGCATTACTGCACTCGGATTGGTATTGCATAAGGAGTGATTCTTTAGTCATAATTAAAAGTGGTGAGATACTTCTAATTTACTAATCTTCATCGAATTATGCAATACTTTTTATCTTTGTTTTCAGCTGTTCAGCAGATATTTTCATCCCTTTTCTTACTCCTTGACGATTCATTCTTGACAGTATTTCAATGATCTCTTTAATATAATTTTGAACCAGCTAACACTGTTTCTATTGTTTAATTTAAACTTATCGGTAAAAAATACCGAAGTATTGTCCATATATTTTATTATTCGTTATTATTTAAATATTCTAAGATTACTCCTTGAATTACATATTTTAGAGTTACCCCCTAACGTATTGCAACGTTTTCAGATGTGTGTAAATACTCTGGTTTATTAATTCATTGCATACATTCTCATAATCTTTTGCTCCGGCTGATTTTGGAGCATTGTGAAAAATATCTTGTCCCTGTGTCGGTGCTTCGGCAAGCGTAATGGTGTTTCGTATGTGTATACTGAAGACTTTTCCCTAAAAGATTTCCTGTACCAGCTTTGATACGCTTTTGTAAAGGTTCTTTCTTTTATTAGTACTTCAGCTATTTTTAAGTCAGAGTTAAGACACTACTGTACTTTGTTTACAACCTGCATCAGCTTGGCCATACCTCTTATGGAGAAATATTGTGCCTGTACTGGGATGATAAGCTAATTCGAAGTGATTAGTGTATTGAAAGTTAGCAAAGACAATGACGATGTACTGTCTATCAAGATATAGTAGTACTTCTCCTTGCTATCTTTAATAAGGTGTGCAAGAATAAGTAAGTCCAGACACGACAGTACGATACTCATACCATCTCTTGTTTATATAGGCAGTGGATATTCACTTTTCATTGCTCCGTAAATACTCAATGGTAGTTTAGCAGATAAACTTAATGATTCAGTTGGGTTTGTCTGGTCGTCAAGGTCAATTAGTAATACATTATAACCTTGCTATTTTAAACTCCATCCAAATTGATGGTAGTCGTAGCCTTGCCAACGCCGCTCTTGTAATTCAGAATATATAAAATCTTTACTTTCATAAATGTATGTATATTAATTCCTTATATTGCCTTTTCTGCAAATATAACGATAAATACTAAAAGCAGTATATACTAATGTACTAATTTTAGTATTTGTCTATTTTATTGTGCCTATTCTTTCATAATTAGCTAATATCTTAGGGTTGATTTGACAAAATTGCCAACTTGGTATATTTTTTTCTCCTGTATAATACTTGTCTATGAAGGCTTTAAATTCATTTACATCTTCAAAACTTATTGCTACTTTGATTTTATCAAAATACTTTAGAGATTCTGACCTATAGAATATTTCAAAAGGGGATAGTTGGTATTCTGAATATATTAATGTTTGTGGATACCATCTTCTATATGGTTCATTGTATAAATGTTCAGAACGTAAAAAGAGAATAAAATCAGCTTGCATCAAATCTTCAAAACATATCTTTTTTACATGCTTGGCTCGTTCTTTTATTAAGTTCGAGTATAAAGAAAGGTAACTTAAATCAAGACGTCTACTTCTGTATATTAGAGATTTCAAATTCTCATAAAAAACTAAATATCCGGGTATAATTCTCCCATTTATATTTTTATTCTGTATGTAGCCTTTATATAGAAAATCATCTATATCTGAGAATTTTTCATATTTTATTAATATTGCTATATAATATAGGAACAGCTCGTATGCTACAAACTTAAATACATCATTTTCCATTTCATAGTGAATTCCTGAACCTTTTATTTCAAAATATGATATTAGGCTCTCAAAAAAACGATGAAATCTATCTGTATTCATATTTGTACTATATTGGCATATAGTATAACAGATATTTATAAATTCATTTCTGTATGGTAAAAATGTTTCAATCTTTTCTATGAGCTTATCATCATATTCCTCTGGGGTTTTTATATTTATTCTCAATAACTCTATATTTTTAGCTAATACATTTAAATATTCATCTATAGCTCCATTGGTATATTGCTTCGACTCTTTTAAACCGGATATTACTCTTTTATATAAAAAAGAGGTATTAAGTGATATACTATCTTCTTCATCTAAGAAAGAAGGTTTCTTCCCTAAAGGTGGTCGTTTATATAGTGGCTTATCATATATCCATCTTAAAAGTTTCTCAAAACTTTCGGTATAATTATCAGGTTCGCTAAAGTCTATATAAATCCTAGAATTATAATAGATTGGCAGATAAGGCTGTCCTGTTTCATCTTTTTCAAGAGTTGCAGCAACAAACTTTTCTTGTTCACTATTTGTATATACTTCTTTAGATATAATTTGCGTTTCTGTACCTACTCCTCCATCTCTATTATTAGCTCTCTCTGCATATTTTTTTGTTGCATATTAGTAATACTTTTTTTATTTCTTTATTGTTGACCATTTGCTCCATGAACTTGTATGAATCCTGTCCTTCTCTTAAGTTCCATTTATCTATTATTACATCAACTCCATTCTCTACTAATTCTGTTGCTAAATTAAGTACCCAGCTTTCATGCTCTTGATTGGTCCAACAGTATGATATAAATAGTTTCGGATTTTCCATATTTTCTTTTATTTTGTTATTCTCTTCAAAAATAATTATTTTATGTGACTGAAAGAGGTTGGTTCTCAATTTCTTTTTCATTTATATTCATATCTTTTATTTTGTTCCAAACATAATAATGTACTGATACAAATCAGTTATTATATTTAAGTAAATTTTTTTGTATTGATTTTAACCTTTAATTTTCATATTCATTTAATTGATACAAAAGACATCTCAATTCTTTTAATAGTGACAAATTCAAAAACGAAAGAATTTTTTTATGTGACGGATGAATGGAGTGGATTCCTTGTCGATAGAGTAAGAGGTTCCACATTTGGATATTCAGGACACGGATTCTGCATATGTGATGTGCAGACATTTCTTCGCCTTGGTCGTGGCTACATAGAACAGTCTTGTGGATTCTCTAATTTCCTCCGGAGTCTTCTTGTCAAAGAACGGATAGACACCATCAGTAGCTTCAAAGGTGATCACGTTCTCAAACTCTAGGACTTTTGCCTTGTGGACTGTAGGGACGAATACCTTTTCTGTTATATATTAGCTGTTACACAGGTCAGCCTGCCTTCTCGATAGGTAGTTATATCGAGAAGGTAGGCTGAAAGCTGCTCTTTCAGGCTCGGAGTCTTCTCCGGCGAGATTATACCATTGCGTAGGAAGCTGAAGATGTACTGCATCTTCGGGGTTATATGCTATCCACTCTTTCCGTATGAATGTGTCATAAAGATGCTCCAGTTCGTCAACGAACAGAGGAGATTCAGACGACTTATGGTAGAGACGGCTGAGCGTGCCGTGATAGATGTCGGCATAGGCTCTGCGGAATAGCTCGGTCACGGCATAGTTGTTCTCAAGGCAGTAAATGTGCCGCTACACGTTGGCTGCAAAGCGGTGTACGTTTCCGACAAACAGGTTCATATTCCCTGAGGTTTGCAGCCTTTCAAGTATTCGGGAGCGTATACCTAGCCCTATTCGTGAATGTCATACAGAGCATGTCATCCAGCAATATACCACATGAGAGGACACGTACCACCCTTTCGGCAAGTATACCCGTCTTGCCGTATTTCGAAGGAGCCAGAACCTGTGGTAACTGCTGTCAAGGGCAATCACTTTCCTCTGAAAATCGTCATTCTCATACTTCTTGTCTAAAGTGTATGCCGGGTATTCGTAGAGAGGGTAGCTGTTTGGGGTAGGGATGCTACATTCTGGAGTATGTGGTGTTTCATGGATTATAAATTGTTATAATATTGTAGAGCATTTTTTTACCCTCTTCAGGGATTTTCTTACTCAACAAAATAATTTGAAGTGCTTCTTTCTGTTTATTCAGTTCGAATATTTTTTTGCTTTACTCAGTCTCGTTCTCTGCGAATTAACAGAAAAAGATGCATATCTTGGATATTTACTTGATAACTCCTCTATCGTTATATTTTTATCCTTAATTAATTCTGGAAAAAGAATTTTGAGAGATATTTCCTTTCCTGATTTTTGAAGGAGATATTCTATTTTAAGTATATAATATATAATCAGAGATATACAAATCATTTATTAAGAAGCCATTCTCTGCGTTCATTAAATTGCTCTTTAATAGAATGTTTAGGAAAAGTTAAGTAGTGACTCAAATATTCATACTCAATAAACACATCATATCGAATAGCGATTTCGTTATAGATATTTTCTTCTTCTATTTCTAATTGCATTACATATTTATCATAAGTATAAAATCTTAGATGGGACATTCTGTTTTTTGTCACATTATAAGTAAGCCTTCCATACAATATATCATGCATATTTAATTCCTTTATCGCCCCTTCAACATTTTCGGTCTTCCCGAAAACATGTGTAGTAGCCCAATCTTTTTCATCCCAACTCGTAATGTATTATTTTCTATTAGGTTGAATATTATCTTTGATTAAATAATTGTATATGGTCTGTTTTACCCTAATGCCGGTTATTTCCATAATCTTCGGTATAGTAGTGCCAGCCTTAAAAAGCTGGATAAAAGCCTCCTTCTTCGGTTTCTTCATCCTGTTATCTTCTTGCCGACCGAATCTGAAACCACGTTTCTTAGAAGCCTCTATCCCGGATTTGCATCCTTTCAATATAAGGTTGCTGTTATACTTGGCCAGTGATACAAGTATCTGCATGGTAAATCTGACGACAACTGAAGAAGTATCTATATTATCCTGAAGGGAAACAAGTTTAATACGTCGCATCTCCAGTTTGGCACAAAGGTTGAGCATTTCCTTGACTGATCGGCCTAAGCGGTAAATAACAAGAGTGTCATAAGCATGAAGGTAAACCGAGCTGTCAGACCTTCACGCTTGAATTCCTTTCCGGAGATTTTTTCTATGAAATTCGGATGCTTTCAGTGCATCTTCCAGAGAAAATATATTATGCTTTCTTGTACTCACCTTAACATATCTTATTTTTCTACCATAGCCTAAATTATATTTGGTTTTCCAAAGTTTCACAGATTTAGACTTAATAAACAATATGAATGTCATTAATACCTTATAAAAATAAATCGAGTGATAATCCTATTTTACAATAGGGAAGAAAAAAAGACTCAATGCCTCAAATAAAGAAACATTGAGTCTTTATTCTGAATTATGATGATAATTTGATGAATTATAAATCATTCATTCCCTTTTGTTTAACTACAATATTCATCATTTCATCAAATCATCGGAACTTTTTAAGAAATTCTTTTGTAATGGTATAGTAGCGGCCAGTTTTCTTTTCTTCCCGATACGGAGGGCCTGGAGGGTAGTTCTTTATGAAGGTTGAATAAGCAAGAGAATTGTCAGTAGGTGTAAGTTTCCAGTTCCTTTTTAAAATGTTTCGAATTTGATAGGTTTCAACCTTGATATTACTAAGCATTAATAACTGTTGAATGTCATTAATACAGAAAGTCAATTTATCCTGGCTCATGGTATCCATGATATTTAAGCAGATTTCAGCGAGGTCTATTTCTGTATGATTCCTGCTACAATTGATAATCCTGTCGAGAGCTGGCGTATGTATCAGTTGCGGACTGAACCACATTCTACTTTCTTTGTCCGTAGTAAGTTGACGTTGTTGAAGAAAGTAAAGGAATGCTGGAATTTCCGTGATTAGTTTTTGAAGAAAACTCGTATCGTCATTTTTGAGAGGATTAATTTTTCGCACCCAATAACGTGTTTCTCCCGGTTCTATAAGAACAGGGGTATCTTCATTATTGGAACACATGATGAATTTACCAAAAAATTGCACTTCACAGCGGTCTTTACCCTTTGCTTCAATTTTGTATACACTTGCTGTACTTAGATTCTTTAATCGTTCTGAATCCTCTCTGCGGTTAAGCAACACTTCGTCAACTCCAATGAGTAATTTGCCGGCCCAATCAGCATTGAACTGGCTACGAAAGTCTTCGTTGGTGTTAAATGTGACGTTATCCTGAAAGATTGCTTTTAGAAAATTCAGGAAAGTACTTTTACCGGTGTTTTTTTCCTGAGAAACCAAAAGGAGAATAGGCAGTTTCTGCACAGGGTTGAGATAAAGAAGCTGAAAGTAATCCATACCTAACTCATAATGTTCTCCGAATATATGATGAATAAGTTCTTGTATATGTGGGAACTTCCCTTTTTGAGGGATATGGGTAATCGGCTCATACAGATTAAGGAACGAGCCAATATTCCTCTTATAATCTACGTGACTTGGAACTGTACAGAAACCATCGTATTTAGGAACGCTTGCTATGAAGTCTTTCCCATGATCATAACGTAAGTCCCCATACTCCAAGGGACTCTACGCTTCGCAAATGTGCCATTAATAAGAGGCTGAAAAACTATTTTATAGAGTGTGGTACCAACTCTTACGTATTCATCTGTCATTTCAATTTTTCCCATATCTAAAATTCCTCCCATCCTGATTTTGGTTTATGTTTTACTCCTTTTTGTATCTCTTTGTATAGGCTCTCTTTGTCAATCGGTTTTTTTCTGCTTTTTTCCATCCACTCCATAAGTTCGGTACGTTTGAATTTAAGCATTTTCCCAGGTTGATAATAGGGAATTTTATTTGCCTGAACAAGAGCATAAACTGTTGGTTTAGCCAGACTGAGTATCTCACAAGCCTCGTTAATACCAATCATTTCTTCCTTTGCTGCTGTCTGTCTCTTTAATAACTGCTTCATCTCATTAATAGAAATCGTCAGTTCTTCCACCTTCTCCAATAGAAAAGCTGTGGCTTGAGGTAATTCCTCGAAATTTAATTTCATCTTCATCATTTTAAATTAATTTTCAGCAAAGAAAGATGGTGTATTATTGGTTAACTGGTGGATTATAAGTTAACCAATGGATAGTAATGTTTTTTCTTTATTAATCATTTGAAATGGGAAGAGATTGTGCAACGAGCGGTGTTCCGATAGGAATAATTTTTATAGTAAACCGGCCTTCATTACAGGTGAGTTTGCTTGAAATGGTCAGTATCTCAGTATCTTCAAGCATAAGCTGAAAACTTTTTTTGATGAAATGTGCTATTTGCATGTTTGAGCATCCTAACCGTTTTCCGATATTTCTAGCTAAATGGTATAAATCTTTTGATGTAACTCCATTCATACGACGTAATACAGCTGTCTTTATTTCTGTTTTATTGTTTAAGGCCATAATATTTTCTTTCATGACACTCATTTCATTGCTTGTCAGTATATCTTTGAAAGTAGCTTCAAAATAAGACATGACTTCTTTTATTGTATCATCTTTTTCTTTTTTGATACGTTCTCTATCCAATCTTACTTCTTCCTCATGAGAGTACAATATAGAATTTTCTGTCTTTTCTTTATCATCATCAATGGTTTTATGAAATAGTTTCATCGATAGTCTACCATTCCTTTTCGTATTTCCCTTTATCTTGGTAACCCTTCTACTTCTTTGATCTTGTATTACATCAATAAGATTACATATTGTAGGTACAATATATTTACAGTAAGCTGTTTCAACCATAAATATGATTGTTATAAAAAGTAGGGTAGTGAAAAGTGAGTATAATACAAGATCCAGACTATGTGGAGAGTTTCCTTTCAATATCAGATATCTGGGGATTGAGGTAATTGAACATATTGCAGTTACATATATTACAGCAAAATGGAATAAATTTAATCTTTTCATAATTAATGATTTTTTGTTATTGATTTTGATGCAAATATATTTTTGAAGTATCAGAAATTAAAGGAAAATATTACAAAATGTCTGGTTTTTAATATAATATAAGTATCATACTTCATGAAATCGCCAATCATACTTATAAAAAAACGAACAAAGAAAATTTACATTTTTAACTGTATTTTGTATTGTTACATAAATGAAAAAGCCGTTGGGAAACTGCGATTTTTCCAACGGCTATACATATAAAAATTTTGATCACTGTTGCATGTCTATTTCAGATATACAATTTTATTGCATACTACTTTAGTGATATTTTATCGACAGTCTCTCTTTTCTTTTCACTTACTAATTCAGCATAGATTTGTGTTGTTGCAACATTCTTATGAGTAAGCATTTTTGACACTGTGAAGATGTCTGTACCGGCTGCAATCTGTAGTGTAGCGTACGTGTGCCTAAAGCAGTGGAATGTTATATGTTTTTTGAATACCAGCTCTTTATCCATGCTTTAAGAGGATATCCAGTCATGCAACGTCGCAGTTCTTTGAACACTTTACCTGTGCCCGGTTCTCCACAAAGTGCGTATGCTTCATAACTGATAGGTAGTAGAGCTTCTGTCTGTGTTTTTTGCGTACGAAGACGAATGCAATGTCCCAGATCAGGGGCTGTGCATAAATTTTCCCACTTAAGATTCAATATATCACTGATGCGTAACCCGGTAAGACATGAGAAAAGGGATGCATTTCTTAATACAGGGATATCGCATGGGGTTGAAGCCAGAGTCTTTAATTCATCTTGTGTTAAAAACTCTTTATGAATATCCCTACTTTCTATCTTTTCAAGAAAATCATTGGGATTTTCACGTAAATATTTATCTCTATACGCAAGTTTCAAAACTCCTCGGAATAATGAGAAATAACTGGCAGCTGAATTACGGGAAACCATTTTATCTGTATGTTTTAGTTGCCTTGCATGAAGAAGATAGTCTCGGAAGCGGTTACATAGGTCAACAGTGATGTCGGAAAACATTGTACATTCTCTATATAGTTGAATATTAAACAGTTATACTCTACTTATCACTAAGTAGGTAACGATTTAGAAACGAGCAAATTACAATATTCTGTTTTCCTTTGCACCAGTCAAAGAACGATTCTTTCAATGCAAATATACACTTTATTGTCTAAAAAAACAATCATTTTCTATTTTTAATTGACTTACAATCAACCTTAAAGAGAGTATCTGATTTCACTTCCTCCTTTTGGAAGAATGCTGGCCCGCTCATATAATCCGGTATTTTTTTAATTTCTCGTACAAGGAGGTCCGGCTGATACCGAGCATCCTAGCCGTACGGGCACGGTTGCCCTCTGCCTCTTCAAGGGTCTTGAGAAGCAGCCGTTTTTCTTTCTCCTCTTCTGAGAGAGAAGCGGTTTCCTCCCGTCCAACAGTGAGGTCCAAATTCAGCCCCTCCAGTGAGATCCATCCGTCTGCAGAGAGCAGGACAGCACGTTGGATGCAGTTTTTCAGTTCGCGTATGTTGCCGGGCCAGGGATATTTTTGTAATGAGACCGCAGCCAGACTGTTGAAACCGCGTATGGGCTTACGGTGCTTTTCAGAAAAATGCTTCATAAAGAACTCCGCCAACGGAAGTATGTCCTCCCCGCATTCCGAGAGAGGGGGGACATTGATGGTGAACTCGTTCAGGCGATGGAACAGGTCCTCCCGGAAACGCCCTTCGGATATCGCCCTCTCCAGGTTTTCATTCGTGGCGGCTACCAGACGGACATCAAAGGCGTATTCCCGGGTAGAGCCGACGGGCTTGTAGCGTCTTTCCTGTAGGGCACGCAACAGGAGCATCTGTGTCTCGGGGGAAAG
>ENA-ORNP01003621-ORNP01003621.1-human-gut-metagenome-genome-assembly--contig:-NODE-3621-length-10674-cov-2.385818_pt1 | contig 10674 bp, 11 predicted proteins | sample MGYA00242119_ERZ509030 | MGnify/ENA primary metagenome ERZ509030 (study PRJEB26280, sample SAMEA2338708) | human gut metagenome | biome: human gut; feature: human-associated habitat; material: faeces...
GTTATCTGCCACAGCTTCATTCGACCAACCGCAGCACAACTCAGTTCTGTCCGACCCAGCTTTATGCGACCAATTGCTGCACAACTCAACGTCGTCCAATTCAGCTTCTCTTTTTTACAGGTTACAGGGATGCCTCTGGTCCAGCTACCTGCCCTAAGTTACCGTTAGTGGCGACTCTCCAAATAGCCCTGCAAGATAATCGCTGCGCTAATCCGGTCCACAAGCCCTTTGTCTTCCCGACGGCGGGACTTCTTGACTCCCCCCTCGAGAATCGCCTGATGAGCCAGCTTCGACGTAAACCGCTCATCGAACATCACTACGTTGAGTGTCGGAAATGTCTTCTGCAAACGCGCAACAAAGGGACGAATATAAGTATAGGACTCGGAATAGCTGCCATCCATCTGACGGGGCAATCCCACCACAACCGTCTCCACTTCGTTTGCAGAGATATAGGTGCGAAGAAACTCCATCAACGTATGGGTCGGCACTGTATCGAGTGCTCCGGCAATCAACTGCAACGGATCGGTGACCGCGAGTCCCGTCCGCTTGCGTCCATAATCAATTGCCAAAATACGTCCCATGTTTACAAAAATCTTGCGGTTACAAAAGTACGAAAATAACATTGGTTTACCACATCTCACCCAAAACATTCCTCCTTTCACCGAACACGTGCCTTTGGCAACAACCTTTTTGTGTTCAACTATTTTCCCCGACGCATCCGTACAGTCCAGCTGCCTACACGACATCCAAGTCCAGGGGCACCAAACCGCTCGTCCTACCATCCCCACCCAGACCGGCATCAAGGAGCACCCATCCAACGCCAAGAGCCACTCCCAATACTGATGAGACCTTGCCTTCGCTCTGGGCGCGTTTTCCCATTGCCTCTGTCGCGCTCCCCATTGTTGCTGCAACCCTTCCCCATTATGCAGGCCGTGCGTGTTCATTACTCGGGTCTGCATTCCCATTATCTAATCACGCTGGCCGTACGTGTTCATTGTCCAAGTTCTGCAACTCCACCGCTTTGGTCACGCTTCCCAATTACTCTTGCCACGCCTTCCCATCACGCTGGCCGTGTTCATTGCTCTTGTCATGCTACTTTCTCGTCGCTGTTAGGCCCGTTCCACCACCGCAACCTTTTTGCCCTTCTTGCCCACCTCACACCCCAACGACTCGAACAAAAAACACTTTCACTCCCCAATAATTCTCAAGAGTACTAGCAGCAACCAATCCAACTGCACCCGTAATTTTGGCCGAGGTATCACCGCCAACCGATCTGACTCAATACACCTTTATAATGCTATCTATTAGCCCGTTCGACAAAAAAACACTATCTTTGTTCAAAAGGCCCATTATCTTGAAATTCATAAGATTCACACTCTGCATCGTATGGCTCGTTTGGGCCATTATCCCCTGCGTGCAAGCCCAACCCCAAGGCACCCCACCCGGGAGCGACTCTCTCGCTATAACCGATATTTGGATTCGGGATCCCTACCTCTTGGCGGACTCCGCCACTCAAACCTACTACCTCTTCGGCACAACCTCCTCCAGCCAAAAGCCCGGATCCGCAGGATTCGACCTCTACACCAGTCAGAATCTCCAAACGTGGCAAGGCCCATACCCCATTTTTCGCCCCTTCCCCGGTTTTTGGGGCTCGAAAAACTACTGGGCTCCAGAGTGCCACCCCTATCGAGGTAAATACTACCTGTTTGCCACCTTTTACGACTCCACAACCCAACTGCGAGGGACTACGGTGCTGGTTGCGGATCGTCCCGAAGGACCCTACCGTGAACATGCCATCGGACCACTGACCCCACCCACGTGGGGTGCCTTGGACGGCACCCTCTACATCGGCGACCGCCTGTTTGACGGCGTGCCGGAGTTTCTGCGCCATGTGCGCTCCATGGGCGGCCGTTACCTGTTTCTCACCAACAACTCCTCCCGGGGCGTGGAGGGCTACATCGACAAGATGCGCCGTCTCGGCATCGAGACCACGCCGGAGGACTACCTTACCTCCGCCGACGCAGCCCAGCACACGCTGCTGACGGAGTTTCCGGGGCAGAGGTGCTACGTCTCCGGCACAGCATCGCTGAAGGCCCAGCTGGCCGGGGCTGGCGTTCCCATCACGGACGCCCTGTCCGACGATATCGCGGTGCTCCTCAGCGGGTTTGACACGGAGCTGACCTTTCAAAAGCTGGAGGACAGCTGCATTCTCCTAAACCGGGGTGTCACTTGGCTGGCCACCAATCCGGATTGGGTGTGTCCCACGTGGTATGGCTCGGTGCCGGACTGCGGCAGCGTGTGCGAGATGCTTTTCCGCGCGACCGGACGGCGGCCCTATGTCATCGGCAAGCCGCGGCCCGATATGGCGCACCTTGCGATGGCGCACGGCGGCTTTTCCGCAGAGGAGACGGTGCTGCTCGGCGACCGGCTCTACACCGACATTGCCTGCGGCGCGAACGCAAGCATCGACACGGTGCTCGTCCTCTCGGGCGAGACGAAGGAGGCGGACCTCGCCGGCAGCGCGGTGCAGCCGACATTTGTCCTCGGCAGTGTCGCGGATTATCTGAGCATTTTACAGGAATGAAAAAACGACCGCTCATGCGGTCGTTTTTTGCGCCTATTTTACCAGCAGCGGCTGGAGCTGCACGCCGCGCAGCGCCGCGTCGATGGTCGGCACGAGCTGTGAAAAGTCAGCGATGAGCGAGGTAGGCTTCCCCTGCGGGTCGTCCTGCCCGAAGGGAACGAAGTAGTAGTTCTTCCGGTTGAGGAGCGCGGCGAGATTCGGCGCGCTCGCGCTCAGACCGTCGTTCGTCGCCAGCGCGACGACCACGGGCTTGCCGTTGCGCAGATGGGATTTTGCCGCCATCATCACCGGCCCGTCGGTGACGCCGTGGGCGAGCTTGGCAAGCGTGTTTCCCGTGCAGGGCGCGATGACGAGCACCTCCATCGCGCCCTGCGGGCCGAGGGGCTCGGCTTCGACGATATTGCGCACGGCCTTCCGCCCCGCCAGCGCCTCCACTCGGGTGACGAAGTCCTCCGCCGTGCCGAAGCGCGTGGAATACTTCGCCGCATTTTCCGACAAGATTGGCACAATCTCGTGCTCGCGCGCGATGTCCTCGTAGAGTTTCAGCAGCTCGGGATGGTTGCAGAACGAGCCGCAAAAGGCAAATCCGATCTTCATGCTTCCTCCTTGATGAGTCGACATAATGTCTTTTTGATGGCGCGCGCCGCCGTCTCTGGCGCGACGCGCCCGGGCAGTCCCCCTGCCTTGAGATACGAAAGGCGCAGCGTTTCGACCGCGTCCATGTCAAAGCCGCTCGCGCTCGCAAGCTCGATGAGCAGGCAGTCCGGCGGCAGTTCGGCAAGGAGAGCTTCGTCCAATACCTGATGCGGCACGGTGTTGAACACCACGCGGAATTCCCCCAGCGTGCCGGAGAGGCGGTTCGTGTGCAGCGGCGCGTAGCCGAACGCGTCGATCCACGCAAGGTCCGACCGCTTGCGCGCGCTGACGCTGACCTTCGCTCCCAGCGCGCTCAGATCGTGCGCGAGCACCTTTCCGATGCGGCCAAAGCCGAGCACGAGGCATGGCGTGCCGTGCAGCGTGACACTCGTGTGCTTCATCGCCGCCTCGATAGCCCCCTCCGCCGTCGGGATCGCGTTGCGCACGCTCAGCTCTTCCGAGGCAAAGTAGTCCGTGATCGTAAGCCCCAACGACTGCGCGAGCGTTGACGCGTCGTTTCCCACATTGCCCGCGAAAATGCGGTGCTCGCGCCGCAGCGAGCGCAGCAGGCTCTCCATCGTGAGCTCCGTGCCACTCAAATAGCCGTTTTTCTCCGCCGGCAGCGGCAGGACGATAATGTCCGCTTTCAGCGCGTCGCACAGCGCCAGCGGCTTTGGCGCACCGGTCAGCTCCCACGAGCAGACGTCGTACCCCTCCGCCGCCATCATCTGAGCAAGCAGGCGCATGCGTGCGTCGCCGCCCAGGAATGCTATCGTCTGGTCCATCTCATTCCCCCTTTTCCATAAAGGGTATGCCGCAGCGCGTGCGCGCATGACGCAAACTATTTTTGATTTTTTGCTTGGCAACTCTATTTTTATCGCTATAATAAGAATTATTCTAATTCTTATTTAGGAGAAACACATGACCAAGTACGCCCAGCAGATTTTCGATCTCGTCCTGTGCTCCACCGAGCACCCGACCGCCGAGCAGATTTTTCTGCAAATGAAGCAGGAAAATTCCAAAATTGCGCAAGCTACGGTGTATAACAACCTCAACGCGCTTGTAGCGGACGGCAAACTCATCCGCCTGTCGCAGCCCGGCGCGCCCGACCGCTACGACAACACCACGCGCCACGATCACCTGATCTGCACCCGCTGCGGCGCGCTCGCAGACTTCAAGTTCACCGACCTGACGCACAACATCGAAGCCGCGCTCGGCGCGCGCATCCAGTCCTACGACCTTCGCATTCACTATCTCTGCCCCGCCTGCCGCAAGGCGCAGGAGCAGCATGAAAATTTTGAAAGATGAAAAGGAGAATTTCACCATGAAGACCAACAAGTATTCCGGCACCAAAACCGAGCAGAACCTGCGTACCGCCTTCTCGGGCGAATCCGAGGCGCGCAACAAGTACACCTTCTTCGCCTCCACGGCCAAGAAAGAGGGCTATGAGCAGATCGCCGCGCTCTTCCAGAAGACCGCGGACAACGAAAAGGAGCACGCCAAGATGTGGTTCAAAGAGCTTCAGGGCATCGGCTCCACCGCCGACAATCTGCTCTCCGCCGCTGAGGGCGAAAACTACGAGTGGACCGACATGTACGATTCTTTCGCCAAGACCGCAGAGGAAGAGGGCTTTCCCGAGCTGGCGCAGAAGTTCCGCCTCGTCGGCGAGATCGAGCGCCATCACGAAGAGCGCTACCGCGCGCTGCTGCGCAACGTCGAGACCGCCAAGGTCTTTGAAAAGAGCGAGGTCAAGGTCTGGGAGTGCCGCAACTGCGGCCACATCGTCGTCGGCACCAAGGCCCCCGACGTCTGCCCCACCTGCAACCACCCCCAGAGCTACTTCGAAGTCCACGCGGAGAATTATTGAGAATCGTCAACTAAAACGAGAGCCGCAGGCTGTGCCTGCGGCTCTCTTACTATTCACTTACTCCTTCGGCAGCAGGATGCAGATCGTCGTGCCCTTGCCCTCTTCGCTATGAAGCTCGACTGTACCGTGATGGTACTGCACGGCGTGCTTGACGATGGAAAGACCGAGGCCCGTGCCGCCGCTTGCCTTCGAGTGGCTCTTGTCCACACGGTAGAAGCGCTCGAAGATGCGGCTCTGGTGCTCCGGCGCGATGCCGATGCCCGTATCGGCCACGGAGACGAACGCCTTGCCGTCCCGCTCGCCGACGCTTACCTTCATGCTGCCACCCTCGACGTTGTACTTGATAGCGTTGTCGCAGAGGTTATAGATAACCTCGTACAAAAGCCGCCGTACGCCTCCGATGGTCTCGCTCTCGCCCTCGACGGCGATCGCGATGTGCTTCTCCGCCGCCGCGGTCTTGAGATCGTCCGCCGCCTCCTGCGAAAGCGTGAGCAGGTCGACCGTCTCGCGCGGCATTTCGTCGCCCTCGTCGAGCTGGGACAGGCGGATGATGTCGCCGATCAGCGTGACAAGGCGCTGCGCTTCTTTTCGGATGTGGCCGACGAAGCGGGGGACGTCCTCCTGCTTCACCATGCCGTTTTCCAGCAGCTCCGCGCTGCCGATGATGCCTTGCAGCGGCGTTTTGAGCTCGTGCGACACGTTCGCCGTGAATTCACGGCGCGTCTGCTCCGCTGTCTCGCGCTCGGTGATGTCGAAAGCCAGCAACACAGCGCCGACCGCCGCGCCGCTTGCGCCGATGCGGCTGACGTCAAACTGCCAGATACGGCCGCCGCGCTCCACGCGCGCCTCACTGTGCCCCTCGTCCATGGCGCGCTCGATGGCAAGGCTCATGTCGTGGCTGCGGTCGATGGTCAAAAAGTCCTGCCCGACGCAGCTCTCGTCCGTGCCGAAGAGCTTTTCCGCCGCGGGGTTGATACTCAGCACATGCTCTTTTTCATCGAGCAGCACAAGCCCTTCGCGCATGCTGCTTGTGATCTGCGAAAATTCCGTCTGCTGGCGCTGAAGTTCGTCCATCTGCTTGTCGATCTGCAAGTGCTGGCGGTTGATGCGCCCGAGCAGCGGGGCGAGCTCTTCATAGGCGTCATTTTCAAGCGGATGCTCAAGGTCCAGCTTGTTGAGCGGCTGGACGATGCGGCGCGACAGGCTCTTGGCTAAAACAGAGGACAGGATCAGCGCCACAATCAGCACCACTAAAATGGGCTGCCCCATGCCGACGAGCAGCACACCCGCCGTCGCGCGGCTCATCGAAATGCGCAGCACGCTCCCGTCCGCGAGCCTTTCCGCGCAGTACATCGTCTTTTGCAGCAGCGTCGAGGAATAGCGCGTACTCTCGCCATCGCCGTATTCCAGCGCTTGCTTGACCTCCACGCGGTCGGCGTGATTTTCAAGGCTTTCGGCATCGGTCATGGTATCGTAGAGCACCGTACCGTCGTTTTCGATCCACGTCAGGCGGTAGCGCTCGGAGGAGAGCTGAGAGAGATACTCCGTCCCGTTTTTCTCCACGGCGACGGCGGCAAGCTCCAGCTCGTCGCGCAGCTGCTTTTTTTCGACGCTCCCGAAGTATTCGTACAGGCAGCCCATGATGACGAGCAGGCTCGCCAGCAGCACCGTGCCCGCCACAAGCAGGATGGAGTGAAAGATCTTTTTTGTCATGCCTTGCCCTCCATCCGGTAGCCCACGCCGCGCACGGTCTCGATCTTCTCGCCGTACGCGCCGAGCTTCTGCCGCAGCGTGCGGATGTGCATGTCCACCGTGCGCGTCTCGCCGCAGTAGTCCGTGCCCCACACGTCCGCCATGAGCTGGTCGCGCGAAAACGCCGTGCCGGGATGCGAGAGGAACAGGCGCAGCAGTTCGAATTCCTTGTATGTCAGCGCGACGCTCTCTCCATCCGCCGTGACGGTGTGGCTCTCTTCGTCGAGCACCAGACTGCCGCAGCGCAGCTGGGCTGCCGTCTTCGTGCCACAGCGGCGCAGCACCGCTTTGACGCAGGAGACGAGCTCCATCACGCCGAACGGCTTGACGAGATAGTAGTCTGCACCGAGGTCGAGACCGCGGATCTTGTCGTATTCCGCGCCCTTGGCCGTCGCCATGACGACAAGGATATCGGAAAGCGCCGCGTCCGCGCGCATGCGGCGCAGCAGCTCCATCCCGTCGATGCCGGGGAGCATCACATCGAGCACGACAAGCTCGGGTCTTCCCGTGCGCAGCGCCTCCCAGAACGAGGTACCGTCTTCAAAGCCCTTGGCCTCAAAGCCGGTCGATTGCAGGGCATATACCTCGATATCGCGGATACTGGCATCGTCTTCCACGCACCAGATCATACTTCACCCCTCCTTATGCTCTCCTGTCACAGAGAAAATGACCCATTCGGCGATGTTCGTCGCATGGTCGCCGATGCGCTCAAAATACTTAGCGATCATCAGCAGGTCGAGTGCGAATTCACCATCATCAGGGTCCTGCGCGATGCGCTTGATGAGGTCCTTCTTCACGCGCGCGAAATAGTCGTCCACGGTGTCGTCCTCAGCGATGACCTGATCGGCAAGCGCCGTGTCGTGCTTGACATAGGCGTCCACGCTCTCGGTCACCATCTTGATGGTCGAGCGCGCCATCTCGCGCAGGAGATTACTGTTTTCCGCACCGCGCCCGCCGAGGAACGTGATGATCTCGGCAATATCCTCGGCCTGGTCGCCGATGCGCTCCATGTCCGTGATCATCTTGAGCGCCGCCGAGATCTGGCGCAGGTCCTTTGCCACGGGCTGCTGCTGCAAAAGAAGCTTTAGGCACAGCGACTCGATCTCGCGCTCCTTGCGGTCGATCTCCTGATCGAGCGGTGCGACGCGCGCGGCCAGCTCCGCGTTGCCCTCCGTCAACGCCTGTGCCGAAAGGGCGATGACCTCCTCGCACAGCGCGCCCATCTCAATGAGCTCGCGGTTCAAAAGCGCAAGCTGTTCATCAAACCGGCTTCTCATTTAACCGAACCTCCCCGTGATGTAATCTTCTGTCCGCTTGTCCTGCGGCTGGGAGAAGAGCTTCTCCGTCTCGCCGTACTCTACGAGCTCGCCGAGCAGGAAGAACGCCGTGTGGTCGGAAATACGCACCGCCTGCTGCATGTTGTGCGTGACGATGACGATGGTGTACTTCTCCTTGAGCTCCATCGCGAGCTCTTCGATCTTCGACGTCGAAATGGGGTCGAGCGCACTTGTCGGCTCGTCCATCAGCAACACCTCGGGCTCGACCGCGAGCGCGCGGGCGATGCAAAGGCGCTGCTGCTGGCCGCCGGAGAGGCCGAGCGCGTTTTTCTTCAGGCGGTCCTTGACCTCGTCCCAAATCGCCGCGCCGCGCAGGGATTTTTCAACGATCTCATCGAGCTTTGCCTTGTTCTTCACGCCGTGCGTGCGCGGACCGTAGGCAATGTTGTCGTAAATGCTCATCGGGAAGGGGTTCGGCTTCTGGAACACCATACCCACCTGACGCCTAAGCTCACTCACATCGACGGACGCGTCAAAAATGTCCTCGCCCTTATAGAGGACACTGCCCGTGATCTTCACATCGGGGATCAAATCGTTCATGCGGTCGAGCGTCTTCAAAAACGTCGACTTGCCGCAGCCACTCGGGCCGATGAGCGCCGTAATGCTTTTTTCGGGAATTTCAATGTTGATGTCCTTGAGCGCCTGATGGCTCCCGTACCACAGACACAGGTTCTCAACGGAAAGGATGTTGTTCATAGCCCTCTCCCCTCTTTCAATTTGTCTTCAAAGGCGAGGCCGTACCAGTGGCTCTCGCCGCGTTTTGCCGTTTTCTGCACGCAGTCGTCGCAGAATTCCGCCGCGTCTTTCAGGGCTTGCGGCATTCCTTTACCGTTCATCAGCTCGCCGCACAGGGCGGAGACGAACACATCACCCGTGCCATGCAGCGTCTGCGGAAGGCAGGGCTTGAAAATTTCCATATACTGCCCGTTCAGCCGCGCGCAGTAGCCGATCTCCTCCCCGCGGTGGACGCCGGTGATGATGACATTTTCCACCGTGAGCGCTTTAAGAAGCGTTTCTATCGGTGCGTCCATCCCGCAGCCCGCGAGAAGCGCCGCCTCCGTGCGGTTGGGCGTGATGAGCTGTGCGCTCTCGCACAGCGCGCGCATCGCCTGCACGTACTCTTCGGTAAAGCAGCCGTACAGCGCGCCGTTGTCGCCGAGCACGGGGTCGACCACAACGATGGTATCCTCCCCCGCAAAGTCGCGGAGGAAATCTTTTGCAAAATGCATCTGCTCCACCGAGCCGAAAAAGCCCGTGCAGATGCCGTCGAATTTGATTTGAAGCTGTCTCCAGTGCGCGGCAAAGGCCTTCATCTCGTCCGTCATATCGCGCATGACGTAGCTGCCGAAGCCGTCCGCCGTGTGCGTCGATAAAATGGCCGTCGGCAGCGGTACCGTCTCCACCCCGTAGGAAGAGAGGATGGGCATGGCCACGCTCAGCGAACACTTACCGAAGCAGGAAAGGTCATTTAAGAGCGCCATGCGCTTCATGCCGCTTCCGTTGACAGGTCGTATCATTGCTGTTTCCTCCTGAAGTATCGGCCGACCAGATCGGCGATGAGGTTAATGAGCATCGTCAGCAGCATCAAAATGGCCGCGATGGCGAACACTACCCCCGTATCGCTCGACTCCTTGGCGTAGAAGTACAGCGCCACCGTCAGCGTCGCGCCCGCGTTGTGCATGCCCTCAAAGAAGTTGTAGAGCATGTGCGCCGAGCCCGCCGTGAATAAGAGCGCCGCCGACTCGCCGAGGATGCGTCCGATCGACAGGATACAGCCCGTCACGATACCGTCCACGCAGCTTGGCAGCACCACCGTGCGGATGGTGCGCCATTTGCCCGCGCCCAGGCCGAACGCGCCCTCGCGGTAGCTCTGCGGTACGGTCTTGAGGCTCTCCTGTGTCGTGCGCATGATGGTCGGCAGGTTCATGATCGTCAGCGTCAGCGCACCCGCAAGAAGCGACGTGCCGTTTTTGCAGAAGATCAGCATGCCGACAAGGCCGTAGATGATCGACGGGATACCGGAGAGCGTTTCGGACGCGTATTCGATGATGGAGACGAGCTTTTTGTTCGCGGCGTATTCATTTAAGTAGATGGCCGCGCCCACGCCGAGCGGCAGCACGATCAAAAGCGTCGCGATGACGATGTAGAGCGTGCTCAGGATGTCCGGCAGAATGCCGACGCGGTTGGCAAGATAGCTCGGCGCGGTGGAGAGCATCTCCCAGGTGATGTTCGGAATGCCGTTGCCCAATATATAACCAATCATACCGACTACGAGCGCGCAAGTCAATACTGCGGCGACGCTCATCAGGAGCTTCATCGCCGTGATATAGGCCTTGCGGCGGGCCGAGGACTGCATTTTCAGCATCAGTTACCCTCCTTGTCGCGCTTTAAGAAGAAGTTGAGCGCCGCATTGATGAGCATGATGAACAGAAAGAGCACCAGGGCGATGGAGAACAGCGCCTGACGCTGCAGACCTGCCGCCGCGTAGCCCATCTCGC
>ENA-ORNP01003624-ORNP01003624.1-human-gut-metagenome-genome-assembly--contig:-NODE-3624-length-10669-cov-2.852836_pt1 | contig 10669 bp, 8 predicted proteins | sample MGYA00242119_ERZ509030 | MGnify/ENA primary metagenome ERZ509030 (study PRJEB26280, sample SAMEA2338708) | human gut metagenome | biome: human gut; feature: human-associated habitat; material: faeces...
GAAGTGTGACGTATCCACAATGTGTATGGGAATGGCTGCCAGCATGGGAGCGTTCCTGTTATCTGGTGGAACAAAAGGAAAACGTCTGGCTTTACCGAATGCTGAGATCATGATCCATCAGCCATCTGGAGGAGCACAGGGACAGGCAACAGAGATTGAGATCGCAGCAGAACATATTCTAAGAACAAAGAAGAAATTAAACACGATCTTAAGCGAGAATACAGGACAGCCATACGAGACAATCGTCAAGGATACAGAACGTGATAACTGGCTCACTGCACAGGAAGCACTGGAATACGGCCTGATCGATAAGGTTATGGAAAATAGATAGTGATAGAATAGTGGGGTGATCTGGTGGCAGGTTATAATGACGAAAAAAAAGTATTAAGATGTTCTTTTTGCAATAAGACACAGGACCAAGTCCGCAAACTGATCGCGGGACCAAAGGGTAAGAATGTTTATATTTGTGATGAATGTATTGACATTTGTTCTGAGATTATTGAAGAAGAATTTGAACAGTATGCAGAGAATGACGGAGAGATCAATTTACGTAAGCCAAAAGAGATCAAAGAATTTCTAGACCAGTATGTTATTGGACAGGATGAGGCAAAGAAAGTACTTTCCGTAGCTGTATATAATCATTACAAAAGAATTTTAATGGGTGGAGACTCTGATGTGGAATTGCAGAAGAGTAATATTTTAATGCTTGGACCAACAGGTTCAGGAAAAACATTATTAGCCCAGACATTAGCAAAGATGTTAAATGTACCATTTGCGATCGCAGATGCGACTGCTCTTACAGAAGCAGGATATGTTGGTGAAGATGTTGAGAATATTCTTCTTAAGATCATTCAGGCAGCAGATTATGATATTGACCGTGCACAGTGTGGAATCATCTATATTGATGAGATTGATAAGATCACAAGAAAGTCTGAGAATACATCGATCACAAGAGATGTCTCTGGAGAGGGTGTGCAGCAGGCATTATTAAAGATCATTGAAGGTACTGTAGCGTCTGTGCCGCCACAGGGAGGAAGAAAACATCCTCAGCAGGAACTTATTCCTATTGATACAACTAATATTTTGTTTATATGCGGTGGTGCTTTTGATGGTCTTGGAAAGATTATTGAACGTAGATTGGATAAGGGTTCAATTGGATTTAATTCTCAGATTATAGAGAAAACAGACAAGAGTGAAGATGAATTATTTAAGCAGGTTATGCCTGAGGATCTTACTAAGTTTGGTTTGATTCCTGAATTTATAGGTAGAGTTCCTGTAACTGTTTCACTTGATTTCCTTGATGAAAAAGCATTGGAAAGAATTTTAACAGAGCCAAAGAATGCATTAATTAAACAGTACAAGAAGTTGTTTGAATTAGATGGTGTGGAACTTAAGTTTACAGACGAGGCAATTAATACTATTGCAAAGAAAGCAGTAGAAAGAAAAACAGGTGCCAGAGGTCTTAGAGCCATACTTGAAAATGCAGTTATGGATATTATGTACGAAACACCTTCAGATGAAACAATTAAGGAATGTATTGTTAATGAAGATGTTATTAACGGACTTGCAGATCCTGAATTAGTATATAATTCAGTAATTGGCAAGAAGAAAGCTAAGAAAAATAAAGACAAGACAGCATAATTAAGGAGTATACATGTCAGAAAATATATTAAAACTTCCTGTAATACCACTTCGTGGATTGACAGTATTACCGGGAACTACCGTTCATTTTGACATTAGCAGAAAGTCATCAATTAAGGCGGCTGAAACTGCCATGTTGGCTGGAAAGAACTTATTTGTTGTTACACAAAAAAACCCGGTGGAAGAAACACCGGGTTTTGACGGCATATATAATATTGGTACAGTTGTTGTAATTAAGCAGTTAAATAAGCTTCCGGACAATATTGTAAGAGTAATGGTAGAAGCCAAATCAAAAGGTCAGATTTTGGCATTTAATTTTGAAGAGGGCTATTTTCAGGGAAAAATTGATTTACTTGAAGAGAAAGAAAACAACTTGTCAGAAATCGAAGAAGAGGCCTTTGTCAGAGAACTTAAGGACACAATAAGAGATTATAATGATATAACTCACGAATTAAGTGCAAATGCACTAAGAAGTTTAATGCATATGAGCAGTCTTAAGAATTTAATGAGACAGCTTCTTATGAGAGTTAGAGTAAAGTACCAGCTTAAGCAGACATTTTTGGAAGAAGATGATGTTGTAAGCCAGTTTGGAACGATTATTTCTTTCCTTAAGGAAGAAAACGAGATTGCTCTTATTAGAACAGGAATTATTGATAAGGTTAAACAGCGACTTGACAAGAACCAGCGTGAACATATTTTGAGAGAACAGATGCAGGTTATCAGAGAGGAACTTGGTGACGATTTTATGTCAGAAGCCGAGGAGCTTGAAGAGAAAATACATAGTTTAAATGCTGACAAAGAAGTAAAGGAACAGCTTTTAAAGGAACTTTCAAGATATAAAGGCACAATGGGAAATGCGGCAGAGGCTAATGTGTTAAGAACTTACATTGACACAATGCTTGAAATGCCTTGGAACAACACAACTGAGGAAAATCCGGACTTGCAGAACGCTCAGGATATTCTTGACAGAGACCATTATGGACTTAAAAAGGTTAAGGATAGAATTTTGGAATTTTTGGCAGTTAGGGTTTTGACAGGTGCAAAGGGTGACAGTCCGATTATTTGTTTAATCGGACCTCCGGGTACAGGTAAAACATCTATTGCAAAATCAGTTGCAGAGGCGTTAAATAAGAAATATGTAAGAATAAGTCTTGGTGGGGTGGATGATGAATCAGAAATCAGAGGTCACAGAAAGACTTATGTTGGTGCCATGCCGGGAAGAATTGCAACAGGTCTTAAGCAGGCAGGAACAAATAATCCTTTAATGTTATTTGATGAAATAGATAAGCTTGGAAGAGGCGTTCACGGTGATCCTTCTTCAGCATTGCTTGAAGTAATGGATTCTGAGCAGAATTACAAGTTTAGGGATAATTACATAGAAGTACCAATTGATTTGTCAAAGGTTCTTTTTATTGCTACGGCAAATGATATTAATACAATTCCGGGACCTTTGCTTGACAGAATGGAAATTATTCCAATTGAGGGATATACTGAAAACGAGAAATTCCATATTGCAAAGGAACATTTAATAGCTAAGGAATATGCGAAAAACGGTCTTAAGAAAAGTCAGTTAAATATTACTGATGAAGCAATTAAGACAGTAATTCAGAATTATACAAGAGAAGCGGGAGTAAGACAACTTGAAAGAGAGATTTCAGAGATTTGTCGTAAGGCAGCAAGAAATATAGTTCAGAAAGAAAAGAAACATTTAAAGGTTACATCAAAGAATATTGAAAAATATCTTGGCCGTAAAAAGTATGAAGCTGATATGGCAAATGAGAAGGACGATATTGGAATCGTAAGAGGTTTGGCATGGACTGCAGTTGGCGGAACAACTCTTCAGATTGAAGTTAATACAATGCCGGGTAAAGGTGTTCTTAAGTTAACAGGTCAGTTAGGTGACGTAATGAAGGAATCGGCCCATATTGCATTAAGCTTTGTAAGAAGTATTGTTGCAGACTACGGTGTAGACAAGAAATTTTTTGAAGAAAATGATATTCATATCCATGTACCTGAAGGAGCGGTACCAAAGGATGGACCATCGGCGGGCATTACTATGGCAACGGCAATTCTTTCAGCTGTGGCAAAGATACCTGTAAAATGCTCAGTGGCAATGACAGGTGAAATTAATCTTCGTGGTAATGTTATGCCGATTGGAGGATTAAAAGAGAAACTTTTGGCAGCTAAGAATGCAGGCATAAAGATGGTTTTGGTCCCTAAAAAGAATAAGCCTGATGTGGAAGAAATATCAAAAGAGATTACAGATGGATTAGAAATAGTTTTTGTAGAAAAAATGGAACAGGTGCTTGAAAATGCACTGGTAGAACAGGAGCAAAAATGATAATAAAAAATGTAGAACTTGAAACAGTCTGTGGTATTACAAGTAAATTACCAGATAATCAACTATGTGAAATAGCTTTTGCAGGAAAATCTAATGTTGGAAAGTCATCATTAATTAACGGATTAGTGAACAGAAAGGCATTGGCAAGAACGTCATCACAGCCGGGAAAGACTCAGACCATAAATTTTTATAATGTAAATAAAGAATTATATTTTGTGGATTTGCCGGGATACGGATACGCAAATGTGTCTTTAAAAGTTAAGGAACAGTGGGGAAAAATGATTGAAAGATATCTTCACGAATCTCAGGTTTTGAAAGCTGTTTTCTTACTAATTGACATTAGACACGAGCCATCAGCTAACGATGTAAATATGTATCAGTGGATTTTGGCAAATGGTTATGAACCTATTCTTATTGCCACAAAAGCTGACAAGATTAAGAGAAGCCAGTTGCAGAAGCACATAAAAATGATTAAGACGGAATTAAATGTTGTACCGGGAACTAAAGTACTTACATTTTCAGCATTGACTAAACAGGGAAAAGATGAAATACTAGATCTTATAGAAGAAATAGTGGAGGAATAAAAATGGCACTTGAAGCTGAAACATTATACAAATTAATAATTATGCATATGTTAAATAAAGTTGAATTTCCACTTACTAACTCTCAGATTTCACAGTTTTTCTTAGAAAACGAATACACTAATTACTTTACTGTTCAAAAATCGTTAAGTGAGTTAATAGAGGATGGATTTGTTTTCTTAAATGTTAATAGAAATACTTCATATTATCATTTAACTTCAGAAGGAAGAGAAAGTCTTAAATTCTTCGAGAACAAGATTCCCAATCCAATAGTGGATGACGTGGATATGTTCCTTATGAATAATAAGTACGAGCTTAGAAATGAAGTGGGAACAGTGTCGGATTATTACAGAGCATCTAACGGCGACTATGTGGTTCACTGTCAGGTTAAAGAAGGGGACAGCACCCTTATTGAAGTAAACGTAGCAACACCTGACAAAGAAACAGCATCAAAGATGTGCGCCACATGGGGGATAATGACCATGGACGCCGCTGTCATGGTCACAGACACCACGGCGATGAGGCGCAGGCTCTTCTGGTAGAGATTGTGCACCTCGGCATGGTTGCGCGCACCGTAATGGAAGCTGACGATGGGTGCGCTGCCCACGGCATAGCCCACGAACACCGCCACGAACAGGAAGGCGGCATACATGATGACGCCGTAAGCCGCCACGCCGTCTTCCCCGACCAGCCGCAGCAGCTGGAAGTTATACAGGATATTGACCAGCGACATGGAAAGGCTTGTCATCAGTTCAGAAGAGCCGTTGATGCAGGCATCCCACAGCACGCGGCCGTAAAACTGCGTTCTGCACAGGTGCAGACAGCTGGTATTGTTGCGGCTGATAAAATAAAACACCGGCAGCACGCCGCCCACCAGCTGGCTGATAAGGGTGGCAAGGGCAGCGCCCTCCACGCCCCAGTGCAGCATCCCCACCATTACCACGTCCAGCACCATGTTGGTGCAGCCTGCACCCACCGTGAACCAGAACCCCAGTGTCGGTTTTTCCGCCGTGACAAAGAAACTCTGGAACATGTTCTGTAAAATAAAGGTGGGCACGCTGACCATCAGCACCCGGCCATACCGGACGGCGAAATCCAGCATCTCGCCCTTGGCACCCATCAGGATCGCCACCGGGCGGAGGATGAACAGGCCCAGCACCGAGAGCGCCACGCCAGCAAGGAACGCCGCCAGGACAAACAGACTGAAATAGCGGTTTGCCTTGTCCTCGTCCCCCTCGCCCAGGGTGATGCCCACAATGGCGCTGCCGCCGGTGCCCAGCATAAAGCCCACCGTGCCAATGAGCATGGGCAGCGGCATGATCAGGTTGACCGCTGCAAAGGCTGTTTTGCCCACAAAGTTGGAGACACACAGACCGTCCACGATACCATAAATGGACGTGAACAGCATGGTACCGATGCAGGGCAGCACAAAGCGCAGCAGGCGCGAATAATTAAAATGATCCGATAATTGGATTTTCTGTTTTGCCATGAAATCTCCTTTTCCTGGTAGATCCAAAAAAATGCAAAAAGGCCGGACAAGACCAGCAGCACGATGCCTGCCCTCCTCTGCTGTGTGGCTACGGCCAACACAGCCTCCGGGCTGACACTCGCTGCGGCATCTTATCCGGCCTTTCCATTACGTTGAAACAGCCCTCCGATGAGCAGAAAAGAGTATAACAAAGTTCATTTTTATTGTCAAGTTTGTTTTTTTCGTTTGTACGGCAAAAAAGCGTCTTTTCCGCTCCAAAAGCAGGTTGCAATCCGCCGTTCTCGTGTTATACTAAAGAGAAATCACTTTGTTATGGAATGCTTTTGACATCCCCTGTACCCCACATTCTCACAGGCATTCAACATAAGCGGTGTAAGCGAGGTCAAGAGTATGAACACCCAACACAAACCCACATATATCAGCTTATTCAGCAGTGCCGGTGTCGGCTGTTATGGCTTCAAGATGGCTGGCTTTGACTGCATTGCCACCAACGAGCTGCTGGAACGGCGGCTCAACATCCAGCGCTATAATCAGAAATGCAAATATCCCGGCGGTTACATCTGCGGTGACATCACGCAGGAACAGACCAAAAAGCTCCTGTACGATCAGCTGGCGCTCTGGAAAGCCAAAGAGCACCTTTCCCGCGTGGATGTCGTCATTGCAACGCCTCCCTGCCAGGGCATGTCCATTGCAAACCAGAAAAAGACCGACACGGAGATCGTCCGGAATTCTCTGGTGGTCGAGTCCATCAAGATCATTCAAAAGATCAACCCGCGCTTCTTTGTATTTGAAAACGTCCCTGCATTCATGAAAACGATCTGCACCGATCTCGACGGCACCAACAAATCCATTGCCGATGCCATTGAGCGCAGCCTGGGGCAGGAGTATTCCTATGCTGCCCGAATCATCAATTTTAAAAACTACGGGGCCTGCTCCAGCCGCCAGCGGACTGTCGTGATCGGCGTTTCCAAGGATTATGCAGACAGCATTTCCCCGCTGGAGCTCTACCCGGATCTTCTGCCGGAGCGCACCCTGCGGGAAGTCATCGGCGACATGAAGCCACTCAAGGAATTTGGCGAGATCGACCCCACCGATATTTACCATGCGTTCCGCATTTACCCGGAACATATGCGCGCCTGGATCGCGGATTTAAAAGAGGGACAGTCGGCGTTTGAAAACCCGGATGACAGCAAAAAGCCACACCAGATCATCAACGGCGAAATCGTCATCAACAAGCAAAAGAACCGCGACAAATACAAGCGCCAGTATTGGGACAAAGTAGGCCCCTGCATCCATACCCGGAACGACCTGCTGGCCAGCCAGAACACCATCCACCCCAGCGACGACCGTGTTTTCAGCATCCGAGAGATCATGCGGATGATGACCGTCCCCGAATCTTTCCGCTGGGTGGACCGCGATCCGGACACCCTCAACCAGCTCCCGGAAAAAGAGAAGCGCGCGTTTCTCAAAAAAGAGGAGACGAAGATTCGCCAGTCCTTAGGCGAGGCTGTTCCTACCGCCATTTTTCACTCCATTGCAGAAAAGATCGCGGATGCCCTGGCACACCCGCCGCTCCCGACCCTTGAGATCAACAAGATCATCGCGACGAATCACCTGTCCGATGCCGAGGCCCTGAAAGAGTTCCTCACGGAAAATCCTCTGGACCTGGCTTTCTCTACCCTGAGCCGAATCGCAGAGCTTTCCAACACCAACCGGACGGAGACCGCCGCTTTTTTTACCAGCAAGACCCTCATTACCGAAATGATGAAGACCCTCCCCGTCTCCGAGCAGGAAACCGTCCGGATCCTGGAGCCTTCCGTCGGAGTTGGAAATTTTATCCCGTTCATCCTCAAAAAATTTGAGGGGAAGAACCTCCAGCTGGATATCGTGGATATCGACTCAGCCAGCCTGGAGCTGGCGAAAATCCTCTTACAAAAGTATCACGTTCCCGACACCTGCACCATCCGTTACATCAACGATGACTTTCTCCTGCATGATTTCCCGGACCGGTACGACTATGTGATCGGGAACCCTCCCTTTTTCAAATTAAAAGCCAGTGATCCCCGCCTCCCGCTCTACCGTCTGGAAGCGAAAAACAAGAACACCAGCAACATCTGCTCGTTTTTTCTGGAAAAATCGCTCCGCCTTGCCAAATACGTTGCGCTGGTTTTCCCCAAGTTCCTCCTCAACACGCCGGAGTTTTCCACCACCCGTGCAGAGCTGGCGCAAAAATCGGTGGATGCCATTCTGGACTTTGGCGAAAAGGGCTTCCCGGGCATTCTGGTGGAGACCATTGCCATTTTCATCAACAATCTAGCGGCCCCGGCCAACACCAAAGTTTTTTCGCTCACGCACCGGCTCCATCTCACCCAGCCACAGGCGTACATTTTTGACCCGGAGCTTCCCTACTGGATCATTTACCGGAACCAACTGTTTGACTCTGTTTGCCGAAAGCTGGATTTTGATGTTTTTGAAGTGTTCCGGGACCGCCAGCTCACCAATAAGCTCCTTTCTTCTTCCGGGGAGCTTCGGGTGCTGAAATCCCGCAACCTGAGCGATGACGGAAAAGAGATTCTGGACATTCCCGGATACGATTCCTACATTTCTTACGCTGCGGCTAAGCCCCTTTCCGTCTTCCAGTATCTCGATGCGTCCAATGTTTATCTTACCCCGAACATGACCTACAAACCGCGCATGATGAAAAAGCCTCCCCACTGTGTGGTGAACGGCTCCCTTGCCATCCTGATCCCTAAAGGCGGCATTGTCCCCACGGAAAAGCAGCTCGCGTACTTTTCCTCGGAAGAGTACCGGGCATTCTATCAGATCGCGCGGAACTTCCAGACGCGTTCTCTGAACGTGGACGCCTGCTCGGTGTTTTTCTACGGCCTGCTGCGGGACGAGGCAAAACCCGCGCCCGAAAAATTTGACACTTCCGTTCAACTTTCCTTTTTATGATCGTGTAAAGTGAGGGATGTATGATGCTGACCCAACAGTCGATCCGTGATTTTCTGGCACAGTCCGACTATGACATCCGTGAAAGCGGCAATGGCCGCTGGATCGACCAGAAGTGTACACCGGATGTTGTATGCGCCGTTGCTGACTTTATCTGCAACTATGTTGCGGATGATCCATCTCCGGAAAGCTATGTTTTTACCTCTAAAGAAATCTGGCATTCTGAATATGCCAGCCAGTACGTTGAAGCCGTCTTCAAAAAGCCAGCCCCCAAAAACAAAAATGCAAAGCATGAATACGACAAATTTTTTCAGCAGCCCATGGAACTGCTGGCTTATGCAAATGTGCTTGGCAAACAAAAAATAAAGGGCAAAAATTACTACTGGGTCAAACAAATCAATATTTTGGAATACATTGCTCTACGCGAACGAAATGCTCTCACATTTTTAAAGCTTTATATCGAAAAGGTTCTCCATGATAGCGAGCTTTCTCAAGACTTCGATCGTTTTTTTCAAGCTCCCTCTAAATCTTCTTACCGCGCTATAAAAAGCACTTTCTATGCATTCACAATCCAGTACACCAAAATCAATAAGCCCTTGGAATGCGGCCGCATCTTCACCAAAGTACTGAATCCATTGGCATACTCTCACAATACCCGTGGCACGAAAGGCGGAGATCTCTCTGCCGATCTCATCACCTACGATATGCTGATGTACAACCGCCCCAACTTTCGGGACATCTATGCCGACAAGCCCAAAGGCGTCACTCGGAAAGAGTATGCGGCAACGCATCCCATTGAGATCAACGAGGATTACTACCGCTACCAATCCAATAAGGCTACACGCTTCCTCCGCATTTTCAACGATCAGACCCGGAACGGGCAGACCGAACATCTGGAACCCGCACACCTGCTGGACAAGGCAACACACATGCACCACATCTTCCCGAAATCGCTTTACCCGGAGATCAGCTTCTATCTGGAAAATATCATTGCCCTGACGCCTACTCAGCCCCTCAATTACGCCCACCCCAATGGCCGCACGCAGGAGATCAACGAGCAGTATCAGCATCTGTTGCTGCTCTCCAAAGCAGACCGTATCCGGGAGAACCTTTCTTCTGCAAACGTCGAGCACATTTATGAGTTCAGTAATTTGCTGTTCGTGCTCTCCACCGGCTTTGAAGAGGATACCCCGCTTTCCATTGCCGATATGGATTTCTGCGCCGTTGTCAATGCCATCAACCGGCATTACGCTTAAAGAGCCTCAGATGCAAAAAGAGCACGCGTTTGCGTGCTCTTTTTTGCTGTGTTCCTTTCTTCTGTTTCACATCCCAGGCCGCCAGCCCGTGCAGTAGCGGGCGTAATCGCGGTCGGCCTGTTTGACGTAGAGCACCAGCTCCTCTTTGCCCTCCTTGTTGGTCCGCTCGCGGACCTTGGTGGGCAGGTTCTGGCGGTGGAGCAGCTCGATCTCGTCGTTCAGCTCCTCTTCGGTCTCAAATACATCCAGCTCTGTCCAGTGGGTGGCAAAGAGCCAGAATTTTACAAGATGTTCGTTCAAGGTTCGGCCTCCTGTCGGCTGTCAGATGGGTTCAGGCGGTAAAAGGGCGCGATGGCGTTCACGTCGCCGTGGCGCACGATGGAATAGGTGATGTCGCAGTAGGGCTGGA
>ENA-ORNP01003633-ORNP01003633.1-human-gut-metagenome-genome-assembly--contig:-NODE-3633-length-10636-cov-3.902750_pt1 | contig 10636 bp, 7 predicted proteins | sample MGYA00242119_ERZ509030 | MGnify/ENA primary metagenome ERZ509030 (study PRJEB26280, sample SAMEA2338708) | human gut metagenome | biome: human gut; feature: human-associated habitat; material: faeces...
AAGAATACGAAGCCGGAAATATATCTGAGAAAATTATTGTTTGCCAGAGGTTACAGATATGGCGTGAATTCAAAAAGTGTGCCGGGACATCCGGATATATATATGAAAAAATATAATACAGCAATTTTTGTACATGGGTGTTTCTGGCACAGACATGAAGGATGTAAATATGCTTACATGCCAAAATCGAGGATAGAATTCTGGCAGAAAAAGTTTGACGCAAATATAAAGAGGGATGAATGTGTTCGAAAAGAATTGGAAAGCAAAAAAATAAAAGTATTAATTGTATGGGAATGTACAATAAAGCGAATGAAAAAGGATAAAAAAACAGAAGAGGAAGTAATATCTTTAATAGAAAAATTTTTGCTTTCTTCTGAGTTTAAACTGGAAATATAAAATGGATTCCATAACTGGAATCCATTTTTACATTTTAGATAAATTACTTGACAAAAATACTGGAAATGGTAAAATGATATAAAAATAGCGAATTAACAAGGAGAAAAATCTATGGAAATATATAAAGAAAAAATACCATTAGATACCTGCGTTGTCAAGTCAATCGTCAAGTCAATTGAAAATGCAGACTATTTATATCAAAATTATTTGCAGGAAGAAAAGTTCCCAACAGATAACGGGAGTGAGGGGGCAAAATGGAATTATATTAACAGAGAAGTAAAAAACGATATGGAAGAAGGAAGATATCAAATGGAGGTGCTGTATCGTGGACCGTGGAAATTTTTGGGAATATATGACCGGACGACCAGATATTTCTACACCCTTATGCGAGAGAAGAATCTTCTTTCTTTGCGAAAAAATCAGAGTACAAAACTTTTTCATTATATGAATGCACTTAGTCGTTTAAATGAAGGATTAAAAGATGAGTATGTAGTAGAAAATGAACAGCTATGTTTATTTCCAGATATGATATATGATGAAGAAGGAGAGGAAACCTTAGATCGAATATTGGAGAAGCTCATTGCTAAAATTGATGGTTCCATAGAACGATATGTTTTAATATCCTTTGATATTTCGCATGGTCAGGTAATCGCAATTAAAGGGACCGTTCCTGCGGTTGGAATGAATTACTATAAAGAGGAGGACTGGGCTGATTTATTAAATGCATCATATTCTACGGATGATACTGGGGCATCAGAAGAAGTTTCAGAAGAAATTGTGATGCTGGAGCGTAAACCAAAGCTTCGTAGAAGAAAAAGAAAAGAAGAGCATGGAAGTGCTGAACAAAAATAATTCAGGAGGAACAAAATGACGTGATGAAAGGTCAAGCTGGATTTAATGGGAAGAGGCTAAAAGCCGCACGTTTGTATAGAGGACTGACAATATCGGAAGTAGCGAAAATGTCTGATGTGTCAAAACAGGCAATATCTCAATTTGAAAACAGTAAGGCAGAACCTAAATTAGAAACATTAATGAAGATAATGCAAATATTAAAATTTCCAAGAGAGTATTTTTATGAAAATCCGGAAGATAAAGTAGTAGTTGGAGATACGTATTTCAGATCTTTGTCTTCAACAAGTAATAAAGAACGTCTTACACAGATAGAATGTGTTAAGCTATTAGTTGCTGTTTATCGGGGAATTGATGAATATATAGCATTTCCAGAACTTAATTTATATACAGTTCCGGAAGATTTTGACTTTAATGTTGAAACACTGGCAAAAAATGTGCGTGAATTTTGGAATTTAGGGAATGAGAGAATATTAAATCTTGTCAGTGTATTGGAAAAAAATGGAGTGATTGTAAGCACACGATTTACAAATGGAAAAAAAATAGATGCATATAGTCAGATTGAAAATATAAATGATAAAATAGTTGCTGTTATTATTTTGGGAGATGACAAGGAAAATGCATTTAGAAGAAATTTCAGTGCGGCACACGAACTGGGACATTTGCTATTGGATGATTTCTATGATATAGAAGGAATGAATAAAGTTGAATATAAAGAAATGGAAGACACAATGAATCGTTTCGCAGGAGCATTACTGGTACCGGAGGAGGTTTACAGGGCTGATTTACAGACCAATGCAAAAACAGAACTTAATTTTTATATTCAAATGAAAAAGAAATACGGTGTATCTGCTGCAGCATTGATAGTAAGAGCGAGACAATTGGAAGAGATTACAACAAATCAGTATCAATATCTGATGAAACAATTGTCACAAAAAGGTTACAGAACCTGTGAACCGTATGATAAAGAAACCAAACAAATGCAGCCAAGATACTTAAAAGAAGCGATGAAAATGATTATCGAGGAAGATAAAATAACTGGAACTGAATTTTTAGAGGTTGTTTCTGAAAATGGTACCAGTATATCAGAAGAAATAGTAGAGAATGTTCTTAATTTGGAGAAAGGATATCTGAGGATGAATGACAGTTCAGGAGAAGTTGTTACGTTAGCAAGGCGTTAAAGAAGATGGAAGGGGAGGTAGATTATGCAAACAGTTGTACTTGATGCGCTAATTCCAAGAGAAGATTTTGAAATAGCTTCAGACATAGGAAATGGTGGAAATACAAGAAACAAAACAACATTGTCAATTGAGGATTTAAAGTATGATTCGTTCTTTTTTGCTGCATTAAGAAAACCTATTTTTCAAAGAGAAACCAACGAATGGGATCCCAAAAAAATATGTGCAATGATTGAAAGTTTTGTGGATGGAGAATTAATTCCGGCAATTATATTATGGAGAAATCAAAGTGGATATATATTTGTGATTGATGGTGCACACAGACTAAGTAGCCTGGGGGCTTGGATAAATGATGATTATGGTGATGGTATAGTATCACTAAAATATTATGAAAATTATGTATCAGAAGAACAAAGAAGGATAGCTGAGAAAACAAGAAAATTAGTAAATGAAAAGATTGGATCATTCAGAGAAATAATGGAAATCTGCAGAAATATAAATATTTCCACTGATGAACGAAAGAAAAAAATTGCAAAAAATTTGGGGGCATTAGCATTGCAATTGCAATGGGTTGAAGGAAATGCAGATAAGGCAGAAGACTCTTTTTTAAAGATTAATCAATTGGCAACTAAAATAAGTAATGCGGAGTTAGAATTGATTCAAAAACGAAATTATGCGTATGCACTTGCCGCACGAGCAATTGTTAGGGCTGGAAAAGGATATAATTATTGGTCATCTTTTGATGAAGAAATACAGAAGAAAATAATTGACAAATCTAAAGAGGCAAATATTTTAATGTTTGGGCAAGGTCAATATACAGCGGATGATATCAATAATTTACCGATTGGCGGAGCACAGATATCAACATTCACATTGGACGTGGTTACACAAACTGTCAAAATATGTAATGGAATCATGAAATTAGATACAGCTAAAGAAGCTTCGGAGAATGAAGTACTTAAATGTATTGAAAATACGTTGAAAATTTTGCAGTATATTAATTCAAAAGAAAAATTTTCTCTTGGCTTGCATCCATTCATATATTTTTATTCGGATATTGGAAACCACAAAATTGGCTCATATTATGGAATATTATTATTCGTGAAAGATTTGATAGAACATAAAAAAATAAATGAGTTTATAGATATAAGAGAAAAGTTTGAGCAGATTATATATCAATATAATTTTTTAGTTCAACAAATTATTAGAAAATATCGACAATCAAAACGAGCGTATTTTTATGTTAAAGATTATTTTGCTGTTATTATGAAGATTTTAAGTGCTCATCCGGAATATAGTACAGAACAAGTTATAGAAAAATTGAAACAGGAGGATGAATTTAAATTTCTTCAGACGGAAATTGTTGATAATGAAGAAGTGTCGGTAAAAAGCAACTTTTCAAGGGGACGAAAGCAACAAATAAAAATAAGAACTTTTGTATCTACATTGCCTAAATGTCCAATATGTGGAGGATATTTAGATAATAAATCAATTTCGGTTGATCATATAAAAAGGAAAGCAGATGGAGGAAACAATTCTATTAGCAATGGACAGGTGACTCATTTGTACTGTAATACAACATATAAAAACTAGACTTTGGAGTTGAAGGATAAATACAAATGATAACACCATGATAACAAAATCCCCAAAAATCATGCGGACACAACGGAAAATCCGGATTTATCCACACAAATCACACGAAAAATCACCATTTGCACACCGCAATACACAGGTCTGATGTCGTACAGGAGGAAGTGTATTTACTGCAAGACCAGCAAAACTTGCGGCCTGGAGAGACACAGGGATGGCAGACGTTCCTGGCAGAGCACTGGCGGAGAATGGCTAAGCGACAGTCCTAGAAGGGGCTGCCGAAAGTACCGGTTTTCTCAAAAGAGATATGAGATTTAATTTCTTTTGAGATGGTAGTACAGTCTTTGCCGAGTTCCTTGGCAATGGATTTAAAAGAAAGATGTTGGTTGAGAGAGGTTTCAATAAGAATTCTGGCTTCAAGGTTTAAATGTTTCTGTTTCTGCATAAAGGACTCCTTACTGCTGGGAAGGAAATGCCATGTTTGTAGAAAGAATTATAAAGGAAGATTCGGAAGAATTAAATTCCACCTTTGAAAAAGAGCGTTTGTAAGATTAAATTCCACTGAGGGGTGGAATTTAGCTTTGCAAGTGAAACAGCTCATTTTTTACAGAAGAAGAATGCCTTTTATGCTGTTAGAAAAACTACAGATGTGGTAAAATGAAAAAGATACTACTGCGACACCCTTCCGGGAAAGAGTACCGGCAGAAAGTGGATGAAAAATCCGGAGACATGAGGGATGAGAGATGAATGAGAAAGTACAACAGACAGAAACCGGAAATGCGCTGCAGCGTTTCCTGAAACGGAAAAACATTATTTTTTCGGCAAAACGTTATGGAATCGACGCGTTGGGCGCGATGGCGCAGGGATTGTTTGCATCGCTTTTGATCGGTACAATTATCGGAACGCTGGGAGAGCAGATCGGAAGTCAGGTGCTGGTGGACGCCGGAGGCTTTGCAAAAAGTGTGGCCGGACCGGCGATGGCAATTTCGATCGGCTATGCACTGCAGGCACCGCAGCTGGTGTTATTTTCCCTGCTTGCAGTCGGGGCGGCAGCCAATTCCCTGGTCGGCTACGCCCTTCAGGCGCCCCCCATGGTACTCTTCTCCCTGGTGACCGTTGGGTATGCCTGCAACGCCCTGGGCGGGGCGGGCGGACCGCTTGCAGTTTTGATCGTTGCGATTGTGGCGGCGGAATGCGGCAAGGCGGTTTCCAAGGAAACGAAGATTGATATTTTAGTCACGCCTCTGGTGACAATCCTTTTCGGAGTGCTGCTGTCGATGTGGTGTGCACCGACAATCGGAGCTGCTGCGAGCGCAGTCGGAAGCCTGATCATGTGGGCGACGGAGCTGCAGCCGTTCTTTATGGGTATTTTGGTATCGGTTATTGTAGGTGTTGCGCTGACGCTGCCGATCAGCTCTGCAGCGATTTGCGCGGCGCTGAACTTAACCGGGCTAGCCGGGGGTGCGGCAGTTGCGGGCTGCTGTGCGCAGATGGTCGGCTTTGCGGCGATGAGTTTCAAAGAAAACAAGTGGAGCGGACTAATTTCCCAGGGATTGGGCACAAGTATGCTGCAGATGGGCAATATCGTAAAAAATCCGCGCATCTGGATTCCACCGACGCTGGCGGCAGCCATCACCGGACCGATTGCGACCTGTCTGTTCCGGCTTCAGATGAACGGACCCGCAGTTTCCTCCGGAATGGGAACCTGCGGACTGGTGGGACAGATCGGCGTTTATACCGGCTGGCTGGAAGAAATTGCAGCGGGCAGTCGGAGTCAGATTACAGCGTTTGACTGGATCGGCATGATCTTGATCTGCTTCGTGCTTCCGGCGGTGCTGAGCCTGGTGTTTGGACAGATTTTAAGAAAAATCGGCTGGATCAAAGAAGATGACCTGAAGCTGTAAAGCATTTGGACAAGAAGGCAGCATTCAGATAAAAGCGTTATCAGAGGAAAGACTGCTGCATTTACGGCAGTAAAGGAGGGTATATGATTTCTGAAAAAAAGAGCGGAGCGCCGTACTTAAACGTCTGGTTCGGCAATTTTTACCGACCGGCGTATGACGATCAGGCGTTTGTCGCAGAGGGGATGGAGCTGTTAAAAAAGCTCGGCTTCAACAGTGTTTTGCTCGATTCCAAGGACTGGGAGGATTTTCGGGAACGCTATGAGGGAAAGCCTGCGAGCCAGTATGTCGGCATGCAGGAGTTTATGATGGAGCAGATCAAAAAGCAGGGGATGAGCCATACATTTCTGGCGATTTATCTGAATGCAGATAACCTGTATCCGAATATTCGCTTTAGCCCGCCGGTGTTCGGGGAATCTGTTGTGACGGCAAAAGGCAATGACGGTCGCTGGTATCGTTATTGGTCGGAGAAAGCGCAGGAGACGATGACGGAGCACGTTTCACAGCTTTTAGAGATGTACGGTGAAAATATGACCCGGATCGAAGTGGACGGGGAAGAAAAAAAACCGCTGTGCAGCATGTGGGATCCGGTCGTTGCACCGAGCTTCGATGAGGATGGAAAAAAGCGCTATCGCAGCTGGCTTGAAAAACGTTATAACGGAGATATTGAAACCTTTAACCGTTTCTACAAAACGGAAGCAAACAGCTTTGAAACGATCGAACCCGAGCAATACTGGTTTGAACTGCGTTATCCTGGAAAAAATGGTTTTTCGGAAAAAGAGCTGAAAGACCGGGACGAAAAATGCCGCGTATGGATGGATAACCAGCGCTGGAAAAGCGACGAGCTGGTGCTTTATTTTGAAGCGATGCAGAAAAAGCTCCATGCACTTGATCCGCAGCTGTATCTGTGCCCGGATTTGAGCCAGTGGGGATATTTTTTGAACGTGGATGGAAGCTTTTTAACCGGTGCAGGGCTTTCTGATCTGTGGGATACGGCGGTGCGAGGCGCTGATTTTTACCGGATTGCCCCGTATGTGGATGCGGCGCATTTTATTTCTGTGCCGGTGCTTCCAAACGGCGACCCGGACTGCTATGTGACAGCATGTCAACACAGCATGATGCGGAATATGAATCGTGGCAGATCCTTTGTCGGCGGTATTTACTGGGGAAGATTTGTTTATAATGACCTATATGCGTGGATTTCTCCGTGTGAGGCGGTCGCCTCGATGGCGGCGTCCGGCGCTTCCGGATATGCGTCTTACGGCATGTGCGGGTTAGACGACGGCGGCGTGTTACACCGGATGCCGGAAGCATTCTGCAGGTCTTTAGAAGAAGGCAACCGCTGGTGGAAAGAGGTTGTCCCGAGACTCGGAGGGAGAAAAGCTGCAAAGGCAGCAGTGCTGTTCCCGTCTGCGATGGCGCTTGCAGAGACGTTTGACACGGAGCACAATCATGACAGGCGGCTGGATCTTCTGGGCTGGTATAAGGCTCTGGAGGACTGGCAGATCGACGTTGACGTTGTAGATGGCAGCATTTTCAAGGATCAGACAGCAGATCAGTACGAGGTGCTCGTGCTCGCGGCAAACGACTGCTATGCGCTTGACCCGGATTCTGAACTGGAGCAGGGCATTGCAGCATGGGTAAAAAATGGCGGAATGCTGCTGCACGGACCGATGGATTTGCTTGCACAGGCGAGCGTTGGCAGCTGCTGCCTTTCCCATGGAAAGGATGCGTTTGAGTGCAGCGGCGAAAAGGGAATGCTGACCGGAACGCAGTTTGGCAGCTTCGAGGAGGAAAACGCCGACGTGCTCGCAGTCTGGGAAACGGACGAAAAGCCTGCGATTGTCAAGCGCACATTTGGAAAGGGAACCGTTTGCGAAATCGGATTTTTCTACGGCTTTGAATACACCGGCAGAATCGCACCGCACGTTCCGCTGACGCAGCGCAATAACGAGCTGTACCCTTTGACCATGCTGAAAAAAGATCCCGTAGGGATGCTTCTGGAAGAAAAATTCGGCACGACACTGACCCGGAAAAAGGGCGTTGAGCGCGCAGAATTTGAAAACGGTACGGTCATCGTCAACCACAGCTCCTATCCGTGCAGAATCGATGAACCCGGAACACGCTATTTCCAGAATCCCGAACTGTACCAGGATTTGGACAGCAAAATCCTGCTCCCGCATATGGGAGTTTTTATCGAGAGGAAAGTTTGAAAAATGTTTTAAACTTTTCAGAGTGCGCTGTCGCGCGTTGACTTCTCGATGGAAGATCGTTATAATAAAGACCACGGCTTTTGCTGTGGTCTTTATTTATTCATGACAATAGAATGCTCACAGAGCATGCATTCTATTGTTGTATAGGAAACTTCGTTTCCATACGATAAGTAACGCTCTACGAGGATGCGCGCTCGGTGCAAGGGTAGATGGTTGCCGGAGCAACCGCGCCTCGGCGCGAGAATGTGCCAAGGCACATTCTTTTTCAAAAAAAATAGAAAGTTGAGAAATTGATGATAAATAAAAAAACAAAATTTTGTAAAGCTGCAGCGCTTCTGGGCGCGGCTGTTATGATGATTTCTGCGCTGGCAGGCTGCGGGAAAAATACGAAGGTCGTTCTGACGGCGGGTCTGAAAAAGAACGAGGTATTCCGGATTTCGAGTGCATCTTGTATGCTGCCGGAGGTGATGGTATATCTGACGAACATGCAGAATCAGTATGAATCCGTCTATGGAAGCCAGATCTGGAACGCTTCCGACGGACAGCTTTCGCTGGAGCAGGAGGAACGGGAACAGGTGTTGACACAGCTGGCGAGAATCAAGGTGATGAACCTGCTCGCCCAGAAAAAAGAAGTGACGCTGGATGATAAGGAAAAGGAGCGCGCGGCAGCGGCGGGCAGGGAATATTTTACTTCCTTGAACAGCGCGGAGGTGACGGCACTCAATGTGACGCAGGATCTGATTACGAAGATGTATGAAGAGTATGCGCTTGCAGAAAAGGTTTATCAGACGATTGTAGAAAATGTCAATCCGGAGGTCAGTGACGATGAAGCGCGCACCATCACGGTAGATATGATCAGGGTCAGCGATTCTGCCAAAGCTTCCCAAGTGCTTGGCAAGGCAAAGGAAGAGGGTGTGGATTTTGAGACGCTTGCGCAGGCGGAGAGCGAGGACCAAACGGTGACGCAGTCGTTTGGAAAAGGCGAGGTTCCGGAAGCACTGGAAAAGGCGGCGTTTAATCTCGGCAAGGACGAAATCAGCGACGTGGTGGAATCAGACGGAAGTTACTATATTTTAAAATGTATCAGCACGTTCGACGAGGCGCAGACCAAAGCGAATAAAGAAAAAATAGTAAAACAGCGCCAGAGCGAGGCATTCGATACGGAATATACGGCGTTTGAGCAGACATTGGTACGTCAGCTCAACGAGGAACTCTGGAATTCCGTCACGATGATTCATCAGGACGATGTCAAAACTTCCAGCTTTTTTGAAGTATACCAGATGTATTTCCAGCATCAGGAGTGAGCAGGAATAGCTGGGCATTCCGGCAGGACGTCGCGCTTCCGGCTTATGAAAACTGCCCTGTCGGACGCTGCGTTTCAGCTTATGAAAACTGCCCGACAGTGCGCTGTACCCTGTTTATGAAAAATTTAGAATTGCGGGAAACGCGGCAAGCATGCGGGTTTTCAAAGAATTATTAGCACTCAACTAAAATGAGTGCTAATTTTTTATTGACTTTTTGAAACGACAGGACTACACTATGGATAAAGCTTGGAGGAAAGCTTCTCCAGGCATCTGAAAACGAACTGAGAAAGAAAGGATCGTGATATTTCATGGCTGAAAAGCACGGAGCATTATCAATTAACAGCGACAATATTTTTCCGATTATTAAAAAGTGGTTATATTCGGATCATGACATTTTTTACAGAGAGCTGATTTCCAACGGCTGCGATGCCATTACGAAGTTAAAGAAGCTGGATATGATGGGAGAATACGAGCTTCCGGAAGGCTACAAGCCCAGAGTGGATGTTATCGTTGATCCGGATGCAAAGACCATCCGGTTTATCGATAACGGTGTCGGCATGACTGCGGATGAGGTGGAGGAATACATTAACCAGATCGCATTTTCCGGCGCGACAGATTTTATCGCAAAATATAAAGATAAGACAAACGACGACCAGATCATCGGTCATTTCGGCCTGGGCTTCTATTCCGCATTTATGGTAGCAGATGAGGTGCATATCGATACCCTTTCCTGGCAGAAGGATGCAAAGCCGGTTCACTGGGAATGCGATGGCGGCACAGAATACGATATGCAGGACGGTACCCGCACAGAAGTCGGTACCTGCATTACCCTGTTCTTAAACGAGGACTGCCTGCAGTTCTGCAACGAGTATAAGGCAACCGAAGTGATCAAAAAGTATTGTTCTTTCATGCCTGTGGAAATTTACGTTTCCAGAGCCAATACACCTGAGACACAGACGATTCTTGCGAGTGAGAAGCTCGACAGCGATCATGTGATCGAAGAAGTGAAGAAAGAAAAGGAAGAAGATCCGGATAAGCTCAAAATTACAAAGCGTCCGGAACTGATCAACGATACTCACCCGCTCTGGACGAAGAACCCCAGTGAATGCACAAAGGAAGAGTACATTGATTTCTACCGCAAGGTATTTATGGATTACAAGGAGCCTCTGTTCTGGATTCATCTGAACATGGATTATCCGTTCAAC
>ENA-ORNP01003635-ORNP01003635.1-human-gut-metagenome-genome-assembly--contig:-NODE-3635-length-10630-cov-2.810780_pt1 | contig 10630 bp, 6 predicted proteins | sample MGYA00242119_ERZ509030 | MGnify/ENA primary metagenome ERZ509030 (study PRJEB26280, sample SAMEA2338708) | human gut metagenome | biome: human gut; feature: human-associated habitat; material: faeces...
TCCACCAGCTCCACGGGCCCGACTGGCAGTCGGCATATCCTTCCAGTTCCGTATCGCTCACGCGGGCGATGCGGGCGTCGCGCACGCGGAATCCGTAGTCCCATTCGGTCGGAAAGAGCAGGTCGATCAGTATGCGCGATTCGTTGCGCTCGGGGAAGGTGTAGCGGTGGACGCCGCAGCGGGTGGTGGCGGTGAGTTCGGCCCGCACGGCGTGGTCATAGAGGTAGACGGAGTAGTAGCCCGGCGAGGCGGTTTCGCTCTCCTTGAGGATGCGCGAGTGGTAGCCGGCGTTGGCTCCCCGGTACGGAGAGTCGGTCGAGGGGTTGCCGATGGCCAGGTCGGCCGTCGTCGGCATGATCATCAGCCCTCCCATCGTCCAGGCGTGGAGGTGGCTGAAGCCCGAGACGTTGTGGATCGAGTATTCGTAGCCGCCCATCCAGACGTCGCCCTGGTTGTCGGGGCCGAGCTGTACCATTCCGAACGGAGCCTGGGCATAGGGCCCGAGCATCCAGCGGGAGTTCGAGGTGCCGATGAACAGATCGACATAATCGACCGGCTGTTTGTCGCTTCCGGCGGCTGCCGCAGCCGGGCCGCCGGCCAGAAGCAGCGGCAGCAGGAGGTGTCGTAGTTTCATAGTATGTACCATTATTATTAATATGTAGGAACAAATATCGCAAAAATTGTTGGATTTTCAACCGGAATCGTTAATTTTGTTCATCGGATCGCACGTGCGGTCCCCGATCTCCCGAAAAAAACATGAAAAACGAACGCTTTGCAATGAAGAACCGACGGTTTTTGAGCCGGTTGTTGGCAACCGGCCTTTTCGCCCTTCTCTCCGGTGCAGTTCCGGTGCGGGCACAGGTCTCGTTCGGACGAGCCGAAAAATGTGTGGATGACTGGCTTTTCCGCCTGGGTGACGATACGACGGCCCGCATGCCGGCTTTCGACGACAGCGGCTGGCGCCGTCTGACGCTGCCGCACGACTGGTCGGTCGAGGCGCCTCTGTCGCCTTCGCTAGCCAGCTGCACGGGTTACCTGCCCGGCGGGATCGCCTGGTACCGCAAGCACTTTGCTGTGACGGACTCCGCCGCACGCCACTACATCTATTTCGAAGGGGTTTACAACCGCAGTGAGGTCTATCTGAACGGACATCTGCTCGGCTGCCGCCCCAATGGCTACGTTTCGTTCCTCTACGACATGACCCCCTACCTGCAGCCGGGCGACAATGTGTTGGCCGTGCGGGTGGATCACGGCCGTTATGCCGATTCGCGGGGGTATACCGGTTCGGGCATCTACCGCGACGTCTGGATCGTGTCGGCTCCCGAGATCCACTTCGCGCAGTGGGGGACCGCCTGTCGTGTGGAGTCGCTGACCGATCGCCGGGCCCTTCTGGCTGTGGATTATGCGTTGGAGCGGCACGTGCCCGCGACCGACCGGCTGGAGGTGGCCGTAACGCTCCGTGACGCGGACGGTGTGGAGGTGGCTTCGGCCCGGCAGCGTGTCGGGGCGGGCGATGCGGACAGCCTCGGCGGAACGCTTCGTCTCCGGCTGAACAATCCCCACCGGTGGAATCTCGACGATCCTTACCTCTATACGCTGCAGGCCGATCTGTTGCGCAACGGTGAGCGGATCGACGGGTGCAGCTTCCGTACCGGCCTCCGCACGCTGACATTCGATCCCGACCGGGGCTTTGCCCTGAACGGCCGCTGGATGAAGGTCAAAGGGGTCTGCCTGCATCACGATGCCGGGGTGCTGGGTGCGGCTGTCCCGCCCGAAGTGTGGTGCCGGCGTCTGGAGAACCTGCGCGGAATCGGTGTGAACGCCATCCGCATGAGCCACAATCCGCAGGCTCCGGTGGTCTACGGCCTGTGCGACGAACTGGGGCTGCTGGTCATGGATGAGGCTTCGGACGAGTGGGAGTTCCCCAAGCGCAAGTGGATCGAGGGGTGGAACGTCGGCACGCCCGGTTTCGACGGCAGTTATGACTTCTTCGAGGAGTGGATCGAACGCGACGTGACGGACATGGTGCGCCGCGACCGGAACCACCCGTCGGTCTTCCTCTGGTCGATCGGCAACGAGGTGGATTACCCGAACGATCCCTATTCGCATCCGATCCTCGACGGCTCGAAGATCAACCAGCCGATGTTCGGCGGTTACCATCCCGATGCGCCCCATGCCGACCGGATAGGCCGCATCGCCAAACGGCTGGCGGCCTGTGTGCGGGCTGTGGACCGCACGCGTCCGGTGACCGGTGCGCTGGCCGGGGTGGTGATGTCCAACGAGACGGAGTATCCCGAGGCGGTCGATGTCGTGGGATACAACTATACCGAGGACCGTTACGACATGGACCATGCCGCCTACCCCGACCGGGTGATCTACGGAAGCGAGAACCGGCCCGATATCGACGCCTGGTATGCCGTGCGTGACCGCGATTTCATCTTCGGGCAGTTCATCTGGACCGGAACCGACTATCTCGGTGAATCGGGGCCCTGGCCTTCGCGCGGATTCTATACGGGCCTGCTCGATCTGGGCAGTTTCCGCAAGCCGCGGGGCTGGTTCCGGGCGGCGCTCTGGTGCGACGAGCCGGTGACCTACATCGGAACCTACCCGTCGGCCGATTACCTCTCGGTCGATGCCTGGGATGTGTGGAACTACGATGCCGGGCAGAGCGTGCGTGTGGTCTGCTATACGAACGCCCCGCAGGCGCGCCTGTTGCTCGACGGGCGGGAGGTAGGCTCCATGAAACCCTATGATCCGAAGACGGGAATCATCCACTGGGACATTCCCTTTGCTCCGGGAGAGTTGCGGGCCGAGGGGTGTGACGCCTCGGGCCGCGTGCTTTCGTCTTATGTGATCCGCTCTTCGGGCCGTCCCTTCGCGCTCAAGGTCTCGGCCGACAGGGTCGTGCTGCCGAAGGAGCGTGCCACGGCCCACCTGACCGTCGAGGTGGTCGATGAGCAGGGGGTTCCGGTAAAGCTGGGTGACAGCGAGATCACCTGTACGATCGACGGGCCGGCCGAATTGCTCGGTCTTGAAGGCTCGGATAATACCGACATGAGCGACTACACCGACAACCGGCATCGTGCTTATCGCGGGCGTCTGCTTGCATATGTGCGTACAACCGGCGAAACAGGCGATATTCGGGTCCGCTTCTCTTCGCCGCTGCTTCGCGGGACGGAGGTCGTGTTGAAGGCGGAGTAACGGCCCCGCAGCGGGCTGTGAAGCGTGCTTCGGAATGCGGGCGTCGGGCGGATGGAATCCGTTGGCGCCCGCTCTTCTTTTAAGCGGTTTGACGGTGCCGCTTATTCTGCCTGTTGTGCCGTGCCCGGGAGCCCGGAGTCGGAAAATGATGAAAAAAGATTCGAAGTATTGCATTTTTGAAAATCTCTTTCTATATTTGTGGTACGAATATATGTATGAACAAACATATATAATTCAAACATAAAAACACTAACCTAAATGAATCTGTTATGAAGAATCTGTACCAGACTTCCGCACGGACCCGTTGGGACGGATCGGGCGGAATCTTCAGAAAGTGTGCGGTCCTTTTGTTGGCGGTCTCGCTGCTGCCCGTGACGTTGTCCGCAGCCGGGTCGGAACCGGTCCGGTCCACGTCGCAGACCGAAGTTCCCCCCCCGCACAAGGACGTGCCGTCAGCGGAACGGTCCGCGACGGCAAGGGCGACCCGATTCCCGGAGCGGCCGTGACGGTCGTGGGTGGTTCGCTCGGCGTATCGACCGATGCTTCGGGCGCCTACCGCATCGAGGGGGTAGGAAGCAATGATGAGTTGGAATTCAGTTTCCTCGGTATGATGTCGCAGAAGGAGAAGGTCGGTTCGCGTACGCAGATCGACGTGACGCTGCGCGAGGACATGATCGGTCTGGAGGATGTCGTGGTGACGGGCTATACGGCCATGAAGCGTAAGGATATCACCGGATCGGTGGCTTCGGTGTCGGCCGAGCAGATCGCCCGCATCCCGGCCTACGACCTGACCACCAGCCTGGTCGGTGTGGCCGGTATCCGTGTCGATGGCGGTTCGATCCGCATCCGCGGTACGCGTTCGACCAATGCGGGCAACGACCCGCTGATCGTGCTCGACGGCATTCCCTACGACGAGACGCTCACTTCGATTAACCCGGGCGACATCGAGTCGATCGACATTCTGAAGGATGCCTCCTCGACGGCCATCTACGGTGCGAAGGGTGCCAACGGTGTGATCCTCATCACCACCAAGCAGGCCAAGAAGGGCGAGACGAAGGTCACCTACGACGGTTTCGTGGGTGTGGGCGTCAATAACTGGGGTACGCTCGACGTGATGGATGCCGACGAGTACATCGCCTTCCAGCGTGAGGCCAGCCGTGCTGCCGGCGTGTGGAACTCGCCCGAGGACGACAGCAAGGCCTTCTTCGGCGCCGAGATCGCCAACATGGGCAAGATGAACACCGACTGGATGGGCCGTTATTTCAATCAGAAGCGCCTGTGGCACAGCCATTCGCTGACCATTGCCTCGGGCAACGAAAAGACCCAGTACAAGATCTCGTTCAACTACAAGAACAACGAGGATCGCTATGAGGGCGACCACCGCGACTACTTCTACCTGACCACCGACCTGACGCATCAGGTGCTGCCTTTCCTGAAGGTGGGTATTTCGAACCGGGCGTTCTACAACGTGAGCCACGACAAGCCCGACATGTTCGACACGTTCCTCCACATGTCGCCGCTGACGCCGATCCACAACGAGGACGGCTCCTACAACGAGTATCCGTTCGGTGACCCGTTCGTGAAGAACCCCTACATGAACGAAACGGACGGCGCTTACGAGGACAAGACCGAGGAGTGGAAGATCTACATGCGTTTTTTCGCGCAGGTGGACCTCTACAAGGGCCTTACCTTCAATACCAACTTCGCCTATACGCCGGCCTTCTCCTCGCGCGGATACTACTATGACAACCGCAGCGTGGGTTACACCGACGAGCGCAACGTAGCCGGCATGCACAACAACCGCAAGGCCGACTGGGTATGGAACAACATCCTCAACTACAAGGAGACCTTCGGCAAGCACGCCATCGACGTGTCGGCCATCTTCGAGATGCAGAACCGCCAGACGGTGAACTCCTCGATGTCGGGCAAGGACCAGGAGTCGCCCGCCTACCTGTGGTACAACATGAACCGTCTGACCGACTCGAAGTCGATCAGCTCGGGCTTCATCCGCAACCAGATGGTTTCGGTCATCGGCCGCCTGCAGTATACCTTCGACGACCGCTACATCGTGACGGCTTCGTTCCGCGAGGACGGTGCCTCGCAGCTCTCGCCCGGCAACAAGTGGGCCTTCTTCCCCTCGGCCGCCGTGGCCTGGCGCATTTCGGAGGAGAGCTTCGTCAAGGACAACGTGGACTGGATTACCAACCTCAAGCTGCGCGCCAGCTACGGTATGACGGGTAACTACTCGATTGCGGCCTACGCCACGCTCGGTTCGCTCTACGGCTGCTACGCCAACTTCGGATTCGGAGGCGAAACCCACCTGCCGGGTCTGGAGCCCTCGACCCGTCCGACGCCCGACCTGGGCTGGGAGCGCAACAAGATGCTCGACATCGGTCTGGACTTCGGTTTCCTGAACGGCCGCATCTTCGGTACGGTCGAGTATTACGACTCGAAGAGCTACGACCTGCTCTACCTGAAGGTGCTTCCCTATACCACGGGCTTCAATCAGGCCTGGACGAACATCGGCGATACGCGCAACCGCGGTTGGGAGGTGTCGCTCTCGACGGTCCCCATTCAGAAAAAGGACTTCACGCTCAACGTCAATCTCTCCTACTACCGCAACAAGGAGGAACTGGTGCGCCTGCAGGATCCCAACATGAAGCAGGACCTGAACAACAACCTCTTCGTGGGCTATCCGGTGAACGGCGTGCACTACAACTACAAGCAGGTGGGCATCTGGCAGCTTGACGAGGCCGACATGGCCGCTCTCTACGGGCAGAAGCCCGGCGAGGTGAAGGTGGCCGATCTCGACGGCAACGGCGTGATCGACGGCAACGACCGCACGATCCTCGGCACGACGCGCCCCGACTGGGTCGGCGGACTGTCGATCAGCGGACAGTGGAAGAACCTCGACTTCTCGGTAGATATCTACGGCGAGTTCGGCGCCCTGGCCTATGACGGCCGCAGTACCGGCGGTTGGGCCAGCGAGCTGGGCCGCTGGAACACCTACAAGATCGACTACTGGACGCCCGAGCATCCGACCAACCGCTATCCCCGTCCGGTCGAGGGCCAGTCGATCAAGTACCTCGACGCTGCCGGCTACTATGACAACGACTACGTGAACATCCGCAACATCACGGTGGGCTACACGCTGCCCGAGCGGTGGATGGGCCGTATCGTCAAGAAGACGCGTTTCTACTTCACGATGAACGATCCGTGGGGATACAGCCAGTTCCGTGACCAGGGCGGTATCTCGTGGTGGGAGTCCTATTACATCTTCGGAGCCAGCGTTCAGTTCTAATCCTAAAACACAACGACCATGAAAAAGATAGCAACGATCCTCGCCTCCGCCGCTCTGCTTGCGGGTGTCACCGGCTGCGAAAGCTTCCTGGAGGAGGAGTCCTACGGATCGACCACCGATATTTTCAACGAGGAGAACGGACTCAAGGCGTTCGTGAACCTCTCCTATACGAAGATCAACAACCTCTACGGCGGCGACGGACAGTGGCCGCTGATGACCGAGCTGGGCACGGACATCTTCCTGCGCGGCAAGAACCAGGGCGATACGGGCCTTACGGACTACTACGGACTGGATGCCAACAACGGCAATGTCTCGTGGCTGTGGAACCACTGCTACAAGGCGCTGGCCAACATCAACATGTTCATGGAGACCATCGATACGACGCCCTTTGCCAATGAAGACGAAAAGCTGCAGTGCAAGGCCGAGATGCTCGTGATGCGCTCGATGTTCCTGTGGATCGTCACCGAGACGTGGGGCGACTCGTACCTGCCCCGCACGACCGACGAGACGGAGGGTATGGAGGCTCGCCGCTCCACGCGCGAGGACTTCTACAAGGAGATCATCGGCGGTCTGGAGCAGGTTGTCAATGAGGAAATGCTGCCCGACGAGCGCACTTCCGAGGCGGGACGCATCGACATGCCGACGGCCAAGGCTTTCCTGGCGCGCATGTACCTCTACCACGAGCAGTTCGAGGATGCCGAGCGATTGGCTTCCGAGGTGATCGACGGCCCTTACGGCTTCGAGCTGACGCCGTCGCTCAAGGACCTTTGGGCCGACGACAAGACCAACGACGAGTTCATCTGGACGACGAACTTCACCAACGACGAGTCCTATGCGCAGTATAACGGCTACTGGCAGTGGTATGCCATGTACATCGACCGCTTCCCCGGTGTGCAGACGATGCTTGACTGGACCGGTTACGGCGGTTGCCAGGCTATCCCGTCGCTTTACTACATCGACAATTTCAACCGTGAAGCCGACCTCCGCTGGCGGGATCTGCACCAGTGGGTATGGTATTACAACGATCCGGCAGACGACCGCTCGGAGTTCCCCGACAACCAGTGGCGCGAGTACATCGATACGGCGCTCTACTGCTGCCCCGACGTGCTGCCCGCAGCTGAGCGTGAGCGCATGAAGACCTGCTACACTTTCTTCGACCGCAACGACATGTACGATGCCAAGGGCGTTCCGCAGGACCGCTGGACCTTCATCGGCATGACCAAGTTCTACGACCACACCCGTCCGGGCAACATGTCCACGCTTTCGGACCGTTCCTATCCGGTAATTCGTCTGGGCGAGCTCTACCTGATCCGCGCCGAGGCCAACATCCGCCGCGCCAACCCCGATTTGAAGGCTGCCGCCAAGGATATCATGACGCTGCGCGAACGAGCCATCCGTCAGGATTCGGAGGATCCCGAGCAGAACGAGGCCTGGCGTGAGGCGATGACCGTTACCGAGGAGGACATGACCGTGGACTTTATCCTCGAGGAGCGTGCCCGCGAGCTGGCCGGCGAGTGGCAGCGGCGGCTGGACCTGAAGCGTCTGGGCAAACTCGTCGAGCGCGTGAAGCTCTACAACCCCGACGCCGTGGACAACATCCAGGACTACCATGTGGTTCGTCCGATCCCGCAGTCGCAGTTCGACGGCATGCCCGACTGGACGACCCTGGGACAGAACGAAGGCTACAATTAACCGAGTACATTCCAACCGAAGATAAAACGAGACAACTATGAAAACAATAGTCAAGAGATTGGCGCTGATGTTCTGCTGTGCCGGACTGTTCCTCGCATCGTGCAGCGACGACGGGGTGTCGGATGCGCAGCGGGCGCTCATGGAGGTGATCCGCGAGGCGGAGACGCTCATCGCCGAAGTTGAGGAGGGAACCTCCGAAGGCGATATCGCCCCGGGGTCGAAGAAGACCCTGCAGGCACGGATCGACCAGGCTTACTTCATCATGAACAACACCTCGCGCGAAGAGGGTTACACCAATGCGGCGAAACTGCTCGAGGAGGCCATTGCGGCCTTCAAGGCGAATGTCGTCAAACCGGGTATCGCACATTTCGGCCTGGGTTCGAAGATGAACCTGGGAGCCTCGTCCGACTGGGGGCTGGAGGATGCCTTCACCGTGGAGATGCAGGTCCGCTTCTCGGAGTTCGCTTCGGGTGACCAGTGCATCATCTCCAACGAGTCCGGTACCGGCGGCTTTATGGTCCGCAACAACGGCAACCAGCTGCAGTTTTACATCTACGATGCCGATGCCAACAACTGGAACGGCGGCGGATGCTGCACGATCGAACTCGATACGTGGTATCACATTGCGGCGACCTATAAGGCGGGCGGCAAGATGGTCTTCTACCTCGACGGAGTGCAGAAGAGCTCGGTAAACTGCGGCACGCTGGCCGCTTCGGCCTCCGACCTGCAGCTGGGCACCTCGCCCTACTACAGCGACCGCTACATGCGCGGCGACATCCAGAACGTCTCGATCTGGGAGGACGCCCGCACGGCCGATGAGGTGGCTTCCGATGTGAAGTGCTCGTTCACCGGCACGGAAGAGGGGCTGATGGCCTACTGGCCGCTGACGCTCAATGTCGGTACGGAGATCACCGACGAGACCGGTTCGCATGTGGCCGCGATGACCGACATCACGTGGCTCGATGCCGAATAGAACGGAAGAATATTCACGCATATAAAAACGTATAACATATGACAAACCGCAGATTTGTGCTGCTGTCCGTACTGCTGACACTGATATGGTCGGGCCTCTGGGCCCGCCCGTATCCGGTGCGGCTGTGGCAGATCGGCAAGGCCGACGGTTCGTCGTCCGAGTTTGCGCTCGACGACGGAAGCTATTCCGACATTTCGAAACGTTTCCCCGGGTGCACGGCGCTCTATACTGTCGGGCACAGTTCGGCATCGGACGTCCCGTTCGTCATTCCGGGTCCCTCCGACAGCTGGGCGGGCAATCCGCAGGGCGGGCTGCTGGTCCGTTTCGGGGTCCGCGAGGCCGATCCCGAGGCCGCATTGCGGCTGAAGCTCGACTTCGTTGAGGTCCACAGCGGTTCGGCTCCGCGGCTCGAGATCGCACTCAACGATTTCCGCACGGAGGTTCAGACTCCCGCAGGAGCCGATCAGAACTATCTCGATACGCGCAAAACCTCGTCGAAAGGCCTTTGCGCCGAGGTCGAAATTCCGGCCGGGACGCTCCGCGCGGGCGACAACATCCTCTCGGTCCGTACGGTTTCGGGCAGCTGGATGGTGCTCGACGCCGTGACGTTCGAGGCTTCGGCTCCGGTGAAGAGCGCTCCGGCGGGCGCCGGCATCTCGCTCTTTGCAGCCGAGTCCGAACCGGCGCTGATCTACGGCCGGACGCAGGATGAGCTGCTCCATCCCGTGACGCTCGACATCGCCAACCTCCGGCCCGAGGACATCGGCGTGGAGATGGTCGTCGCGCGGCAGATCGTCGGCGGACAGTCCGTCAACGTCACCCGCACGATCCAGCTGGAACGCACGAAGGCCGACGGAAGCCGGGTCACCTACTCGCTCGACTACACGCCCGACGAAGCCGGCACGTTCGACGTGGCGCTGCGCATCTACCCCTCGAACCCGCTCCTGCCCCACCGCATGGACTTCGCGCTGGTGAAGTGGGCCTAATGCCAATAGAAGGTATTAAATTTGAATAATTAACAATAACAAGTTGTAACTGTTCGAAAATTTCAATATCTTTAAAGGACGAACCGTATTTTTTAGCGATATGTCAGCACTTACTTTCGACAAAAGCGAATTGGGCAATCTGGAGTACTCGCTCCAGCGCGAAATGCTCGCAACGGACCGTATCGGCGGCTATATGAGCACGACCATCGTCTGCTGCAACACCCGCCGTTACCACGGCCTGATGGTGGCCCCGATCGACGACAGCGACCGGACCTACGTCCTGTTGTCGGCGCTCGACGAAACGATCATCCAGCACGACCAGACGTTCAACCTGGCGCTGCACCGTTTCCAGGGGACCTACGAGCCGCGCGGCCACAAGTACATCACCGATTTCGAGTACACTCCGACCCCCACGATCACCTATCGCGTAGGCGGCGTGATCCTCAAGAAGGAGATGCTCTGGATTCACAAGCGCAC
>ENA-ORNP01003640-ORNP01003640.1-human-gut-metagenome-genome-assembly--contig:-NODE-3640-length-10614-cov-6.756795_pt1 | contig 10614 bp, 2 predicted proteins | sample MGYA00242119_ERZ509030 | MGnify/ENA primary metagenome ERZ509030 (study PRJEB26280, sample SAMEA2338708) | human gut metagenome | biome: human gut; feature: human-associated habitat; material: faeces...
AGGGATCGACTAGAGATTTACTTCGGCAAACCGGAATTCACTATGTCATTTGAGCTTCTTTTTTTCTTTTAGTTTTCTATCATTTTTGACGCAAATAAGCGGCATACGTCTCTTCATCAAGACATACACCGCTTGTCATGTTTATACTGTTACACCCTTTGCCAGTACGCTCCCACATTCCCACTTTTATTCAATTACTATGTCAGATACTTATTCTTCCTCAGAACCACTCTTTTTTCTTACATAGAATACGGCTCCAAAAACAATCAGTATAATACAGATACCTATAATAATGATTATCGTATTATTCCATGCATATTTTGAAGTGCTGTCATCTGTCTTAGGTGCAGGAATGGTTTCATCAGATTTGTTGTCTGCCTGACCGTTATCACTCATAATCTTGGCATCAACAACAATCGTGTAATCTGATGCATGGGTAAATACAAGTTCCACATTTCCATCCGGATCAATCTGTCCGGCGCTGATAAATTCCAGTTCTCCGGTCTGTTCATTGTAGTAGAACAGGTTCGCATACAGTCCTGCATTCTTTGATTCCATGTTGACGGTCAGTGTGGCTGTAAATCCAAACTCTCCGTCATAGGCAAGTGTCAGGTTCATGGAATACCGTTCCCCGGTCACGTTGTTGATGACATCCACAGGAATGGATTTTCCGGCGTCGGCTCCGACTGTCACATCAAAATCAATATCTCCAGCTGCATCAGTAATATCCTTTCCATAAATCTTCCAGGAAAGACCATTTCCCATATCCAGAACAAGTGTTGTATCTTTGCCCTTGATACTGTCAATTACATCTTTCGGTACTACCGTCGTTCCATTCATGACAACTGTTACTGTATCGCCTGACTTAGCTTCTTCAAGCTGTGGCTTGATAACATCCCAGCCTTCCTTGCCGCTGTCGTCCTTGATGTATGGCTTAATTGAATCTCCTTTTTCATTACCATTATCCGTATCAGGCTGTGGCTTCTGATTCTGATTACCATTGTCTGTGCCAGACTGCGGTTTCTGGTTTTGGCTGCCATTATCCTTGTTGCTGTCATCGGACTTAATCTTAGCGATCGGCTGTGTGTAACTGTGTCCGCACTTGGAGCAGGTGTAGGTCATGATGCCTTCCTCTGTTGTCGTTGCAGCCTTCGTCACTTTTGATACATAGCTGTGTCCTGTTGCCGGAATATTCTCCGTGTAGCTGTTTCCACAAGAACAGGTATACGTCCTTACCCCTGCCTCTGTACAGGTTGCTTCCTTCGTAATGCTTCCCGTATAGTTGTGAGTGTGCTTTTCCTCCGGCAGCTTCGCAATGCTCTCTGTGTAGCTGCTGTTGCATCTGGTGCAGGTGTAGGTTCTGATGCCTTCCTCTGTTGTCGTTGGCTGCTTTGTCACGGTTGCTTTATAATCATGTCCCAATGCTGCCAGCTCTTTTCCGGTACTCAGAAGTTTATCACAGTCCGTACAATAGGTATCTCCTGCGTATCCGGTCTGCGTACAGGTTGCTTCCCGCTGATTCCGTATTTCAGTATGTGTGTGATCACATTTGCTTCTTGTAATCGTAATGCTTACACTTTCTGTCTCGTAGTTGCCCTTGTCAGTTCCCGTATAAATTGCATTCGCTGTCACTGCCACACCATCTGCAAGTGCCGTGTCCTTATCAGCCTCCTGCCAGTTCCATCCATCCGGAAGCGTAATATCGCCAACCTTCTTTGTGCTGTGCGCCGGAGCCATTTCAGCTTGCGGCATGTTCGGTGCCTGAGCTGCCTTATTTACAGTGATTGTAAGCTTTGTATCAACAGCATTATAATTATCCTTGTCTGATGGTGTAAATGTTACATCATACTCTGTCTTTTTGCTGTCTGCTGCTGTAGGCGTGCTACTGCTGTTCTTCCATGCAAATGTTCCTGTGATTTCAGTTCCATCTGCTGTCTGATAAGTTGCTTTTCCTCCGGTCAGGGTACTGTCTGAAAGTTTCTGTCCGTAGGTAAGTGCGCCTGCTGTCGGCTTCTCTGCAATTACCGGTGTTGCCTTAGTTACTTTAACAGTTATTGTTCTGGTTACTGTATTGTAGTTGTCAGCGTCATCAGGTGTGAATACTGCCTGATAACCTTTGTTGTTTACAGTCGGAATGATATTCGTTCCTGTAAAGCTCCATGTTCCGGCAAGTGATTTGCCATCTGCTCCGGTCACACTGCCGCCTGTCATATCAGAATCAGCAAGTGCAACAGCAGGATTGTATTCACGCTCTGCTACAGTTGGAACTGTTACTACTGCCGGTGTTGCCCTGGCTACTGTAATAGCCGCTGTTCCGGTAAGGTCCTCGTAATATTTGCTGTCATCAGGCTTGAATACCCAGCCCGCCTGTGTCGTTCCTGCAGTCGGTATGCAATCCGGATCAGCCCATTTGAGTGTTCCTTTTACTTCGGTGTCTGTATCTGCTTCCACAAAGGTAACACTGCTAAAGCTAAGCTTAGAAAGCTTTTCTCCATATGTAAGTGCATTGCTTCCATTTACAGATACTGTATTTCCGCTCTTTAATGTAACAAGCTTCTTATCCGTAATCTTGATGGTCAGTACATAACGAGCCACATTATAGTTCTCCATTGAAGCCAATACTGTTATTGTAGCTGTAGCTCCAACCTGAGATTCATCTGCCTCTTTCACTTTATAGGTCAGTTTTCCGTCTTGATCTACTGCTACATCACTCAAAAGCTGCTCGTTATACGTATTTGTTAATGCGTATGCTGTAGTTCCCCTATCTGTCGGGAGCTTTCCTGCAATATCCACACCGATTGTCTTGCCGTCTGAACCGGCTGAATATGCATAACTCCTTTCCTCACCAGCTATGGTCGGCTCAGCTGCTTTGTTAATCGTAAATACGACCGGATCACTTGCAAGTCCTGCATAGTTCCCTGTCTCTGCAATATAAGCCTTTACGGCATAGATTCCTGCATTTACAGGTATGGCATCTGTATATGCAGATGCATCCGAAGGTGCCTTATATGCAGTACCATCTGAAGCTGCTGTTGCATACTTATAAGTTACTGTGCCGAATTTTGCTGTTGCATTTGGTATTGGTGTCTTATCCTTCGCATAAGTATAATCAGAACAGCTAAGTTCTGTAGTAAAACTATTTGCTGCCTGTTTTACTGTCAGAATGCCACTCTTGCCATCTGAACCGCTTCCGGTAAAGGATACTTCATAATTGGCACTATCTGATGAGTCTGTAATTGCATAGGTTCCAACATCTGAATTGCCTTTCGCAGTAGTTGATAAGCTGATGCCAAGTGCTTCTTCGGTATCACCTGCTACCAAAACATTGTCTAAGTAGGCATCACCTGAGGCAAGACTCCATGTAAGTACAGGGTTTGTCTCTCCATAGAATTTTTCTTTATCAGCAATCACTACGGTAATCTGCTTCTTAGAAACTACCGGTGTCACTTCACAAGTTACAGAATCATAAGTATCTGCATCACTTCCTGTAGGTGTAAAGACAAGCGTATATTTCTCACTTGTACCGACTGTCGGAAGCTTATCTGCATCCTCAGCTGCCAGAGTCCATGTACCCTCAACCTTCGTGTCACTGTTTAGTCCTGCTGTCACAACTGCCTTTGTCATATCTGCCTTTTCAAACATGGCAGATACCGTATTACCATAAGTACCGGAAAGAACCGGTGCAGTCTTTACATACGGAGTCGGCTTTGCAGTGGTAAATTCAATAGCAGGCTCCGTTAATGCCGTTATATTGCCTGCCTTGTCAATGGCTGCTATCCAGACTGCAGTTTTCTTACTTGGATACAATGGAAAATAAACGTCCGGCTTTCCAAAATTACCTATTTCAATTTTATTATCACCTTTTGTTCCTGTCGTTTTGAAGATTGAAGGTGTCCAACTCGCAACAAAGTTTTGGTTAGCATTACTATACTTAAGTCCCTCCGTACGAACTTCCCATTGTCCACAATAAAGATTTTCGTCCGGTTTAAAATTCCACCCATTGCGGGGCGCCCATTTTCCATCGTTTTCGACAGCGAACTGTGGGTACTTTGGCTCACCTTTCATATAACTTTCAATATCTCTTTTGCAGTCGTCGTAGGTGTAGTCAGTAACCCCGTCAAATACTCCTTCGGATACAAAGAACCACATCAGCGTTGCATCCTCGCTTAAATTAACCTTGAGTATCGCCTCTGTATCCTTCAGGGTACCGTCTTCTTTTTTCGGGTCAGCTATTTTTACTACAGGAGCCTGTGCATCCACCACAATGCCATCGGTACAGATATAATCACTCTGATTTCCCGCACCATCCACTGCATAGGCATAGACCACGTAATTTCCTTCGCTGCTCAGGCTGCCCGAAATGGTTGCGCCGTCTGATGATGGAAGAATAGTGCCTGTTCCTGCGGCTACTTCCGAAAACTTACCGCCTACTGCCAGCGCATCCAGTTCATCCTTTGTCTTTACTGATGCCAACGCCGTATCTGAAACCTTCTCAACATAATAGTAATACCTGGAAATGCCGCTGACCTCAGCCACATCGGCTTTCTTATCATTTGCCTGTATCTTAATATCCAGTGTTGCATCATTATAAAGGTAGCCAAAGCTGAAGGTGTTCAAAAGCGACCGGAACCAGTTTTCCTTAATCTGGATACCATAGCCATCCGCCACGCCATCCTTATCCGCCCAGGTCGGCGCACTCTTATCAATGCAGATGGTTACCTCCACCGGCTCGGAAAGGCAGCCCTTTGCCGTATCCTTTCCATAGAGCGTTACCGTATTTTTACCCTCCTGCGTGAAGGTATAGCCCGGATTTTTGCCTGCAACCGCCGCCTTAAGACCTTCATAAATCTCCACGCTGCCGTTTAGACAGGAGTCTGAAGCAGCAGCTTTACTGTTTCTGTATAAAATCTGAGATGCGTCATTTTGGTCATCAATCGCAAAGCTTACAGGCACATCCGCCCTGTACCATTTATCAGTGCCAGAAACTAACGTCTGCGCCAGCGTAAAGGCATACGAAATCTCAAAGCGTATCGCCGCATTTCCCGTATAATTGCCCTTGCCGGTAAGGTTAAGCTTTGCCGGCTTTGCATCTGTAGTGGGTCCGGTCGTGTCTTCCTCCGTTACCGTAAAGTCTGTGTCCTTTACCAGAACATAGCCGCCGCCATCCGCACCTGTAACGCCGCTGTCTGTCAGGAGCTTTTTAAGGTCCGCAGCTTCCCAGTCAAGGTCATCAAAAGAATACGGCTTTCCGGTGTAGTAAGCACAGCCACTAAGCAAGGTAGAAGGAATTGACAACTTACTTAAATCTCTCGGCGTAATCTTCGCTGTCAGCGGTATCACAACAGACGGACAACTATTATTTTCCGCCATGACCAGAATCGTAAAAGGATAGCTGCCTGCATTGGTAACCGTATAGGTATTTACGTCCTCATACTCCTTTCCATCTGCCCCTTTGCAAGTTATTTGCAGCGGAAATGTATCCATATACTCACTGTCAAATCCATCCGTTGCAAGCTTCTTACCCAGACAGGGCGCAATATAACCGTCTGTTACCGGAATATGTGCATTCGCATCATACTTATCCGCTTTAAGCGTTACGCTTATCGCATCACTGTCAGCCAATGCCGTATGCGCCTTTCCATCATACTCTGTCGCAGCTGCCGTAGCGCCTGTTACCTGCATCTCACCCTGTCTGATTGCAAACTTAAATGCAACCGTACCATAGTAAGCGCCGCATCCGGTAATTATCGCTGTAGGCGCATCAGTTGACTCTTTATTTTCATTACATTTAATGTTGTTTTCATAGACTACCGTATAATCTGCGTTTGTAATGTCTGCATTGGCAGAGTCTGTGGAGTCCTGTGCCAGCTCTTTTCCAGATTTGTATTTTGGTCCGGTAAGCTTTACATCTCCATTTGCAGTTTTCAGTGTAATACCCGTCATTACCTGCGGATAGCCATCGTAAATACGTCCCTCCAGACCCTCAATTATCAGTCTGCTTTTCTTATAGGCTTCCACAAGGTCAGTCCTTTTGCAGTTGCTGCAATAGCCATAGTCATCCTTCGTATGTGCCTTAAGGGTTACCTTAGAAGACGGCATCGTGAAGGAAAGGTCTGTCGTTTTTATCGTTACTGCATTGCCGCCATAAGGCTCATAAGAGCAGACCTCGCCCGTGACCTTAATTTTCTGGCCTGTCGCACCTCCATTGCTGTACAGTCCGTAGGTTACACCATCCCTCTGTGTGACATTAGTGTCATTTTCTCCACCTGTAGGCAGAGCGATACCACTCAGCTCTATCGGAAACCATACCTTAAATGCGCCAGCTCCCTTCGTTATTTTGCTGGAAAAATCAGCAGAGTCATGATTACAGTAGATGCTGGCATCCAGATTACTTTCATCTCCCGTAAACGCATCAGGTATTTGTGCTCCCTTCTCTATAACTATCTCAGCCTTGCCAGAAGGAACCGTTACATTCTCTAGTCCAGCTACACCCTCGCCCAGCCGCAGTACAGCGGTATCACCAGGAAAGCTTATGTTTCCGACCACGTTTATATTTTCTATGGTAACATCCTGTCTCCCTGTCATAAACAGGTAGTTTCCCTTACCCGTCAAGGTATGTGGCTCATCACCCTCTGAACGCAGCGTTATCTCAGCCGGCAAATATACTTTATCGAGCATCTTGTTTATACTCTTACCTGCTATCGTATCCTTCAGCAGCAGGATTTCCAGCTTCTTCCATAACTTGTATTCTTCATTCTTTTGATGCTCTTTCGATTCTTCCAGATAGAACATTGCTGCATCCCATGTCAGGAAATACATCGTTTTTGTCTCACCGCTATTTTTTTCTATCTGAAACTTTACAACGGCCTGAGATGTATCCTCCGGCATGTCAGCGCGAAGCACTTTTACACTGCCCTGACTTCTATCCGTTCTGCTTATATCGGTCTTAATACCGGCTGAATAAAAAGCATAGCCTTCTTCCAGCGTATCCGCAATAGCATAACCCTGCGCTTTATCAAGCAGAGAATCATCATTTTTACCAAAATTGCTCAGAGCAATCTCTCCATACTCACCACCTGAAAGCATTACTTTTGCACGTTTTATCTGGCTAAACTCTCTGTGGTCTATATGCAGAGCCTTTATCTTTGCAGTATCTCCGGATACGCTAAGGGTGGCACCTCCACATACCAGAACCTCTTCTCCCTCATACGTACCTCCGGTAATTGTACAGGAAATATCCGTATTGTGCATCTCACTAGCTTTTCCAATATAAATACTGTTGCTGTAATAACCATCTTTTAGCTTTGCAGCCGCACCACCCAAAAACCTCAAGACACCCTTATAATTACCATTCTCTACCGTAAGCTTTGCTTTGTTCTGAATAGAAACTGGGGCGATCAGTGTTCCATTCTGTCCCGTGCCTGCGTCTTTAAAGACTGCCTCCACACCTTCGCCAGTGATATAAAGACCCTTTCCTGTAACGGTACAGCCATTGAGATCCATACAAAAGCTGACATTTTTTGTACCCCCATCTATTTTCCACTCGCTTCCTGTCTCAGAAATATTTTTCAGGATTTTCAACGTAATTTCAAGGTCTGCATCAGCAGCATCTACTGCATCTTTCATTGCAGCTATTGCTTTCGTAAGTGTTGCATAACGTTTTGTATTCCCACCTACCGTAACTTCCGCAACACCTTCTTCTACCGTAAAGACAGCCTTTTTGGAGGTCGCCGTATATTCACCGCAGGTCGCTACACAGTAGTATTGATAAGTGCCTGCCAAAAGTCCTGTAGGAATCCTGTAGGTCGCAGATGTTGCATCCTGCCCCGTTTGTTTTACTTTGGTTGTTGTCCCATTTATTGTTTTATCAGCATACCACTGGTAGGAGATACTGCCACTGCCAGATTCCGCTTTTACGGTTAGCTTCGGCGCCTCGGCAGCGGTATAGTTTTCCATCACAGTTTCCGCTCCGCTTGAAATCGTAGGATGCGTCGTGAAATAGAGCGGACTTTTAACAGCCGTTACCTTTCTCCCTTCTTCTGTCCACCTGGCTGTTAGGTCTGCATAGGTACCATCATCATACTTTAAGGTATAGCCGACCTTCAGAAGGTCCTGCAGGGTTTTCTTAGGATTATTAACCCAAATCGCATTGCCTGAGGCTTGGGCAGGGGTAAAGGTTCCCTCTGCAATCTGGCTGTTGTCGGGTAATCTAAGACGTCCATTAAAGGTTCCACCCTCAATGTTTACAGCTAACTTTTTATATTCGTTATCCATTATAATACGGTTGCCAGCATTCGCTGTTAAAGTAGCGCCTTTTTTAACTGTAATTTTAATGCTACTATTATCGTAAACACCGATGCAGCGAGAATCCTTGTTATTGTTTTCAATAACTGCGCCGCCGCCAATGATACAGTCGGAGCAGCTGCCCATAAACATAATAGCGCCATATTTAAGCTTAACGTTTCCGGTCACCTTCGTATTGGTAATTGTACAGGCGTTACTGTCACAAATAGTAATGACGCCTTCCTGACTACCATTACTTCCACTAATATTTGCTTCGTCAATGGTACAGGTCGCACCTCCCCACATCGCAACTGTGGAACCGGTTCCAGCATTTTTGATTGTGACATGCTCAATTTTCAGCACGCTATCTACAGTTATCAGTCCATCTCCTTTGAATCTATTTTGCCCATATTGATAGTTGCCTGTAATTGTTCCCTCATTCGAGCCGGACGAGGTAATTGTTATATTTGCTCTTTTAAAATATAAACGCGCATTGTCAGCCAATTTCAATGTATGGCCATTCAAATCCAGCTCTATCTCTTTTGCCAAACCGGTACCAATGGTAAGCGCACTTGTTATGGAGGCATCATCATTCAACAGTTTAATGGAAACTTTTTCCAGGTTTGCGTTTCCATGCCCGCCAATCCATGTTGCAAGGTCCTGAGCGTTGTATTTTTTCTGTACAGTCCCGTCAGCTTTCATTTCTGTTACTTCAATCGTTCCATCAGCCAGCAGCGCAATCCCATATTCGCCTACGAGCACATAGATGGTCGGAAGCTCCACGTCTTTACCCAATACGAGCTGGTTGCCGTCTCCATCCTCATCCGGCAGTACCGGCGTGTAGGCATAGCAGAAGCCGTTTGACACTTCACTGCTGTCAAATTCTTCTGCGTCGCTCTCTTCCACATTCAGCTCCCACTTGATGTTTTCCAGACGGATTTTCTCCGTCGTTGTCTCTGTCTCAGAGGAAGCTGCTGCGTCAGAACTGCCTGTCGTCTTTACACTGTCTGCATTATCGGATGTAGATGCTGTGTCGGTTTTCTTTGCATTGTCTGCACCGTCGGATGTGGCTGCTGTGTCAGAGGCATCGTCCTTCTCTGCCGCGTGTACTATGAGTTTATGCGGCAGAAGGGCATCCGCCATCTGGCCAATAAGCGCACCAAAAGCAGAGGGTAGGTCGGCACGTGCCTGTGTATCCTCTGTATCAGAGCTGCTAGAGCCATTTGGGTTGTTTGATTTGTCAGAATTTCCAGAATCCTTTGATGTATCCGAATCCTTTGTATCTGCATTTCCATTGTCAGAAGTACCAGACTTATCGGAAGCATCCGCATTGCCGGAATCGCCATCCTTTTCATCTGAAGATTCTGTATCCTTCTTATCATCAGAGGACGCAGTATCTCCATTACTGTCATCCTTCTGCGCATCGTCTTTCTCTGTATCTCCCGTCTCGGAAGCATCTTCTTCATCGTCGGCTTCCTTTTCATCCGCCTGCGTGGTCTTTTCTACCGTAACGGTCAGGCTAGTCGGAAACTTGATGTCGCTCTCAAGCGCACCGATGGGCAGGGTCTGCTCCGTGATGTCCTTTGAAAGCTCCTCAAAGGAAACTATAGTCGTTTTACCTGTCTCACTTTCATCGGTCTTTGCAGAAACCGAGAGTGCGGACAGGTCTACAGTATTGGCAACCATCGCAACGGTCAAGCCCATCACAAGTATGCGCTTACGCAGCTCCCTCCACCTGATTTTTTCATGGGTCTGCTGCCAATCCTTCTCTGGCATGGTGTTTTTCTTTTTCATGTAAACTCCTCTCTTTTACCCTTTTCCCTGAAGCAGCCGGGATACTGCCTCCCGCAGCTGATATTCCGTCACAGGCTTTACCAAAAAGGTGTCCGCCTGCATCCTGCGGCTTTGGGGTTCAAACTCTGCCTGGTCGCTGATCCACAGGAGAGGGACATCCCTGCTGTACCCTCGTATGCTCATGCAGAAATTCATCCCCCTGGCTCCGTCCTCCATGACCACCACAGCATCATAAGGCCCATCCCGCTGCATGGCATAGGTACAAAATACGCCGTTATCAAAGCGGTCTACTTTGCCCAGCTTCATCAGCAAAGCGGTTTCTTTTTCTTTCTGGCTATAACTGCATAGCGCAATTCGCATGTTCGTACCTCCATTTCGTGATGGGTTTTATCGCCTCATATAGCTCCTGATCACTACAATCTATGGAGAGGAATGCCGGGATATGAAGCTGATACGCGATCAGGGCGAAGTTTTCATCATCACTCCACCAGACAAGCGGTACTTCCGGTGCCAGCTGCTTTGCCTGAATGGCAGCCT
>ENA-ORNP01003644-ORNP01003644.1-human-gut-metagenome-genome-assembly--contig:-NODE-3644-length-10603-cov-2.606466_pt1 | contig 10603 bp, 10 predicted proteins | sample MGYA00242119_ERZ509030 | MGnify/ENA primary metagenome ERZ509030 (study PRJEB26280, sample SAMEA2338708) | human gut metagenome | biome: human gut; feature: human-associated habitat; material: faeces...
AACTTAAATTACCTTTAGTATACAAGAATAAGTTTATAATTTCAATATTACCATATTAGTATTTCAATTTTTTTGTATTTATTGACAACAATTTATTTAAAATAATCATCAAAAATCTCTTTTGCACATTCCTTGGCTGAAATTGTTCCGTCTTTTATATTTTCGTAAACAACTGCAATGGCAAGCTGCTTTTTGCCCTTCTTTGCATAGCCCACAAACCAAGAGTTAACGTTGTTATTCTTATCAAGCTCTGCTGTACCTGTCTTACCATATACTTCATAAGAAGAACCTGAAAAAATTCTTGCAGTACCATAATCACATACTGCAGACATATATTCCTGCAACTGCTTTGCCTGTGCCTTAGTCATAAGCTTCTTGCATTCAGTCTGTTCTGCCTGACTCACTATAGTTCCATTGCTGTTCTCAACTTTATCAATCATATATGGCTTCATAAGAACACCCTTGTTTGCAATTGCAGCTGCAAGCATAGTCATGTGGGCTGGTGTAACTAATGTTTCACCCTGTCCTATACTTGTCTGAGCTACTTCTGCCTGAGTTGAATTTTCATTCAAGACAAAACGACTCTTTTTGCAATAGTTTGAATCCCTTGTATTAAAGTTATCAAAAGGAATAATTTCATTAAACAATAATCCATTAACAGTCTTTATATATTTCTTAAGATTAAGTTTATCACCCATTGTTGAAAAAGCACTGTTACATGAGTTGGCAAATGCGTGTTCCAAATCTTCACTGCCGTGAGCATGGCCGTCAAAACAGTTAATCTTAAAATTATGGAAAAGCGCACGTCCCTGACAATAATATGAGAAATTATTATAATCATTCTTATGCTGGTTCATATAAGCAAGTGTTGTGACAATCTTAAATGTTGAACCTGGTGTATACAAACCTAAAGTTGCTCTGTTAAGCAATGGTGAATTTTCATTATCCGTTGAAATATCATCCCATATCTTGTCTAACTTTTCAGGATTAAATGAAGGTTTTGAAGCAGTAGTTAAAACAGCTCCAGTTGAAGGATCCATTATAAAAACAGCACCTTTATCTGAACCGATTGACTCATAAGCTTTCTTCTGCAACTTAACATTTAAAGTTGTATATACGTTACAGCCACTAACTGTTGTATTCGAAAAATCATTGGCAATCTTTTCTATCTCAGTAGTTCCTTCAGTTGAAAGATCTGAGTTACATCTCTGTTCAAGTCCTGTAAAGCCCTTTGTTGAATAGCCAATTACCTGAGCAAAAGTTTTACCATAAGGATATTTTCTTGTGTCATCACTTAAATCTTCTTCTGTTGAGTTTGTGTCTGTGTAGGCAAGTTTTTCACCGCCTTCAGCATAAATAGTTCCTCTTATAATGGTTTTCGCTTTTTCGGCAACTCTTTCATTATGAGTATCTTTTATAATATCCTGACTTTTATTTACAATAAAGTTTAAGTAAAATCCTGCCATAAATACAAAAATTATGCAAAATATTACTGAAGTAACCATTGCCTGTCTATTTAATTTTCGTCTTTCTTTTTGTTCCGACTTGTATCTCCTGCGTCTTGCGGAGTCCTTTGACATTTGATGTTGTTCTCGTCGTGACATTTCCTGTTCCCTCCGTTGGTACTTTTCTTCTAACTGAATTCATGTTAGCCGTACCTACAATTGCAAGTCCCTGTATAATTGCAAAGACAATTAATGCTACTTTTTAGCCTTATTTAGCCTATTCAAATTGTCCAAATTTCACAATTTAATCACACCTTTAATACTATTATAATACCTTGTATACTTTGTTTTTTCATAATTATGTAGTATACTTACCGTAAGTATGCATATTTAGTATATGTACATAAAATAATTTTACACGAATTTAAAATCAAAATTACAAGGAGGCACTTATGAGTAGAAAAATGATGTCCGATTTAGATAATAAAACCGGTTATTACGGATACTCTTCTGAATCGGGAAATGTTTCCGGAAAGGATAAAAAGAAAAAGGGAAATAAAGGTGGCTCTGTTTTAGGCGTCATCTTAGCATTAATACAGCTTGTTTTGTCAGGGCTTCTTGTTTATCAGGTAGTTTCTGCCAATATTTTAAGCACAACTTATCTTGCTGTTTTAGTTATTGTATTGGTTGTTCTTTTTGCAATTGCCCTTTTAACACAGAAGGGTGGCCGTGCAGCCCGTACTTCAGGTAAAATATTGTCCGTTATAATTTCAATAATACTTGGCATACTTTTATTTTACATGGGACAATTTTTAGGATTCCTTAATAACTACAGCGACGGTAAAAAAGTTTCTGAGGAACCTTTCGTTGTTTTCGTATCAGCCAGTGATGAATTTGGTACATACAATCCGAAGGAAAACTACCGTTCAGATACAAATATTCTTGCTGTTGTAAATCCTAAAACTTCTACGGTACTTATGATTTCAACACCAAGAGATTACTACGTACCAATTATTGCAAAGAGCGTTGCTCCTGATTCATACGACAAACTTACTCACGCCGGAAAATACGGAACAGGTATTGCCTACGATCAGAATGGTTCTGAACTTACTTCAAGTGGTTGGAACTGGGCTCAGGAAGTAACATGGGGCGTTGGTAACACTGCAATTATGGATACATTAAAAACACTTTACAATATACCTGTTTCAAGCAAGAACTATCATTATGTACAGCTTAACTTTACAGGTTTTGCCAAACTTGTAGATGCTCTTGGTGGCATTACAGTAGATGTTGACAAGTCATTTAGCACAAAAACATACGCTTCATATGATGAAGACAACGGTGAACGTAAAACATACAAGTACAAAAAGGGTAAACAGGAAATGAATGGTAACGAAGCACTTACATTTGTTCGTGAAAGACATTCATTCGGCGATGGTGACTTACAGCGTAACCGTAATCAGGTTAAAGTATTAAAAGCATTATCATCAAAAGTACTTTCAACATCAATGATTACAAACACAGACTCAATCCTTAGTGCTGTTGGAGAAAGCTTTAAAACAGACATGAACATTGGCTCACTTGTAAAACTCCAGACACAGCTTATGGGCAAAAGTGAGTTTTCAAAAACAGGATGGCAAATCGTATCCTACAGTGTAACAGGACAGAGTGCATCACAGAAATTAACATGGAACGGTCTGTTCAAATCAGTAATGCTCCAGGATGAACAATCTGAAAGCAACGCAACTGAATTGATGAAACTTGCTTTAGATGGCACAGATTACACAACCCTTGAAAACAAGGTTAAAGAATATCAGGCTTCAGATAATAAATAATTTATTTATGGATTGTTGCAAACACTACTAAAATCTCGCAAAAAGTTATACCGCAAACACGTTGATTTTATCATTTTGCTCCGCCGCTTATTGTATGTCGAAAAGTGAAACTCGCCTACGGCTCAAACAGTCACTTTTACGACATACTCTATGCTCGCAAAATTTCAAAAATCTGCCTATTGTTTGCTTGCATAACTTTTTGCGAGATTTTCAAAAATTGTTTGCAATCAATCCGAATAAATTATCTTGTGTCTTACTTAGTGATATAACATATGTAAAAGAGAGGTATTAAAATGAAAAAAATAGTATTAACCGGTGGTGGAACTGCCGGCCACGTAACACCAAACATTGCTTTAGTTCCTAAACTTAAAGAATCCGGTTTTGAAATTAAATATATTGGTACATACAACGGAATGGAGAAACAGCTTGTTGAAGATGCCGGTCTTGACTATATCGGTATTTCTTCAGGTAAGCTTCGCCGTTATTTTAGCTGGAAGAATTTTTCTGATCCTTTCCGTGTTTTAAAAGGATATTTTGAAGCTAAGAAGTTTATGAAGAAATATAAGCCTGATATTGTTTTTTCAAAGGGTGGTTTCGTAACTGTACCTGTTGTTTATGCAGCAAGTAAGTATAAGATTCCTGTTATTATCCACGAATCAGATATGACTCCGGGACTTGCTAATAAGCTTGCAATTAAGAAGTCTACAAAGGTATGTCATAACTTCCCTGAAACTGCTGCATATCTTGGTTCTAAGGCAGTACATACAGGTTCACCTATCCGTAAGGAATTATTTGAAGGTAATAAGATTACAGCACTTGATATGTGTGGTTTCTCTGCTAACAAACCTGTAATTATGGTAACAGGCGGAAGTCTTGGTGCTGAAAATGTTAATAAGCTTGTAAGAAAGGCTTTACCTGAATTGTTAAAGAACTTCCAGGTTGCTCATCTATGCGGCAAGGGCAAGGTTGACGAAAGCCTTAAAGATATGGAAGGTTATGCTCAGTTTGAATATATCAGCGACGAAATGAAAGATTTCTTTGCTATGGCTGATTTGATTATTTCAAGAGCCGGTGCAAACTCAATCTGTGAAATTGCTGCATTAAATAAACCTAACATTCTTATTCCATTGTCTGCAAGAGCAAGCCGTGGCGACCAGATACTTAATGCTAAGTCCTACAAGAAACAGGGCTTTAGTGAAGTTATAGATGAAGACACAGCTACTGCTGAGGACTTGGTTAACACAGTAAACTCAGTTTATGAGAATCGCAGTAAATACATTGACGCAATGAAAAAATCTGCCGGAACAGGCGGAGTTGATATGATTGTTGATTTGATTAATAGTCTTGTGAAATAATTAGATATACAAAAATTTCATATTATATAAAAGAAGACTGTTCATGTGATGTTTGTGTGACATTCTATCCTAATCTATTAAAACAGCATATAGACTGGTTATCAATATTTCAACAAAGAAACGGAACTATATCAAAAATTTTGACATAGTTCCGTTTCTTTACGACATATTTCTTTTTAATAACGAATAGTTTTCTAAATTTTCAAACCATTCCTATAAAATCTTCTGAACCTTTTCTGCGATAGCATTAAGCTTATCAACATCCTGAGTTCCCGGTGTCCACTTAATATTAGCATCATCCTTGCTATATCTTGGAATAACATGAATATGAAGATGGAAAACAGACTGACCTGCTATTTCTCCATTGTTCTGCAAAATATTAACACCTTCACAACCTGTTGCTTCCTTAAGTGCAGTTGCAACCTTCTTAGCTACGATGTGAGCGTGAGCCAAAAGTTCATCGTCAATCTCAAAAACATTAGCTGCATGACTCTTAGGAATAACCAATGCATGACCTACTGTTGCAGGGCCTGCATCAAAAATAACCCTAACCTTATCATCTTCAAACAAAGTAATTGAAGGAATTTCACCTCCAGCAATTTTACAAAAAATACAATCGCTCATAAAACTTACCTCCTAAATCCAATTCTTTTTATTGGATAATAGCAAATTCATATTTAGATAGTTGCAAAGCAATATTTTGTATTTACCATCGTTGAACAGAAATTTATACCGCAAACACGTTGATTTTATTATTTTGCTCCGCCGTTTATTGTAAGTCAAAAAATCAAAACTCGCCTACGGCTCAGACAGTTGATTTTTGGCTTACACTATGCTCGCAAAATTTCAAAAATCTGCCTATTGTTTGCTTGCATAAATTTCTGCTCCCCGATGGATAAAATATTGATATGTTAGCTTTGCAACTATCCATAAAAATTGTAATTTGCTATTATCCTTATAAATGTAGCGGTTTGTTTCCAGGTCTATATATTGCTAGTGCAATAATAACTCCTGTAACTGCTCCGCCCAGATGTGCCATCCAATCTACGCCTTCCTGCATGTTGCCGAAGACCATTAGTATAAATAACAAGATTAGTCGTGGTGCAGATACCTGTCCCAGTTGTTTTCTGCTTTTGAATATCATTACCAGTAGGACTCCGAAGATGCCAAAAATTGCTCCTGAAGCTCCGGCACTTATGGAGTACTCTCCTGTTATCATTTCGATTCCTGATGAGATTATGCCTCCGGCTATGCCGCATATAAAGTATGTTATAAGGTATTTTACTCTCCCGAAGTTTTCTTCTATCTGATATCCAAGGATATAAAGCATTACCATGTTGTTTATCAGGTGTTCTGCTCCAAAATGCATAAACATACTTGTTAGTATTCTGTACCATTGTCCGTTTTCGAAAATATCCGGTGCATATGATGCTCCATGAGCATACATATACTCACCACTTTCCGTTGACCCCAAAAATTCCATCACTAGAAAGACTACCACATTTATTGCAACAAGCACTGCTGTTACATATGGGATTTTCCTCTGCTCCGGTTCGTTCATATATGAATTATTGTAGTTATTTATCTGTCCGTTATTATCGTAACTGTTCATATATTTCCTTTCATTATAGGATTTTCCTATTGATTAAAATAATTACTGTTTGGCATTCTTTCTATATTTAATATTACTATTCATAATCCATTTGCATAATGCATCAGGCCATTTTGTTCCACATATGAATGTGACTACTATTCCAATTGCAACAATAAATAACCACCATTTGTTAGGATACTTGTAAGGCAAATATTTGTACAAACTGCTTGCCATATAAATATAGATAAAAACATAGTGGAATACATATACACTTAAGCTTCTCTGACCTATCTTTGATAAAATAAATCTTCTTTTCGGCATAATGCTTAGGAACATAAATACTATAAAGAATGAAATAACATACACTCCTAATCTAATCAGCGGACCATATGCCATTCCATATTCTAAACGGTAATATCCACTTCTTCCTGTTAGCAAAAATCTTAGCCAAAAGATTTTGTCAATTCCTACATAACATATTACAAAATAAGTAATCAACGAAATAATTGCCATTACTTTTATTTTTTTATTTTCCAACCATTTCGTTATGTCTTCTATTGAAATAACATATCCTAAATAGAAAAATGGATAAAAATTAACAATTCTCAACCAACAGAAAATATCTGTATTTTCAACTGTATAGCCTAAAATCATTGCAATAACTACAGATAATACAAACCCATAAACCGGTTTAAATCGTTTTGTATAAAATGTTATTATATACATAAAAAACATTGCCAATGCGAACCATGCAACTCCCGATTCAACAAACCAATTTATAGAAGTATATTTCCCGTAAATTATCATTTGTACAATCCAATTTACTATTTTAATAAATATGTAAATTAATATGTAAGGTGCAACTTTGTCGATTCTTCTGTCTTCTACTGTTTTCTTTGAAAACAAGCCTGCTATAAGGAAGAATGCCGGCATATGAAATGTGTATACATAAAAAAACAGTGAATTAGCTACTGGGTTTCCTAAATAATTTTCAAAAAAATGGCATATAACTACAAGTGTAATCAGAATCCATCTTGCGTTATCCCATTTTGCTATTCTACCCGCTCCTTTTTTTTGCTCCATCTTACTTATCCTTCTCTTTTAAATCTTCTGTTCGTTCACTAATTATGTAACGTGGTCTGTGTTTTACTTCCATATATATCTTTCCAATATATTCTCCAAGAACACCCATACATATTAACTGAACACCGCTAACAAAACATATAACAGCTATTGTACTTGTCCATCCTGTTACTGTTGTGCCAACGAATTTCTGTATAATAGAAACTATAATAAAAATGAAACTTACCAATGCCACAATAAAGCCAAAGCTTGTAATCATTCGTATTGGTTTAATGCTTAAACTTGTAATTCCATCAAATGCAAGTGCCAGCATCTTCTTTAACGGATAATGACTTTCCCCTGCAATTCTTTCATTTCTTTCATAATATACGCTTGTGCTCTTAAAACCTACAAGTGGAAACATTCCTCTAAGGAAAAGATTAACTTCCTTAAAATTAGCAAACTCATTAAGAACTCTACTACTAACAAGTCTGTAATCTGCATGGTTAAACACAACCTCTGCTCCCATTATATTTAAAACTTTATAGAAGCCTTCAGCAGTGGCTCTTTTAAAGAAAGTATCTGTATCTCTCTTAGAACGCACACCATACACGATTTCGCTTCCTTCTAAATATTCATCAACCATTTCATTCATTGCATTAATATCATCCTGACCATCACAGTCAATAGATATAGTAATGTCACACTTGTCTTTTGCTTCCATCAAACCTGCAAGAACTGCATTCTGATGTCCTCTGTTTCTACTCTGTGTAATTCCGATGAAATGTTCATCTTCTAATGCCAGCTTTTTAATAATCTCCCATGTTGAATCCTTACTGCCGTCATTAACAAACATTACTCTACTTGAATCACTGATCTTTTCTTTTGAAATTAATTCCTTAAGTTTGTTTAAAAATAAGTCTTTTGTAATAGGTAAAACCTCTTCTTCATTATAACAAGGTATAACTATGTATAATATTGGTTTCATATTGTCCCTCCTCTTCATACCTGTTCATTATAACATTTTATTTGTTTCTTGCAATTATCTACAGTAAATTATTGATTTTCCCCGATTTTTAAGGAAATAGTTACAACTTTTATTTTTTGTGTTATACTTAATAAACAGCCCTGAATCAGGCTTTATAAAAAACATCTTATACTATAGAAGAAAGAGGTCATTTATCTTGAAATCTCAATCTAGTCCTTCAACTGCAAATACAAATGCCGGCAATCCATTAGGCATTGCTCCAACCGGCCGCCTTCTTGCTAAATTTGCAATCCCGGCTATCATCAGCATGCTGGTCAATGCTCTCTATAATATAGTAGACCAGATTTTTATCGGTCAGGGTGTCGGCATGCTCGGAAATGCTGCCACAAACATCGCATTTCCAGTCACAACCATTTCAACTGCCGCTGCACTGCTCCTCGGAATCGGCGGTGCATCTAACTACAATCTTGAAATGGGAGCCGGCAGAGACCGAAAGGCCAGCGAGATTGCAGGAAGTGCCTTATCATCACTTGTTATAACAGGTACAGCCATTGCCGCGGTGATTTTGATCTTTCTGAAACCGCTGCTCATCTTCTTTGGAGCGACGGATACCGTAATGCCTTATGCAATTGATTATGTAGGCATTATCGCCATCGGACTTCCATTTTTCACCTTATCCGTCGGCGGTAACCACCTGATCCGTGCCGACCGCAGTCCTACTTATTCTATGATGTGTACCCTGACCGGTGCGATCATCAATACGATTCTTGACCCACTGTTTATCTTTGGTTTCAAATGGGGAATCAAGGGCGGTGCATGGGCTACTGTCATCGGCCAGTTTATTTCTGCCATGCTGGTTGTACTTTATTTTGCAAAATTTCGCCATATGCATCTGGAAAGAAATATGTTTAAGCCTCAGCTGATCCACCTCAAAGCAATCTCTTCGCTTGGATGCGATGTTGTAAAAACGGTTCCTTTCATTCTGCCGGATGAGGAACAGAGCGAGCGCTTTGTTGCCGTAATGCGCAAACTGCGCTTTACACCGAAAATGTATCCGCGTCACGGTGGCACGATCACCAAAAAGCCGTTATTTTTAGAGCAGAAAGGGGAAGCAAAATGAGTATTATTTACCGTAAAGCCGAATTGAGCGACATTCCGAAGCTGAACCCGCTTTTGGCGCAGCTTTCCGATGCGATGGCAGATCCGCAGAAAATGGCGGAAAAGATGAAAAAAATCGCAAAAAACGAGGATAACTACTTGCTTGTAGCTGAAAATACGGAAAACGGCGACCTTTGTGGCTCTTTGATTGGTGTTGTATTTGAAGATATTTGCGATACCTGCAAGCCGATTTTACTCGTTGAAAATGTTGTTACGGACGAAAAGTACCGCGGAAAAGGCATTGGACGCGGCATGTTTGAAGCCATTGAGACGTGGGGCAGGGAGAAAGAGTGCCACTACTGCATTTTGGTCTCCGGCCTGCAGCGTACCGGCGCGCATAAATTCTATGATGCCATCGGGTACAGCGAAGTGAAGGGCTTTAAGAAATATTTGTAAAAGCACTCGAAATTTAAGGGCAGCTATGCAGAGGTAATTCGCATAGCTGCCCTTTTTGTTTCACGTGGAACTTATAGCTCTTTCACCATGAAGTATTCGCCGCGCGTGGTGCCGTCGGAATAGCGCAGAGAATTTGGTAAAAAGCCGTATTCTTTAAATCCGAGGCTTTCGTAAACATGCTTTGCGCGCTCGTTGTCTTCAATCACACCCAGTTCCGCTTGTGTGTATCCACATTGCCTTGCAAGCTCCAAAAGTGTGTTTAATAATATACGCCCAAGTCCAAGGTTGCAATACTTTTCATATAAAGCAATGGAAACACAGCAGCGGTGCTTTGTGCGGTGTTTATCACCTTGCGACGCCAGCGAACAGTTTCCGGCAAGCTCGCCGTTTACATAAGCGGTGAGCATGATCTCGTTTGGACTTTCCGCTTTGTTTTGCAAAATTGCGCGTTCTTTTTCGACGGTGAAATTCACCTCATCCGGCTCACGCAATAAAAACGGAGATTCGCCCGAAACGGTGCGCAGGTATTCAATCATTTGCTTGGCATCTTCGGGGCGCGCATTGCGTACGACGGCGGTGCACCCGTTTTTCAGCTTGATTTCGGTTTCTGCATAGATCATGTTCTTTCGCTCCTTTTCTCCAAAAATGGCGGGAATATGCGCTTTTTCGACGCTTTTCCGTTTGAATATTTCTATTATTATAGCACCGCGTTTTGAAAAAGCAAGAAAAACTTTTTATACGGTGACAGATTGCAGCAAAATCTGCCTTTT
>ENA-ORNP01003647-ORNP01003647.1-human-gut-metagenome-genome-assembly--contig:-NODE-3647-length-10591-cov-3.287206_pt1 | contig 10591 bp, 11 predicted proteins | sample MGYA00242119_ERZ509030 | MGnify/ENA primary metagenome ERZ509030 (study PRJEB26280, sample SAMEA2338708) | human gut metagenome | biome: human gut; feature: human-associated habitat; material: faeces...
ACTCGAACGCGGGACAACTTGATTAAAAGTCAAGTGCTCTACCACCTGAGCTAATGGCCCAAATACTTTTGTATCACCACAATGCTTTTATATATTACAATATTTTTTCACAAATGTCAATACATTTGTGAAAAAAATTTGCAATTTTCTTGTTTTTTTGCAAAAACTTTAAATTATTATTTTAAATTTTCTTATACTTTATCTTATTCTTATCCTTTTGTGTCTATTTTATACTAGTCTTTATTTAGCATTTCTAATACTTCTTCTACATCAATTCCATGTACTGCACAGGCTTCTTCTAATGTTTCCATTTGAGATGCAGGACATCCTAAGCAGTGCATTCCGACTTGTAATAAAATTTCTGCTTTTTCTGGTGCAACTTCTAATAATTCACCAATTTGTGTGTTTTTATTAAATTTCATTTTCTCCCCTCCATTTCTTTTTATAATCTATCGTAAAATATTATTTACATTTTTGTAATGGCTCCTAGTTATTATTATAGTAAAAAATTCTTTATTTTCTAGTTTTTGCCAAATTTCTGAAATTTATTTTAACATATTTTTCAAAAAAAGTATAGACAAATTGAAAATTTTGTTGTATTATATTAAAAATCGTAAGGCGGTGATATTATTTCTAAATTAATCGATTTTTATTTCATCACTTTTATTATTTATTTTTTTATTACTTTATATTCAATTTATACTTTTCTTGATATAGTTTTATTTCATAACAAGCAAGGTTCAAAATTACAAATAAAGAAAAAATATTTTTAGAGGAGGTATTTCTATTTTTTTTAGTAAAAAAAGTATTTTATTTTCCATTTCTTTTATGATTGTTTCTAGTATTTTTCTTTTTAAAATTTTTTATCCAATTTACATTGCAAAAGAAATTATTATTTCTTACGGAATACACCCTTTTGACATTTGTGAAAAAAATCTAGAATTATGGAATTTTATTAAATTATCTTATATTTTTGTTGCATTATTTTCAAATTTTTTAATTAGCCATTTTATTTATATCAAAATTTTTGATAATATTTTTACGATTATCAAAAAGTTAATTTATAAAGTATCTAATTTTAAAAATGACAATCATTTTAAATCAAATCAAAATACACACCCCAAAAAATCAAATAACTTTTCTGATTCTTTATCTTTAAGAATTGGAAAACTCCAAAATTCTCAAGAAGTCTATATTTCCGAAAGTGGTTTATATCAAAATTTTTTAATAACTGGTACCATTGGCTCAGGTAAAACTTCAAGTGCAATGTATCCTTTTACTCGTCAATTATTAGAATTTAACTCTAAACATTTAAATAGAAAAATTGGTATGTTAATTTTAGATGTTAAAGGTAATTATTATAAACAGGTAAAAGATTATGCACAAAAATATAATTTAAATAATGATTTAATTGTTTTAGAATTAGGCTCAAAAGTTTTTTACAATCCTCTACATAAGCCATTTTTAAAAGCTAATGTTTTAGCCAATAGATTAAAGACTATATTACTTCTTTTTTCCGAAAATAATTCCGAGTCTTATTGGCTAGATAAAGCGGAAGAGGTTTTATGTGAGTGTATTAAGCTTTGTAGGCTTTATAATAATCGGATATGTTACTTTTCTAGAAATTCATAAACTTGTTACAGAGCCTAATTATTATAAGGAAAAAATTAAAATTTTAAGAAATTTATTTATTTCTAGTAAATTTAGTCAAAAACAAATATATGAATTAAATGCAAGTTTAAAATTTTTTGAAAATGATTTTCATAATTTAGATTCCAGAACTAGAGGAATTTTAATTTCAGAAATTACCAGAATTACCAGTACTTTTGTATCTGATTATGATGTTTTAAATACTTTTTGCCCACCTAAAAAACTTTTGAATTTTCCTGGTTTTAATTATTTATTGGCTAAAGGAAAAATCTTGGTTTTAAATATGAATATTTTTGAATATTCTTCACTGGCAAGAATTATTGCAACATATTTGAAACTGGATTTTCAATCAGAAGTTATGTATAGACTTTCTAAAAATAGAGTTACTACTTCTGCATTTATTTGTGATGAATATGATAAGTTTGCAACTAAAACAGATAGTGAATTTTTTTCTCTAAGCAGAGAAGCTAAATGTATTAATATTGTTAGCACTCAAAGTTATTCTTCTCTAAAAACAAGTTTAAAGGATGATGCTACTGTTAAAGTTACTATTCAAAATTTGATTAATAAAATATGGTTTCGTACTGATGATATTTTTACAATTGAAGAGGCTCAAAAACAACTTGGTAAAGAAGATAAAGAAAAAACTTCTAAAAGTATTTCTGAAAGTGCTAAAGAAACAAACTTTAGTTATATTACTAATACTTTAAATTCAAGAAATTCTAATATTTCTGAAACATATAGCACTTATTTACAGAACGATTTTATTTATGATTCTAACTTTTTTACAAGAGAGCTTGAAACCTTTACCGCCCTTACGTTTTTATCTAATGGTAATAAGATTTTACCGCCACAAAAATTAAATATGCTTCCCTATTTTAGGAATTAACAAGTTTATATACAGGTTTATAGGTACATCCTTTTTAAAAACCTAAATATCTTATATAAGGAATGTTTTTTATATGAAATTTAAGAAAAAAAATTTTTATTTTATTTTTACTATTATATTTTTATTTGTACTATTATTTGTTTTTAGTACATATTGCTATGGCTGGGGGGATCCAGAAATTGTAAATAAAATCAATTCTGCCTTTGAGAGTATCGAAGGGTGGCTTATAAAAATCTCAACACCTGCTGCGGCAGTCGCTGTTGGCAGTGGTGTTTTTATGCGAAAGTTTAGTTTTGGTGATGAAGAAAAAATACGAATGGGTAAAAAAATTATCAAGGGTTCTTTATTTTCTTATGCTTTTATTCTTGCAATTAATTTGATTTTATCAGCTATTAAATCTTTAATTTCTTAAGGAGGTCTTTTTGGAAACTCAAACAAATATTACACAAACCATTATAAATACTATAAACAGTATATTTGAAATGCTCTTTTCTTCTATTGATAATAATTTATATTCTGTTTTAGATAAAATTACTTTTATTAATTCAGATATTATAACTGATAAAAATTTCGAAAATATTTTTGGAACTTCAACTTCTAATGGAATTTTATTAATTGCAAATTCGTTGCTTTTAGGTTTTATACTTTATTATGCCTTTAAATATTTAATGTCACATATTACTTATCAAAGGGTTGATTCTCCTTTTAGTTTTATTATAAAAATTATTTTATTTGGAATTTGTATGAATTTTTCATTTTTTATTGTTCAGCTGATTTTAGATTTAAATTCTAATATTTCTTTAGCTATTAGGAGTTTAGGGAAAAATTTGTTTAATTCTGAAATAAGTTTTTCCCAGTTAATAAATACTATAAATACTCATATTTCTGTAGATACAAGTTCTTTAAATATTTTTTCTGTTGATGGTTTAATAAAAAGTACATTAAGTCTTTCTTTACTCAATTTGGTTTTTTCTTACTCTTTTCGTTATATTATGGTAAAAGTTTTTATATTGCTTTCACCTTTTGCTTTTCTTTCCTTATGTTTGGAAAATACGTCTTGGTTCTTTAAATCATGGCTTAAAAATCTTTTTTCTCTATTGTTTATACAAATTATTGTTTCCCTTGTACTGCTTATTTTATTTTCTTTAGATTTTTCTTCTTCAAATTTATTTAATAAATTTGTTTATGTAGGAGGAATTTATAGTTTAATTAAAGCTAATTCATTTGTACGCGAATTTATCGGTGGAGTTTCCACAAATATTTCACAATCTGTGAAAAGTTTTGCTGGTTTTAAGAAATAATTTGATTTTTATCTTTTAATTGTTTATGTTTAATTAGTAATATTTTTTTTATTAATTATTTTAAGGAGGTTTTTGTTTGAAGTTTATTTTTCCACAAAACTATAAATTTAAAAATAAAATTTTAGGCATTATTGATTATTCTACTGCATTCATAAATTTAATATGGTATGCAATTGTTTTATTATTAGTTAATTTGCTGTTTAGGTCTATTAATTTAAAAGTTATGTTTTTTGTTGCGCTTTCCTTCCCTTTATTGCTTTTTAGTATTTCCGGTTTTCATGGTGAAAGTATTATTACAGTAGCAAGATATTTAATAAAATTTATTTTTATGCAAAAATTATTTTTTTACAATAAAATGTAGTATTATATAGATTTTGTTGTATTTTTATTTTAATTAAATTTTATTTAATTTACCTTGAATTTTTTGTCTAAAGAAGATATAATTTGTTTTACAAAGTTATTTTATAGATTAGGAGAGATTGTAATGAAATTAGAGCAAAATGAAAAACCACTTTTATTTTCTGAAACATTTATTCCAGATATATTTTTTTCAGAGTATTTATCTGAATTACCTGGAGAATATTTAAAAATATATTTATATTTGATTTTTTTGTCAAAATATAATAAAGATGCCAAATTAACTGATTTGTCTAAAAAATTAAATATTCCTTTAAAGTCTATTAATGATGGGCTAAAATTTTTAGAAGAACATAATCTTCTTATGAAAAAGTCTTCAGGATATATTATTGTGGATTTACAAGAATTTACTTTACACAATTTATATTCGCCTAATCTTAGTCTATCAAAGGAAAAAATTGAACAAAATGCTAAGAATAAATCAAGGTCTAAGGTTATTGAACACATTAATAATACCTATTTTCAAGGAATTATGGGACCTTCTTGGTATAATGATATTGACCTTTGGTTTAGAAAGTATGCTTTTGATGAACAAGTTATGATTGCTTTATTTGATTATTGTTATAAGAAAAGTGCGTTACATAGAAATTATGTTCAAACAGTAGCAGAAGCTTGGGCTTCTAATAAAATAAAAACTTATACTGATTTGGATAATTACTATGAACAACAAGAAGCACTAAATAAAATGAAAAAGTCAATTGCCAAAAAGCTTGGTAAATATAGTGGTTTAACTCAATACGAAGAAGCATATATTGAAAACTGGGTTCTTAATTATGGTTATGATATGAGCATTATTGAACTGGCTTTAAAAAGAACTGTTTTCAAACAGAATCCAACTTTTGAATATATAAACAAAATAATTACAGATTGGCATGAACGTCAACTTAAAACACCTTCTGAAGTTACAGCATTTTTAGAGCAACGTAGAAAACAGGAAAAAAATACAAAGGAATTAAAATCTAAAGTACATAAAGCAAATTATGAACAACGTCAATATTCTAATTTGGATTATCTTTATGCTAATAATACAAACAATAAGGAGGACTAAATGTCTGATGAAATTTTAAATTCTTTACTAAAAGAATATTCTCAAAGAAAATTACAAGCAGAATTAGATTTAGAAAAGAGAAAAGATGAATTATATAAAAAAGTGCCTAAGCTTAGAGAAATTGAAGACAATTTAAATAGTTTTGCAATTTCTACTGCTAAAAATATTTTAAAAAATGGTAATTCTCGTGAAGAACAACAAGAATTGAAAAATAAAGTGGATTTTTTAAAAGCTGAAAAAATGCGTATTTTAAAGGAACTAAATTTACCAGAAACTTATTTACAACCATTTTATAGCTGTCCTATTTGTAAAGATACTGGTTATGTTTCAGATGGTGGCTATACTACTGTTATGTGCAGTTGTTTAAAACAAAAATTATTAGATTATTCTTTTAATAAATCTAATATGTCTAATTTAGATAGGGAAAATTTTTCTACTTTTAATCCAAATAGGTTTTCAGACGAAGTGGATATTGCAAAATTTCATTTTAATATTTCGCCTAGAACCAATATCTTAGATATAAGAAATAATTGTATTAAATTTGTAGAAAATTTTGAAGATACTTCTCAAAAAAATTTGCTATTTACAGGCAATACCGGTTTACGGTAAGACTTTTATGTCAAACTGTATTGCTAATGAATTATTAAAAAAAGGGAAAACCGTGCTTTATCAAACAGCTCCTGTATTGCTTGAAAGCGTAATAAATTACAAGATGAGTAAAAATAAATCTTCAATTGATAATATATATAGTTCTGTTTTAAATTGTGATTTATTAATAATAGATGACCTTGGAACTGAGAGTTTAAATAGTATGAAATTAAGTGAACTTTTTACGATTTTAAATACTAGAATTTTAAATTTGAATAACAAAGTTACTAAAACAATTATATCTACTAATTTAGATATTAATGATATTTTTAGAATTTATGAGGAACGTATTGGTTCTAGAATTATTGGTTATTACGATATTTATAGATTTTTTGGAGAAGATTTACGTTTTAAAAGATGATTTTGGGGACGGAGCAAAAAATCATCTTTTGAAATTTTTAATTATATACAATAGAAAAAAGCTTTTTATTTATAATTAAAAGCTTTTTTCTATTTTTTTATATAATATGCAAGTTGTTAAAGATGATTTTTTGCTCCGTCCCCAAAATCATTCTTTTATATCTGGTGTTAAAGTTTCCATACTTACAACTCTACCGCCATCACTTGTTCTCATTAATGTAACACCTTGTGTTGATCTACCTAAAATGCTAACATCTTTTACACTAATTCTTATTATTGTTCCTGAATCTGTAATAAGCATAACATCATCTTCTTCTGTTGCAATTCTTACGCCTACTAGTTTTCCAGTCTTAGGTGTGATTTTGTAAGTTATTACTCCTCTTCCACCTCTTTTTTGTACTCTATATTCGTCAAGTTCTGTTCTCTTTCCAAATCCATTTTCAGTGATTGCAAGTAATGTTGCTTTTCCACCAACAATAACTGATTCCATACCGATTACTTCATCATCGTCATCTAATCTTATTCCTATAACACCTTGTGCAACTCTACCAATTGGACGTACATCTTTTTCATCAAATGTAATACATAAACCATTTCTTGTAACTAATACAACATTGTCTTCACCGTCTGTTAAGCGTACTCCAATTAATTCGTCCTCATCTTTTAAAGTAATACCTTGTAATCCGTTTTTTCTAGTTGTGTTATATTCTGTTAATGCTGTTTTCTTGATTAATCCATTTTTTGTTGCCATTAATAGATATTTTCCTTCAGCAAAGTTTTGAATTGGAATTACTGCAGATACTTTTTCTCCAGCTTCTAGGTTCAATAAATTAACAATTGCTGTTCCTTTTGCTGTTCTACCAGCTTCTGGAATTTCGAATCCTCTTAATCTATATAGTTTACCTTTGTTTGTAAAGAATAAAATTGTATCATGTGTTGATGCTGTAAATATTTGTTTAACAAAGTCATTTTCACGTGTTGCAATTCCTGTTATTCCTTTACCTCCACGTCTTTGGCTTCTATATGTATCTATTGGCATTCTTTTAATATATCCAAAGTGTGTCAATGCTACAACACATTGTTCTTCTTTTATTAAATCTTCTACATCTATTTCGCCTTCTGCAGCTACTATTTTAGTTTTTCTTTCATCTCCAAATTTTTCCTTGATTTCAAGTAATTCTTCTTTGATTATATCAAAAACTAATTTTTCGCTTGCTAATATTGCTCTTAAATGTTCAATTAATTCCATTAATTGTTTGTATTCTTCTTCAATTTTTTCACGTTGCAATCCTGATAATGTTTTTAATCTCATATCTAGTATTGCTTGTGCTTGAATTTCAGAAAGACCAAATCTTTCCATTAATCTTTCTTTTGCATCATCATATGAAGAACGAATTATTTGAATAACTTCATCAATATGGTCAATAGCTATTCTCAAGCCTTCTAATATATGAGCTCTTGCTAGGGCTTTGTCTAATTCAAATTTTGTTCTTCTTAAAATAACGTCTTTTCTGTGGTCAATAAAGCAATTTAAGCATTCTCTTAATGTTAAGATTTTAGGTTCTCCATTAACTAATGCAAGCATTATAATACCAAATGTTGTTTGCATTTGTGTGTGTTTAAATAATTGATTTAGCACAACTTGTGGTCTTGCATCTCTTTTTAATTCAATTACAACCCTTACTCTATCTTTTCTATCTGATTCATCTCTACATTCAGAAATTCCTTCGATTTTCTTTTCTTTAGATAAATCTGATATTGCTTTTATTAAGTTTGCTTTATTTACTTGATATGGTAATGAAGAAACAATAATTCTTTGTCTATTTCCACTCATTTCTTCTATTTCTGTTTCTGCTCTTAAAGTGATTTTTCCTCTACCTGTTGTGTATGCTTGTTTTATTCCTTCTCTTCCTAAAATAAGTCCTTCTGTTGGGAAATCTGGTCCTTTAATTACACTCATTAGATCTTCGTCTGTTACTTCGTCTTCATCAATTATTTTAATTATTCCATCAATTACTTCATTTAAGTTGTGTGGTGGTATATTTGTTGCCATACCTACAGCTATACCTGATGAACCATTTATTAAAAGTGTTGGTATTCTTGTCGGTAATACTGTTGGTTCTTGAAGCCTATCATCATAGTTTGGCATAAAGTCTACTGTGTTTTTTTCTATATCTGTTAGCATATATGCAGATATTTTTGCCATTCTTGCTTCTGTATACCTCATTGCGGCTGCTCCGTCACCATCAACTGAACCAAAGTTACCATGGCCATCAATTAACATATATCTCATTGAGAAATCTTGAGCCATTCTAACCATTGCATCATAAACAGAGCTATCACCATGTGGATGATATCTACCTAAAACAGAACCTACTGTGTTAGCACATTTTCTGTATGGTTTATCTGCTGTAATTCCGTCTTCATGCATTGCATATAATATTCTTCTATGTACTGGTTTTAAACCATCTCTTGCATCTGGAAGCGCACGTGAAACAATAACACTCATGGCATAATCTATGTATGCTGTTCTCATTTCTTTTTCAATGTCTCTTTCGATTATTTTTCCGTCATTTCTTTCTGGTCTTTCTTCCATTGTTTCTCCCTCTTTTCCTTATTTTTCTACATTTGTATTATACTAAAACTGGGGAGAATATGCAAGTAAAATCGGCTAAAAACTTAGGGATTTTTATGTTAAATCAAGGTATGCTGTATTAATCTCTTGTTTATTATTTTTTCTGCATATACTTTTTCTTTTTCTGCATATAAAATGGCAAAATATATGCAGATAATCAATAGTTATATACATATATTATTGAATATTCTTACTTTTTCAAACATTCTATTATTAAATTTATTCCATCCATAAATCCTAATTTATACATTTCTTCATTGTATTTGGTTATTTTTATATTATAATTATCCTCAATGTCATTTAATATATTCCTTATCTCCCTAGGGTTATTGGCATTATCAATTATATTTTCTATGTTTATAACTTTTAATTCGTCTTTTATTTCCTTATTTGCTTCTTTTATAATGTTGTCAATTTTATCTTCTTCTCCTTTATATATCTTTTTTATTATTTGATTATTATTCATTATTTCTAACTCATTCATCTTTATTTCATCCTTTCTTTTATTGTTATTAATATATTTCTATTTTGTGTATATTTTAGCTTTTTATTCATATATTTCCATTATTTGTATCTCTCCATTGTTTTCTATTTTTCCATATATATTAATATTCATTTCTTTTTCCAATTTTTCTAGTAACCACATTATATATTCTTCTTGTTTTAGGTTAAACATTATTATTTCTTTTCTATTTCCTTTGCCTTTTCTAGATTTTATATGTGCTTCCATTAATTTTTCATATGTTAATTTTTCATAATATTTATTTTTTAATGTCTTTGGCATAATATTTTATTAGGCCTCCTAGTATTTTTCCTATTTCGTATATTTGTTCCATTATTATTTTAAATTTGTTTTCATCTATCCACTTGTTATTTTTCATTATTCTTGTAAATATTCTTTGTGTCATTAATTCTGCATCTATTTTATTTAGCAATTTTAATGTTTTTTCTTTGTCTGTATTTTTTATTTTATTTAAATAGTCTTGAGAACCATTTTTTTGATTAAGAATTATAAAACCTATATCACCATTTTTATAAACAGTTAATAAATGTTTATTATTACAATATTTACATATTTTTTCTAAAATTTGTTCTGTTTGGATGATGTTTAATTGAACTTTATCTTTTAATAAATCATTTGTCACAAAGAATGAAATTAATCCTATTTCGGTTATCGATTTTTGTTTTAGTTTAAAGAAACATCTTTCTATTTCATAATCTGCTTTAATATAAGGACAAACAGAATTTTCATAACAATCTACATGTAAAGTGTGACGTTCAATGTTAACTAATTTACATACAAAGATTTCTTTTGTACCTGTTTTTTTCTTTTTTGAATAAGTAATTATTTCTTTATATGATGTGTCACTAATTTTATTGTTTAATTGATTTAAAAACCATCTATTTAAACTTGTTGCGTCTTTCTCGGCATAATGTGATAAGAAATCTTTTAATAAAATTTTTCTAGCATTTTTTAAATCTTCTAAAGTATACATATAAACAGTTTTATTTAATAAATCTATTTCTAAATGTCTAATAGTTCTTTTAGCTGCGATAGCTTTTTTAATATTATATGCTCTTCTTTGATATAATTTTAAGAATACAATAAATAGAATAATAGCAATGACTAGCATTAAAAATAA
>ENA-ORNP01003652-ORNP01003652.1-human-gut-metagenome-genome-assembly--contig:-NODE-3652-length-10580-cov-4.225463_pt1 | contig 10580 bp, 10 predicted proteins | sample MGYA00242119_ERZ509030 | MGnify/ENA primary metagenome ERZ509030 (study PRJEB26280, sample SAMEA2338708) | human gut metagenome | biome: human gut; feature: human-associated habitat; material: faeces...
CTTCCTGGCAGGCTTCGGAGAAAGCCGTCACGAACAGCTTGATGGCGCGGATGGCGTCATCGTTGCCGGGGATGATGTAGTCGATGACATCGGGATCGCAGTTGGTGTCGGTCACGGCCACGATCGGGATGCCCAGCTTGCGGCATTCCTTCACGGCGATGTCTTCGCGATGGGGGTCGATGATGAAAGCCAGCTGGGGCAGGCGATCCATGTTCTTGATACCGCCCAGGGTCTGTTCCAGCTTCTGCATTTCGCGTTCCAGCAGCAGGATTTCCTTCTTCTGGTAACGGTTGATGCTGCCGTCGGCGAACATGCCTTCCAGCTTCTTCAGGCGTTCCACGCTCTTCTGGATGGTGACGAAGTTGGTCAGGGTGCCGCCCATCCAGCGGTTGGTCACGTAGTACTGGTTGGCCTTGGTGGCTTCGGTGGCCACGGCTTCCTGGGCCTGGCGCTTGGTACCGATGAACAGCACCTTGCCGCCGTTGGCCACGGTGTCGACCACCTTGTCATAGGCCACGCGGAACAGCTTCACGGTCTGCTGCAGGTCGATGATATGGATGCCGTTGCGGGCGCCGAAGATGTAAGGACGCATCTTGGGGTTCCAACGACGGGTCTGGTGACCGAAGTGCACACCTGCCTCGAGAAGCTGCTTCATAGAAACGACTGCCATAATAAAATACCTCCAGATATTGTTTTGCCTCCGCACACCATGATCTGCACGGTACATCGGGTACCGGCGGACTGCCCTCAACCCAAAAGGGCACAAAAGGGCATAGTGATGCGTGTGTAATGCTTTGTTATAATAGCACAAAAAGAATGCGGTTGCAAGTGGTTTTCTCTGTTTTGTATAAAGAAACTCTCACTTTTTCTCTTATTTGCCCGTATTCATCCCGCTCAGGCCTGCAACACCCATGCGGTTGAGGGCATATCCCTTGCCGAACATCAGGTCGTATTGCAGCATCCAGTGCTCGTTTGTCCAGCGCTGCTGGAACTCCGTGGGCTGCTGGGTGGTGGTGCCGTCCAAGTTCATGGTAGTGCCGCGGGTGCAGCTGCGGCTGGCGACCCGCAGCTGCCGGTTGAGGAACTGGAAGTACAGCGGCTGCTCCAGCCCGAACAGTTCCATCATCACCGGAGAGATATCGTAGGCGGCAATGGTGCCAAAATCCACCTGCTGCTGGCTGTAATTCGACCACATCAGCAGCGTGGTCTGGTGCAGACGGGGGTCGGTGCTGGAGCCGCTTGCATAACCGGTAGTGGTGTAGACATCGTAGTTGGAATCGATGGGGTTATAATGGTCGCCCCAGAACACCAGAATAACCGGCTCGTCCACCTGAGAAAAATACGCCGTCAGCTTACCCAGCATCGCGTCTGCATCCCGGATGCCGGTAGCGAAATCTTCCAGCGCGCCCACGGTGCCGCTCTTGAGCCCCACCGGGTGGGATACGACGTGCACCCGCTCGTCGTCCGGGTAGTTGTCTCTATTATAATTGGTATGGTTCTGCATGGTGACCGCGTGCAGGAAGATGGGCTTATCCGAATCTGTGCTCATCTTCTCGTACTGCTGAATGATCTGGTCGGCCATGGAGTCATCGGTCACAAGGCCGCTGGTCCAGTAGTGCTTGCGCACCTTGGTCACGCCGTGCATATCTTCCAGACTGATAAAATCGCTGAAGCCGAGGTTAGGGTAGGCCTTATCGCGGCTCCAGTATTTTGCCCAGAAGCAGTGCACCGCAGCGGTCTGATAGCCCTTGAGTTTAAGGTAATTGGGCAGGGCGAACATGGGCTTTGTGACGTGCTGCTGGTAGGGCTTGCTGCCGCTGGGCAGGAAGGACACCGAGTAGCCGGTCAGGGCTTCAAACTCCACATCACAGGTGCCGCCGCCAAAGCTGGGGCTGTAGGCTCTGCCGTAGGCGCTGGTCTGCTGCAGAGCATGAAGATTCTGCGATACATCGGTATCAAAGGTGATGCCGTACTGCTCTAACTCCGAAACATCCCAGTAGGACTCGTCCATCACATAAATAATGGTAGGCTGCTTTGCCTGCTCCTCCTTGGGGGTGGTGGCGGCATAGCTGTCTGCATACATGGGGCCGGTGGAGAATTTCTCACTCTCGGCCACGTTATCCAGAATATCGCCCACCGCCTGCTCCGAGTAGCCCTCGGGCTTGTCGATCTCCAGATTGGTGAGGTTGGTCATAAAACCGGTAAGTACACCGTAGTAACGATAGTAGCGGTCCTGCATCCATGCATCCGGCGTGATGCCCAAAACCTGCGTGACTGCGGGCTGTAAGTAAACGCCGAAGATCATCAGACACAGCGCCGCCGCCGAAGCACCGGTGCCCGCAAGCCTTGGCAGCCAGCGCTGACGCAGCCGTCCACGGTAAATAAAGAAGCTTGCCACCGTAAGCGCCAGCACCAGCACAATGGAGACCACCATGCTGGTCTGCAGCTTGAGCCCGGCAGCAGAGGCCACACCGGCAGCCTCGGACACCTGCATCAGATCCCACGGCAAAAAGGGCTCGCCCCGCAACTGCATGGTGTAAAAGTTTACTGCGCAGGGCGCACAGCCCAGAACAGCCATGCCCAGCGTGGCAAGCGGCGGGATGCGCAGCACCCAGTCCAGCAGCTCCCACACCAGAAACAGCAGCAGCCATGCCAGCAGGTATGCCCCGAAATGGGGAAAAATAAAGCTGATAAAGGTATCAGCGGTCAGCGACCCACGCGCGATCCACTCGCCCAGCAGCAGCACGATAAGAGAAACTGCCGCCGGGAAGAGCATCCGCAGGGTCAACAGCGGTTTGGATGTTTTCATAGTCGATATCCCTTTCCACGTCCCGAACCCTATTTCCAGAGTGGCTGTGCTATTTGCACAAGCCTTTCGTGCTTATTATAGTCACTTTGCTGAAAATGTCCATTCATGATTTTACAAAAATTACAGTTTTATTTTTCAAAATATTCCCCTATTTTTCACAGACCCAGCTTAGCACGCAGCTGCTGCCAGAAGCCGTGAGGTGCTGCCGGTGCTTTTGGCACGGCGGTATGCACCAGAATGGCGTCCGTGCCGATGGTCTCGATCTCCCTCCAAGGGATGGTCAGACTCTCGTCCCGACCCAGCAGACCCAGCAGCCGCGGTCTGCCCAGCAAGATCAGGCATTGCAGCTGCGCCGTTGCGGGGTCAAACTCCAGATCATCCGCGCGGCCAAGGCACACCCCCTGCTCCAGCTGAACGACCTCTTTCTCGCACAGTTCCCGGATCGTCACGGCACTCTCCCCTTTCTGCCACAGCATACGCCGGGGCGGCATTTTCTATGCCAAAGGGGTGGAAAGCACCCGCCCGGTTGTGGTATACTATGGAAAATATCTGAGAAAAACATCCAATACAAGCGAGGCAGCAGTTATGTATAAAAGCATTATTTTTGATATCGGCGGTGTGCTGGTGGATTTTGACCCTAAGGCGTACTTAGTAGACCGGCTGTGCAACGCCGAAATGGAGGAGAAGGTCTACGATTTGACCTTTGGCAGTGAGGAGTGGCAGCTGCTGGACGCGGGCAAGCTTTCCCGCTATGACGGCAACCAGCGTATGCTGGAGCACGCCCATGCCGAGGGTTGCGTCTTTGAGGTGCAGGGCGTTCTGGACGACTGGATGCACATTCTGCGCCCGCGTCTGCGGATGCTGGAACTGGTGCGGCGGCTGAAGAGCCACGGCTATTGCGTGTATTACCTGAGCAACATCCCGCAGGATGTGCTGGAATTGCTGACCGAGCGCGGCGTGCTGGCTCAGTTTGACGGCGGCGTAGCCTCCTGCGAGGTACAGGTGAACAAGCCCGACCCGCAGATCTACAAAGCTTTGCTGAAGAAGTATCAGCTGAAGGCCAGCGAGTGCGTATTTATCGATGACAGACTGGAAAACGTGCAGGCCGCCTTTGCGCTGGGCTTTGCCGGTATCCAGATGAAAGACAGCGTCGGTACGCTGATCCGCAGCCTTGCCACCTGTAACGTGACGCTGCGCTGAGCATTGATCCAATAAATGCAGCAGCCCCTGCCGGAAAGATCTTTCCGGCAGGGGCTGCTTTGCGTTGGTAGGAACTTACTTTTCCTCGTAGCTCTGGCAGTAGTGCGGGTTCTCCACCTGCTGGGTGGTGCAGCTGCACTGCTCCGTCACCTTGATCTGCGGCAGATCACATTTGCAGCCGTCCACATTGTGGCAGCACGCGCAGACATCACAGGTCACGCCGATGTTTTCCATGCTTATCACCTCTTTGTCCATAGGTTGCCCTATAGAGCAAGGGTTTATACATGGATTTTATCCGTTTGCCTTTTTGGCTTCCCGCTTGGACTTGAGCGTGACCGCCACGTGCCTGATAGACAACACCGGATGCACCGGCAGCATACGCGGGCCAGCCCAGCGCATGACCGCACGAATTTTCTCCCGCATTTCCGGCTTATAGCAATGGACCTTGCAGGCAGAACAGAAGGTCTTTGTTTCCATAAACGGACACTTTTCAATGCGTGCAAGCGCATAATCGTGCAGCTGCCGGCACTCCGGGCATAAAGTGCCTTTGGGAGTGTCATGCTGTTTGCGGCAGTAGAGTGCGATCATCTCGCTGACAAGCAGTTTTTCATCTGCACGCTTTTTATCCAAGTTTTTGGGGGTCTGCTGCATCGGGTCCGTTCCTCCTGATCGTTCTTACTCTTTTTACGGGCAGACCGGCGCGCAGCACGGCGTACTGCACTGCGCAAAAACGCAAAGCCTACTGTAACGCCAAGTGCCACAGCCATTTCCATATACACCGCCTTTACCAAAAACGGCAGGAGTTGACGGATATTTCGTCCGTTTTCTCCTGCCGTAAATTCTGCATTTTTACGATACTCTGCATAACGGCTGCTGCACTTCTAAAAGTTAGTATATTCTAACTTTCGCTTCTATAAAAATGCCGAAGCACGGCAAGTTATAGTTTAGCGCAGCAAACCATTTTTGTCAAGAGAGTTTCCCTCTCGTAAAGCTCACCATGCCGCCAGATCTGCGCCCAGCTTACGGCAGGCAGTCTGCACGTCATCATCAGGTGTTTCGTTGCAGATGAGCCCTTCCTCGCTGAACAGCTGTGCGCCGTCGTCCTGTGCGCGCTGCGCCCAATCGCGCATCCACTGACCATCGCCCCAGCCGTAGGAGCCGAACAGTGCGATCTTTTTGCCGTTCAGCGAGCCTTCCAGTGCAGCAAACATAGGCTCGAACTCGCTCTCCTCCAGCTGCTCTGCACCCATAGCCGGGCAGCCAAAGGCCACCACGTCAAACTCTGCCAGCTTTGCGGGGGTCATCTCGGCGCAGGGTACGATGGTGCCGTTGGCACCTGCACCCTCGGCGATGCAGTTTGCCATGGTCTCGGTGTTGCCGGTGGCGCTCCAGAATACGATTGCTACTTTGCTCATAAAACTCTACCTCTTTCTCTGTGTAGTTAGTTTTCTTTAACTTCATGCTCTGTAAAAATGCGTCCATATTTCATGACGCATTTTTGTAGTTAGTATTTTCTAACCGTCAACAGGATACCACAGCCCTGCCCCGCTTGTCAAGGCATTGGCGCAATGTTTGCACGGCACAACAATGCCACCTTTTCTAAAGCGCACAGAGCGTGCGTTTCAGCTGCCCAATACGCGGAACACTGCCAGAAGCACCCCGTAGATGACCGGCTGGTGCAACAGATACAGCAGCAGCGAGTGCCGTCCAAGCCAACCCAGCGGCGGGCAGACCGAGCGGTGCAAAGGCTCCATACGCTGCCGCCCTACAACGCCGTAGAGAAAGTACCCCGCCCAGAACAGAAACAGCCACGGCAGAAGGGCAAAATAATCCGTAGAATAGAACCACCACGGATAAAAGCCAAAGTACGCTGTAACGTAGTTTACATACATCGTCTGCGGCAGCCAGAGGCGCAGGCTTCCAAAACCCAGATAGCCTGCCGAAACATTGCGGGTCAGGGCAAACAGCACTGCCGAGACGGCAAGCCCAGCCGCCGGGGAAATCTGCCGCAGTGGCTTTTCAAACAGACCGGTCAGCAGCATAGCGCTGCCCAGCAGGGTCAGCACACCAAAGACAACTCTGTCCTCCGGCATAAAAAGCAGCGTGACCGCCGTGACAAGCGCCCCTGCCCCAAACACCTGTGCGCCCCGGCATAGGGTATGATGCCCCAGCTGCACGCAAAAGCCGGACAGCAGAATAAACACCCAACAGATGCTCTGCTGCCACAGATGCCCGGGCAGGCCATAATACCAGTCGGCCTGAATGCCGAACAGATTGACCAGATCCCAGCAGCCGTGATAGAGCATCATGCTAACTAAATCCAGCCCGCGCAGCTCGTCCAGAAGGGTGTAGCGGCCAGAAGTGTTATTGTACTTCACGGCGTTTTCCTTCCCTTTTGTCATGCTGTTACACCGTTTTGCGGCGCAGCAGGCTCATGGGCGGCAGCTCCGGGGTGGGTATGGTGTATTTTTCCATGGCGTGCGGGGTGCTTTCCACCCGCTCCCCTGCTTCGTTTTCAATCCATTCCGGGGTAAGCGGGATGCTGCGTCCGTCCGGGCACAGTGCCTCCAGCGTATCCCCAAGGCTCCATTTGCCGCGCTGCTGGCAATGGGCGATGCCGTTTTCCCAGCTGTCCACCGTGCCCACGAACTCCCACTCGCGGATGTAGGTAGCGCTGTCGGTGGCCTGTTTGGCCTGTTCGCGGCCAAAATAGAAGCCGGGGGAGTAGTGCCGGTGGCTGGTACGGGTAAGCTCTGCGTACACCTCCGGTGGCAGTTCAAAGTTATCGTTTGCCGGGTCGGCCAGATAGGCGTCCAGCGCCTTGCGGTAGGCTGCGGTGACGCTGGCAACATAGTAGAAGGTCTTGGCGCGGCCTTCGATCTTCAGGCTGTCCACGCCCGCCTTGCAGATCAGGTCGATGAAGGGCGCGGTGCACATATCGTTGGCGTTAAGGATATAACTGCCGTTCTCATTTTCACCGATCTCGTACAGCTGACCGGGGCGGGTCTCCTCGCTCAGGTAGTACTTCCAGCGACAGGGCTGGGCGCACTGGCCGCGGTTGGCGTCACGCCCTGCCATGTAGTTGGACAGCAGGCACCGACCGGACACGCTCATGCACATCGCACCGTGCACAAAGGCCTCGATCTCCAGCTCCGGCGGGGTCTTATCGCGCAGGATGGCAATATCCTGCAAGGTCATCTCCCGGGCCAGCACCACGCGCTTTGCGCCCATTTTGTAGGCGGCGCGGGCGGCTGCCCAGTTGGTGATGCCGGTCTGGGTGGAAAGATGCACATCAATGTCCGGGGCAAAGGTCTTGCAGGCATCCAGCACACCAAGGTCTGCCACGATAAAAGCATCCACACCGGCCTTGGCAGCCTCCTTGATGGCCTCCGGCAGGCGGTCGGCTTCCTCGTTGGTGGGCAGGGTGTTCATGGTCAGGTAGACCTTGCGGCCGCGGGCGTGGGCGTAGATGACGCTTTCCGTCAGCTGCTCCGGGGTGAAATTAGCCGGGGCAGAGCGCATACCAAATTCCGGCAGGCCGCAGTAAACGGCATCGGCACCGTAGTTGATGGCATAACGCAGACGTTCTGCATCGCCCGCCGGGGCAAGCAGTTCCGGGATCTGTAACATTTGTAGGTTCCTCTCTTATGTATCACAGTTTTTAACGGGAAAGGGGCCGCTGCACCGTGTTTTTTAGTGCAGCGGCCTTTTCTCAGTTTTTCAGGCTTTTGTTCACAGCTGCGGCAGTTTTGCAGTTTGCGTTATGCTCTGCCAGCGTGTGGGCGTAGTAGTAGTTGCCCTTGAGGTCGGTCACAAAGAAGTACGCGTCCTTGGCTTCCTCATCGGGCTGCGGCTCCAGCGCCGCTTTGATGGCGGCAAGGCCGGGGTTCGAGATGGGGCCTGCGGGCAGGCCGGTGCAGCTGTAAGTGTCGTAGGCCGCAAGGATATTTTCCGGGATATCGTCCCAGCCGCCGTAGTAGGGCGCGACCCAGTTCCAGAGATAGTTGTTGTCGGCATCGCTCTGGATATGGCTGGAGGTGTTGCTTTGCAGCCGGGGGTATGGCGAGCCCTCCGCCAGACGGTTGCGGAACACCTGCGCCACATTGGAGTCCTGACTGTTGCCCGCTTCCTCCTGCACAAAGGAGGCAAGGGTGACCAGCTCCGGCAGGGTCATGTCCTGCTTTTTGAGCGCTGCGTACATTTCCTTGGTAAATTGTGCATCGAACTGGGCGTAGAAAGTAGCCACATAGTTGTGCACCGTATCGCCCTTCAAAAAATCGTAGGTCTCCGGGAAAAGATAGCCCTCGCACTTCATAAAGCGGTTCGGGGCATCTTTATCCTCCGGGACATACTGCCAGAAGGTATATGCGCTGAAATCGCCCTCGTTGGCTTCCTTCAAAAACTCCTCGGCGGTGCACAGACCGGCGGCTTCCATCTTCTGGGCAATGGCAATGGCCGTGGTGCCCTCCGGAATGGTCACCCGCACTGTTTCTGCCTTGGCGTACTGGGAAAGGGTGCTGATGAGTGCATCGTAGGAGCTGCCGGTGGTCAGCTCAAAATCGCCGTATTGCAGCTTTGCGGCAGCACCCTTTTCCCCCACATACCAGCGGAACAGGTAGGCAGAGCGGATGACGCCTACGTCCTTCAGCTTGTTGGCGATCGTGGCTACGCCGCTGCCCTGCTGAATGCTTACGGTGACCGCCGTGCCGGGCTTGCTGCTGCCGTGGATCTCGCTGCGGGCAAACAGCACCGCTGCGCCCGCTGCCAGAAGGATCAGCAGAAGCACTACCAGCAGAATTTTGCCTGCACCGCCCTTTTTGCGGGCTGCGTGTGTATCGTTGTGTGCCATACGCACCTTCCTTTTTTCAGTTTTCCAGCATCAGACGCAGATAGCTTTCGCTCACGTCAAAAGGCTCTGCGTCAAAGCGGATCATGCCGTATTCCTGCCGGGTGCCCTCGCCCAGAAACAGCGGCTGGGCAGCACCTACCGTGATGACCGCCTTTTCCACAATGACTTCCTTCTCGCGGGCGGCTTCCATCAGGATCTCGGCGGCGCGGTCGCTGTCGGCCATCATTTCCACGAAATACAGGGTATCCTCCTTGCGGAAGTAGATGCCGTAGCCATGTTCGTTGGACACGATGGTAGCGCCCCGGGCGTACAGCTCCTGCAACACCACCGCCATGCGTTCCGGGCTCAGCTGCACGGTATCCTTCCAGAACTGTTCCCGCAGCTCACACAGCTTTTTGGCCGTCACCGTGTCAAATTCCGCCTGGCTCCACAGGTTGCGGCTTACCTCGCGGGGCAGGCAGCGCAGGGCAAAAGCCTTTGCAAAGCCTTTATCCTGCAGCAGAGCGGCCTGTGCTGCGTCTGCCGGGACTGCCACGGTGAAGCCTGCGCCCCGCAGCTTTTGCTGGGCGCACATGGTATCCAGCAGACCCGCCAGCAGCAGACTGCCCTCGCCGCACAGGCACAGGTAATTGCCCACCCGCCCCTGCAAGGTGACCGGCACAGCCAGCGCAGCCGCCACGATGGTGTCGTTTTCATCGGCCACATAAATGTTCTGCACACCGGCAAAACGTTCCAGTACCATTTTTGCAAAATCTTCGGTATCATGATGCTGGCTCTGCCACAAAGCCAGCACTGCCGCCTCGTCGGACGGCTGCATCAGACGATACATCGTTCAGGATGCCCCCTCTTATCGTATTTTATTGTTCAGCCCAGTGTTTTCCGGGCAAGTTGTTGCACCTCTTGCTGGATCTCTTCAATGCTGCGCATAGCGTCCCCGCTGGTGCAGTGCACGGTGTCCCAGCCAAGATGCCGGGCGCAGAACTCAGCAGCGGCACGGCTGCGCGCCAGATAAGCCGTATCCTTCTCGTGCACGTCCTTTTTGCTTTCGTCGCCGTGGTAGCGCTGGGTCATCAGCCGCTGGCTGACCGCCGGATCTACCTGTAAATAGATGACCCTGTCCGGTGCGGGCAGACCCAGCAGACGGAACTCGTAATCAAACAGCCAGTGCAGATAGCCTTCCCACTCTTCCTGCGGCAGCTTGGAGCACTGGTGCACCGCGTTGGATGTGGTGTACCGGTCGGCGATGATCACACCGCCCTGCTCATAAAAGCTGCCCCAGCTGGTTTTATAGCTGGCATAGCGGTCCACCGCGTAAAAGCTGGAAGCCGCGTAGGCGTTTACATCGTCCGGGTGCTGGCCGAACTGCCCCGCCAGCCGGTTCCGACCATGGTCCTGCGCGCCTACGGGGTCGAGAAGCTCGAATTCGGGCGCACCTACCTGATCCCCAAGCCGCTCGATCCGCGCCTGCTGTGCACCGTCGCCCCCGCCGTTGCGAAGGCCGCCGTCGAATCGGGCGTCGCCAAACAACCGATCGCAGACTGGGACACCTATGCCGAGAGTCTGCGGAAACGCTATCAGGAATAAGCAAAATCCGGTCGAATGATTCGACCGGATTTTTTTGTATCGACCGCGCACCCGACCCTCTCTGTACCGAAAGCGCCGGAACCAGCTCTAAAACAACGCCGCGAAGGCATCCATCGTCATCGGCCGCACCTCGCAGTC
>ENA-ORNP01003657-ORNP01003657.1-human-gut-metagenome-genome-assembly--contig:-NODE-3657-length-10557-cov-3.145210_pt1 | contig 10557 bp, 6 predicted proteins | sample MGYA00242119_ERZ509030 | MGnify/ENA primary metagenome ERZ509030 (study PRJEB26280, sample SAMEA2338708) | human gut metagenome | biome: human gut; feature: human-associated habitat; material: faeces...
AGATAGCCCGTCTGGACTGCCTGTTGTCTTTCGCTAATGTGGCGCGTGAGAATAACTACATCCGTCCGGTTATTGAGGATAACGACGTATTGGATATTCGTCAGGGCCGTCACCCGGTAATTGAGAAACAGCTTCCGATAGGAGAGAAATATATTGCCAATAATGTGATGTTGGACAGCAGTACGCAGCAGATCATCATAATAACCGGTCCCAATATGGCGGGTAAGTCAGCGCTTTTGCGTCAGACGGCATTGATTACGCTGTTGGCTCAAATCGGTTCGTTTGTTCCTGCGGAGAGCGCCCATATCGGGCTGGTGGATAAAATATTCACTCGTGTGGGAGCAAGTGATAACATCTCCGTAGGTGAATCTACTTTTATGGTGGAGATGAACGAAGCGGCGGATATTCTGAACAATGTTTCTTCCCGAAGCTTGGTACTATTTGACGAGTTGGGGCGTGGTACCTCTACGTATGATGGCATCTCTATTGCCTGGGCGATTGTGGAATATATCCACGAACATCCGAAAGCCAAAGCACGTACTTTATTCGCCACGCATTACCACGAATTGAATGAAATGGAAAAATCTTTCAAGCGTATCAAGAACTATAACGTATCGGTGAAAGAGGTGGATAATAAGGTAATCTTCCTTCGTAAACTGGAACGTGGTGGTAGTGAGCACTCTTTCGGTATCCATGTAGCAAAAATGGCGGGTATGCCGAAAAGCATTGTGAAGCGTGCGAATGAGATTCTGAAGCAGCTTGAATCTGATAATCGCCAGCAGGGAATAGCAGGCAAGCCGTTGGCGGAAGTAAGCGAGAACCGTGGTGGTATGCAGTTAAGTTTCTTCCAGTTGGACGATCCGATACTCTGTCAGATTCGCGATGAAATATTAAATTTGGATGTAAATAATCTCACTCCTATTGAAGCGCTGAACAAGTTGAATGATATAAAGAAGATAGTCAGGGGAAAATAGCGGATTATTAACGTGTTCACAAATAGTATATAGAACGTTTTCTGAGATCTGGAAAACGATTTGTAAGTATAAAAGGCGTTTCCTTTAAGTGATTGGAGGAAACGCCTTTCTAGTATGCAGTCGATTTTTATATATCAGGTTCAGGCTACTTTTTTCTTCCGGTCGTAGAAAAACATGAAGTAGATGCCGACTATAACGAATGGAATACTTAGCCATTGTCCCATGTTGAACATCATGTTGTTCTCGAAATCCTCTTGGTTCTCCTTCAAAAATTCGATGAAGAAACGGAAGACAAATATGTAGGTCAGGCAGAGCCCGAAGAAGAAGCCGCGATGCAGTTTCTTGCTGTAATTCTTATACAGGTAAATCATGATGAAGAACAAGATAAGATAAGCGATCGCTTCGTAGAGCTGTCCCGGATGACGGGGTTGCATATCTACCCGTTCGAAAATGAATGCCCAGGGTACATCAGACGGCTTGCCGATGATTTCGGAGTTCATCAGGTTGGCAAGACGGATACAGCAGGCGGTAATTGGAGTAGCTACGGCAATCATATCCAGCACGTCCATATAATGAAGTTTTGTTTTGCGGCAATAGAGCCACAGAGCAATAATCAGTCCAAGTGTCCCCCCGTGGCTGGCAAGTCCTTCATATCCTGTGAATTTCCAACCACCGGCAGGCAGGAATTTAATAGGTAACAGCATCTCTACAAACCCTTTACTGCTTGTCAGATACTGTCCCGGGTCGTAAAACAGGCAATGCCCCAGACGTGCTCCAATCAGAATACCGAAAAAACAATAGAAGAAGAGGGGGTCAAATTTCTTCTCATCTATTTTTTTATCGCGATACTGGTAGTGAACAATGACGTAAGCCAGAAAAATTCCTACTGCCCACAATAGCCCGTAGTAACGGATAGAAAGGCCGAACAGGTTAAATAGTTCGGGATTCGGATTCCAGTTGATAGATAATAATAAGGTATTCATATTGGATAACGGTTTACGGTTTGGTGAATTAGTGTTTAGTGAATTTTTCGGCTACCATCCGGTAAGTAGGAATATCAATCCCTTGTTCTTCCGCGGCGGTAATCATGTCGAATAACAATCCTTGTATCTCCGAATCATGTCCCCGTGCCAGGTCTTTCTGCATGGAAGCGGTACTTTCCGGGTCGAGTTTGTCGATGACTTTCAGATTATAGCTTATCGGGTCTTCGGGAAATTCTACACCCAGTTTACGTCCCAGTTCGACACTCTCCGTAGAAAGTCCGATGAAGGTATCGCGTACCTTTCCCAGTTTCTGTACCTCGCCCATGGGGACGTCATAGTAAGCTCCGGTGACAGCCATTGCCGAGATGAATGACCATTTAATGAAGGTATCCCGGTTGATATCCGGAGAGATTTCCGCTTTGATTCCGCCCTCCTGAAGATCTTTCTGAACGGCTTCCAGTATTCCCGGGGCAACCTGTGTCCCTTTGTGGGCTCCGTACACCAGGCGGAAAATTTTTCCCATTTGAGTGATCTCTCCTGTACCGGATACGAATCCGACAATATAGATGCAACCGTCGAGTACCGTCACTCCCGGAACGAGACGTTGGATACGCGGTCCTGTTCCGTAAACATTCAGAATAGGAATGACGATTGTCTTGTCATGTGCCGCCCTCTTTATCAGTTCGGTAATCGAGTCGACAGAATACCCCTTGACGCAGACAAAGATTACGTCTGCCTTTCCATTGAATTCTTCTGCTGTTGTTGCCGGGATAGCAAGCGTGTCCTCTCCCTTCAAGTCCGATTTCAATTTCAAGCCGTTTGTCTGTATTGCCTGCAAATGAGCTCCGCGGGCAATACAAGTAACGTCTTTTCCGGCAAGCGACAGAAATCCTGCTATACTGCCTCCAACGCCTCCGGTTCCTGCAATGAGATACTTCATAATAATTACAATTTGCTGATTACAAATGCAAGGTTATCGCGATTATACGTTGAAACGGAAGTGCATGATGTCACCGTCCTGCACGACGTATTCTTTGCCTTCTACGCCCAGTTTTCCGGCTTCTTTCACTGCTGCTTCCGAACCGTACCGGATATAATCATCGTATTTTATCACTTCCGCACGGATGAATCCTTTTTCAAAATCGGTATGGATCACACCGGCACATTGCGGAGCTTTCCAACCTTTCTCGTAAGTCCAGGCACGCACTTCCTGTACGCCGGCAGTGAAGTAAGTTTCGAGATTCAGCAATTTATAGGCTGATTTGATAAGACGTGCTACGCCCGATTCCTCCAAGCCTACTTCGGCGAGGAACATCTGACGGTCTTCGTATGTTTCCAGCTCGGCGATGTCCGCTTCTGTCTTGGCTGCAACAACCAGTATTTCAGCATTCTCGTCTTTTACGGCTTCACGTACCATATCTACGTATTTGTTGCCGTTTACTGCACTTGCTTCGTCTACATTGCAGACATACATTACCGGTTTGCTGGTCAACAGGAACAGTTCATGTGCAATCTTCTGTTCATCTTTTGTCTCAAAAGTAACGGTACGTGCCGATTTGCCTTGTTCCAACGCTTCTTTATATTGAACCAGTACATCGTAAGCCTGTTTGGCAGCTTTGTCGCCACCCGTTTGTGCTTGTTTCTGTACCTTTTGGATACGACTCTCGATCGTTTCCAAGTCTTTCAACTGAAGTTCATAGTCGATGATTTCTTTGTCGCGGACAGGATTTACACTTCCGTCTACGTGTGTCACGTTATCGTCGTCGAAGCAACGGAGTACATGGATAATAGCGTCTGTCTCACGGATATTGGCAAGGAACTTGTTTCCCAATCCTTCACCTTTACTTGCACCTTTTACCAGTCCGGCGATATCTACGATTTCTACGGTTGTAGGAACAATCCGTTGGGGATGTACCAATTCTGCCAGCGCATTCAGACGTTCATCGGGAACGGTAATTACACCTACATTGGGTTCAATAGTACAGAAAGGGAAATTTGCCGCCTGTGCTTTCGCATTCGACAAACAGTTGAAAAGTGTCGACTTACCCACGTTCGGTAGTCCAACAATACCACATTGCAATGCCATATTAATCTATTATTTCTATTATTATCAATAGGATACATATATATGAACAATGATTTGGAGGCAATACCCGGATAAAAAAGAGTGTTTGTTACCAAGTTGTTCATTTTTAGTCTGCAAAGATAATCATTTTTTGAGCTAATAAAGGAAACTTGGTATACTTTCTGTCTTTTCCCCTTATTCCGGCTTACTTTTAGTATGGAAAGTAAAGTCACAGAATAAGGGGATTTTAGTATTAATTATTCGTAAGGCGGCACTTCGGAAATACTACCATACCGGTGATATTCGAAAGAAATGCTTTGTTCCTTGAAGTAGCGAATAAGTTCGATGCGTCCCTGTTTCATAGGAGGCGCTGCCACAATATACATATTGGTTTCCGCGGCACGTTCATACATACATTTGGGGATATTCGGAGAACAAGTACGTACTCTTTCATAGTCCGGCATCACTTTCAGGAAGTCCTCCAGCGATTCCTTTCGAAGCGGCCAGCCATATTGGGTAAGTGCGGCAGTACGGTCATCCGAGGGGTCGAAGCTGATAGTGAGAGGTGTTCTACATAGTTCCGAGGCGTATGAGATCATATTGACCTCTCTATCTGTGTCTTCCGGAAAAAGACGTAGAATCATGCTTTTCAAAGGTAAGTAACGGAAGACATTCTGTTCTCCGTATAGCTTATTAACATCCCTCGGGTCCATAAATTCTTCCTCACAAGCGTCGAAATAACTGTCTATGTAATCAGTCTGGCTGTCCGGCTTGTCTGTGATTTCTACAAAACAGGTACAATAATTGGGACCTCCCGCTTTGATACCGCCTCCGAAAGCAGACAGTTTCATTCCACCGAATGGCTGGCGGTTGACGATTGCTCCGGTGATTCCCCGGTTGATATACAGGTTGCCTGCTATTACGGAGTTTTTCCACAGCTTTTGTTCCTCTTCATCAAGACTCTGTAATCCCGAAGTTAACCCGTAATCCAGGCTATTGACTAACTTAATTCCTTCTTCAAGGTTCTCGATGCAGGCAACACTCAGCAGAGGGCCGAATAACTCGGTTCGGAAAGAGAAGTTTTCCGGTTTCACTCCCCATTTCACGGTCGGAGCCAGCATATATTCTTTCTCATCGATGAAACGGGGAGGAACCAGCCACGATTCTCCCGGTTCGAGGTTGAAGGCTTGCAGCAACTTGTCGTTCTTATTGGTAATCATCGGACCGACAATATTTCCGGGATTCCAGACACTGCCTACTTTCAGGCTCGTTGCCGCATCTTTCAGTTTGCTTTGGAAGTTCTTGTCTTCATAGACCGAACGTTCGACCAATAACAGAGAACAGGCGGAACATTTCTGGCCGGCATTACCGAAGGCGGAAGCGACGATGTTCATGATAGCATGGTCACGGTCGCCCGATGCAGTGAGGATAATGACGTTTTTGCCTCCCGTTTCGGCTGATAGCGGAGTTACCGGATTGGCTCTTGCGATATTCTGGGCGGTGTCTGTTCCTCCTGTCAGAATGATATGCTTGATTGCAGGGGCGGTAGTCAGCACTTTCAGCGCTTCCCGGTTGGTGATGATGACTTGTAAGGCCTCTTTCGGTACACCTGCATCCCAAAAAGCTTTGGCGAACATCCAGGCAACCGGAGCCGCTACGGTGGCAGGTTTCAGGATAACGGTGTTTCCTCCCGCCAGTCCGGCTACTATACCGCCTACGGGAATGGCACACGGGAAGTTCCACGGTGAAATGACCAATATGGTACCTTTCGGTTTTATCTCTATATCATCTAATGCGGCGAATTTCTTCATCGCTGTCGTGTAGAAACGGGCATAATCTACCGCTTCCGATACTTCTACATCACCTTCAATGACAGTTTTACCGGTTACGGCACACATACAACCTATCAGGTCACCCCTCATATCAGCGAGCCGGTTGGCTGCTTCGTACATAATCCGGTGGCGTTCTTCCAGTGTGGTTTTTCTCCACCCAGCAGGATCTGTCTCGGCAATTTCGATAATCTTTTCCACTTGAGCACTGTCCGCCTGTGACATTTCACAGATACAGACCTCGTCATTCTGGCAACGGTCGAGGTATTTGTAGCGGTTTTTGCATACTACTGTTTCCGCACCTATCTGTAAAGGAATGATTTCCGGTTCTTCCGTTCCGCTTTTCTTCCATTTGGCAAAGATACGGCGCACCCATTCCTGATTTTGTGACAAGTCGAAGTCCGTATCCGGTTCATTCTGCATTGTGTCCGATGGGGCGACGGGAGTGTACGGAAGATTACGGTTCTGAACGCGTGGAGACACATGCGTGAGGTGATCTTTCATAGCATAGGCTTCTTCAAACTGCTTTGCGAGGAAGTCCCACTCTTTTGTATCCGGTTTCAGATTGAAGGAGTGAGTCAGGAAATTGTCGGGTGCCGTATTTTCGTCCATGCGACGGACAAGATAAGAGACGGCGTTCAGGAAATGTTCGTTTTTCACTACCGGAGTATATAGAATCACCCGGTTGCCGAGCATTGACTGCGCTCTCCAAAGATGATTCGCCATTCCTTCGAGCATTTCGAAGGTCATATATCCGGTTGTCCCGTACTTCTGAGCCAGCAGATAAGCATAAGCGATCGAGAACAGATTATGAGAAGCAACCCCGAGATGTAAAACCCGGGCATTTTCGGGCATCAGTCCACGTTCCAACAGGCACAGATAATTGGCGTCAACTTCTGTTTTGGAAGGACGAATCGGGTTCGGCCAGCCTTTCAGGGAGGAGATAACCGTTTCCATTTCCAGATTACAGCCTTTCACCAGACGCATTTTGATAGGAGCTCCGCCTCCGTCTACGCGGGCTTTGGCAAATTCCAGCAACTCGGTTTGGAAGTCGTATGCATCCGGCAGATAAGCCTGTACGACGATTCCTGCCGAATAGTTCTTGAATTGCGGCAGGTTGAGTACTGCTTTGAAGAGGCGCAATGTGAAGTGGGCGTCTTTATATTCCTCCATATCCAGGTTGATGAACTTGGAGCGTTTTATTCCGTCTTCGTCCGTATAAGGAAAATCAATGGCTTTCTGATAAAGCGCGGACATTCGTGAAACGAGTTCCGGGAAACTTTCTTCGTAGTTCAGAGCGTGTGTCTGCGCGTAGATTCCCGATATTTTCACTGAGATGTAATTAATGTCGGGTGATTCAAGAGCTTCCAGATAGTGATGATAGCGGTGATCGGCTTCTTCGTTGCCAAGCACCACCTCGCCTAAAAGATTCACGTTCTGCCCGATTTTCTCTTTGAAGCGGGTAGCCAGATGCTTCGTGAGTTGCGGGCGTTCCTCATTGATAATAACTTGCGAGGTATCCATGCGCAGGCGTTTTTTGATAATCGGGATAGCGATAAAGTCGAAATGATGTCCGAATGCCTGATACATTTTGAATAAGAAAGCATCCCGTTTGTTCAGAAATTCGGGGACACCGTACTGGTCAAGGAGAGTCTTGATACGTTTGGCGAGTATCTTCCGGTCGCGGATTTGCGAGGATTCGTCGAGCATCTTCACGAGGAATTTCTTGTCTTGCGGGCGCTGCACCATGACGGCATATTTATGCTGTTCCAGGCGTTCGGCTTTCGTAATCGTTTGTTCACAAGTATTATACAGTTTAAGTACCCAATCCTGTACTTCGGTAAGGGTCGGTTGATATTGTTTGTCCATAAGAATCTGAATTATGTAAATGGAGAAAATGTGAAAAAAGAATCTCAAATTGCAATTTACATAGTACGGAGGGTAGGACTAAACATAACAGCACGGTAGCGATGCAGGGTTTGCAACGCTTGCTGCGAGAAGCAGTCGAACAGATACTGTTGTTTCATATTCGTCGTTTTTGAAGGTGATTAGAAACGAAAGACTCACACTTCTCACAAAGATAAAAATAAATTATTGATTTTCAAGTAAAAGGGGAAGAAAATGCAATTGTGATAAATTCTAATATGTATGGTATGAGTTGATACAAGACGCGAGCGAAATAAATTAATCTTAATCTCTCTAAGATTTAGTTGTTCGGATACTATTAATTAGTACTCGTTATGCATGACTTTATTAACTATGAGGAGTAAATATGTGCTAACTTTGAATTAGTTACCTCCTTTAGTATCTGGCCTGATATTTCTTATAAAAAATCAGAAACAGGATGAATCCGGTCAGTGCGAAAGGAACACCTGTGAGGGCGGGGTAACGATAGCCTTCACTAACAGTCAATCCCCCTGCATAAGCGCCAATGGCATTTCCCAGATTGAATGCGACCTGTACGCAGGCAGCCCCCAACATCTCGCCGCCTTTTGCCACACGGATAATCAGTATTTGTTCGGGGCTGGATACGGCAAACAACCCTGCCGTGCAAAGGCACATCAGTATAGCAGCCGTCCATTTGTAGGGAGAAAGGAAGAAAATGAGAAGTAGCATAAGGCATATTAATGCTTGTGCGGCAGTTCCCACTTTTCCGGGTGTATAGCGGTCGGAGAGGCGCCCGCTGATAAGATCTCCCATGACCATACCGAATCCGGCAAGAATCATCAGCGGAGTAATACTTTCGGTGGAGAAACCGGAAATATTCGTCAGCATAGGGTTGATATAGCTGTACCAACAGAATACGCCACCGTTGCCTAACGCCGTAGCACCGAGAATGAGCCAGGGAGCCGGAGTCCTCAAGAAATGGAATTGTCCTTTAAAGCCGGTATCCTTCAAGCCTTCTACGTGAGGTACCCAGCGCCAGATGTAATACAGGATAACGATTCCCCAGATGCCGACCAACAGGAAAGTGGCACGCCAGGAAAGCATAGTGCTGAGAGAAGTTCCCAATGGGACACCGAATAGGTTGGCAATGGTCATTCCGGCAATCATAATCGAAACGGCTTCCGACCCTTCCCCTTTACCAGCCAGTCTTTCGGCAACAATGGAGCCGACGCCGAAATATGCTCCGTGCGGTAGTCCGGAAATGAAGCGCGCAGCAAGCAATATCCAATAATTGGGAGCTGTTGCAGCACAGATATTACCTATCATAATCAGGGTAACTAATACCAGCAGAATATGTTTCAACGGATATTTGCGGGCTAATGTCAACACGGGGGCACCCACACAGACACCTAATGCATAAGCGGAAATGAAATGTCCCGCCATAGGGATACTGATCCCTAAATCTTTTGCCACATCGGGCAAAATACCCATCATTACAAATTCGGCAATACCTAATCCCAGGGTGCCGAACGCCAATGCGATAAGACTCTTTTTCATACCAAACTTAACCTGATACCTGTAACTTTTTACCTTTTTCTTTTTTGCGGGTGCAAAGGTAAAACAAAATCGGGCAGAGTGAGTTCGGTGTGAAATATTTTGATTTAAGTCAATTTATACAATGCTGCGTATGTAAGACTATGGATTTTAATAATTGTGTTTATAATAATATTATTGCGGTTTTTTTTATTAATAGAGATTGTCTTTTCAATTGCTCTTTCCTGAATGTTTAAGAATCCAGTCTGTTATATCTTTTAGAACTTCCGGGCTAATGGTTTCTTCTAGCTGCCCATACTCCGCCAATGTTCCTTTTTCACAGGTTTGAAACAGATGATTTAAGTTCGGGTAGGCTTTTACCGTTACATTCTTATTCCCGTTCTCGCTGATTCTTTGTTGGATAGCCGTAAGGTTCATAGCCGCCTCCACTTGAATGTCCTTTTCTCCGTTTAAGGCAAGTACCGGACATTTTATTTTTTTCATGGCTTTAGCCGGGTCATATCTCATAAAATGAAGATACCAGGGGGAGGTCATGGAACTTATCTGGGAGGAAATCTGCTGTACGGTATTCAAGTCTTTCAGTTGTTCGGACGACATGGTTTTGGTAACATCTGCATATAACTCTTTTTGAAGTTCATCTGTGGTTTTGTCTGCTTGTTGCAGTATGGCATACCTGTTTCGTATCGACGGTTTCGTTCCTTGCCAGAACGCATCCGGCATTCCCTGGGATTTAGAGATTAACTCTACCTGCTTCAGCATCAGACTGTCGCCTCTCACGCCGGCTCCTGCCAATGAAACGACAAATGCAATGGATGGGTCCTTTTTGGCAACGATGAATGCAATGATTCCGCCTGCACTATGTCCGATAATTCCGATTTTCTTTGCATTTATTTCTTTTCTGCTGCGCAGATAATTCACCATTGCTTCCGTATCTGTGGCAAAATCCTCATTGGTAGCTGTTGCGTGAGTACCTTGTGAAGCGGCAGTACCCCTGTCATCACATCTAAGCACAGCAATTCCGTTTCGGGTCAGATAATCGGCGATGACAAAGAAAGGTTTGTGTCCCATGATTTCCTCATCCCTGTTCTGCGCACCGCTTCCCGTCACCATTACCACTGCCGGAAATTTAGTTCCTTTTTCGGGAAGAGTCAATGTTCCGGCAAGGTTAATTCCATCCCGTTCATTCCTCACGGTGACTTCTTCACTTCTGTAAGGGAAAGGCGGTTGAGGCTCCTGCGGACGCTTGGGACGGCTGGCTTCTCCCT
>ENA-ORNP01003664-ORNP01003664.1-human-gut-metagenome-genome-assembly--contig:-NODE-3664-length-10529-cov-2.544014_pt1 | contig 10529 bp, 8 predicted proteins | sample MGYA00242119_ERZ509030 | MGnify/ENA primary metagenome ERZ509030 (study PRJEB26280, sample SAMEA2338708) | human gut metagenome | biome: human gut; feature: human-associated habitat; material: faeces...
CATTGGGATTATTAGACATTAACATGAACAATCTAATGGCAGATTTTATAGCTTTTGCAGGACATAAGAATCTATATGGACCATTTGGCACCAGTGGATTTTTCGTAAGAAAAGGAACAAGGATTAATCCATTTATTGCCGGAGGAACGGGAAGTGATTCACTTAACCTAAATATGCCAAAAACAATACCTGCAATGCTGGAACCGGCAAGTCCTAACATAGTTGCCGTGGCAGGAATGGAGGCAGCATTAGATGAAATAATTGGTCGAATAAGTGACTTTGAGGCAAAAGAAAAAGAATTAACAGAATACCTTGTAAAAGGACTCGAAAAAATAGAAAACGTAACTACATATCTTCCATTGGAAGATTCACATATAGGAATTGTAGCCTTTAACATTGAAGGCTACAAGGCAGAGGATGTGGGAACAATATTAGACCAGGATTACCACATTGCAGTTAGAACAGGATATCATTGCGCACCGCTTATACATAAACATTTGATGGATATAGAAAAGGGAGGCGTGGTAAGAGCCAGTGTTGGAAGGTACACAACAAGGAATGATATAGAAAAGCTGCTGGAGGCAGTGGAAGAACTAAGTGAGGAAATGTAGATGAGTTTTGTTGATTTAAATGTACAGTTTAGTTATAGAAGTGATGTAGATGACATAGCAACAGATTTTTTAGTGCCTGTTTTAAGTGAGAGTATAAGCTATAAAAGGTCTGTTGGATATTTTTCCACGTCATCGCTTATAAGTCTGTCCGTTGGACTGTGTAAAATGGCACAGAATGGAGGAAAGGTTGAAATAATATGTTCCCCTCAATTGTCAAATGAAGATATAGAAGCTGTTAATTTAGGTTACAAAACAAGAGAAAAAGCAATTACCGAAGCTTTAGCATTAAGCATAGCAGAACCAAAAGATTATTACGAATCAGAAAGACTTAACCTTATTGTAACAATGATTGCAATGGGAATACTGGATATAAAAATTGCATTTATGGAAACAGATACAGGTATAAATATTTACCATGAAAAGATTGCTTTATTTGAAGATAAGTACGGAAATAAAATTGGATTTAACGGTTCGCTAAATGAGTCAGAAAACGGCTTGAAAAATAATTTTGAGTCAATAGATACATACTGTAGCTGGAAGAATGAAAGTGAAGAAAAAAGAGTAGAGAGAATAGAAGAAAATTTTGGAAAACTATGGAACGATAAAACAAAAAAATTAAGAATAGTACCATTTCCTAAAATAGTGTTAGATAAGTTAATGACCTTTAAAAAAGGACAGGTTAATTTTGAACTAGATAATGAGCAATATAGCAACAATGGAATATTAAAAAAAGACAGTATTTTTCACGTTCCTGAAGATGTAACTTTAAGAGAATATCAAAAAGATGCAGTATCAGGTTGGATTAATCAAAATTATCAAGGCATTTTTTCAATGTCAACAGGTTCAGGAAAGTCGTATACGGCATTGGCATGTATGGTTGATTTGGCAAAAAAACTAGAAGAAAAGTTGGCAGTATTTATAGTTTGTCCTTACATTCATTTAGTAGGACAGTGGGAGGAAGATGAGGTAAATTGGGCATGTACGCCAATAATAGCTCATTCAAAGTCGCCAGATAAAAACTGGGAACAGGCATTAATAAAAGCTTATAAAAGATTTAGAAACAGTGAAAAACCATTTGTATGCATAACAACAAATGACACTTTTGCCAGCGAAAAAATTCAAAATATAATAACAAGATTTAATGAAGAACAGAATGTTCTTTTAATAGTTGATGAAGCACATAATTTTGGCTCAAAGAGATTATCAGAATTATTGCCTGAAAACATCAAATACAGAATTGCTTTATCGGCAACAATCAAGCGTCATATGGATAAGCAGGGAACGGATAAGCTGTTTAATTATTTTGGCAATGAATGTATTGTATACGATTTGGAAAGAGCCATAAAAGATGGGGCTTTATGCAAATACAAATATTATCCTATACCTGTTGTACTTGAAATGGACGAACTGGAAGAATATTCAGAATTAACAGAAAAAATAAAGAAATTCGTAATAGAAGAAAACGGAAAAATAAAAATATCGGAAGATGGAAAACTATTAGTTTTTAAAAGGTCAAGACTATTAGCTAAAGCCAGACAAAAGATTCCTACATTGTTGAAACTAATGGAAAAATATAAAGATGATAACAGCATTCTGGTATACAGTGGTGCATCAACAATGGAGAAAAGTGAAACCGGTGAACTTACAAAAATGATAGATGAAGTAACGGACAGTATTAAAAAGTCACTGGACATGCGTGTACATAAATTTACGGCAGAAGAAACTTTAGATGAACGTCAAGAGATAAAACACTATTTTGAAAAGGGATTATATCAGGTAATAACAGCAATTAAATGTTTAGACGAAGGTGTTAATATTCCGGGAATAAAGACAGCTTTTATAATGAGCAGTTCAAGAAATCCTAAGGAATTTATACAAAGAAGAGGCAGACTTCTTAGAAGAAGCAAAAACAAAAAATATGCAGAAATATATGATTTTATAACATTGCCGAGAGATTTATCAGATGTTGCATATGGCGATTATGAAAGCGACAGAACGATTATATTAGGTGAATTATTTAGAATGAATGAATTTGCTAAGCTTGCAGAAAACAGAAATAAAACTGAGGTATTGATTACGGAAATAATGAACGCATATGGCGTGTTCTTTGATATTGATGAAGAAAATAAGAAAATGGAGGAGTACTATGATGGATGAGAACAAGGAAATTAACAAGGAACTATTTGACAGGATGTTTAAAACTATTAGAACATGGGAAATCAAGAATGTAAGAAACAATGAAGAAACGGACAAAAAAATGGTAGAAAGAATATTAAACTACATCATAAGAGAAGTAAAATAGGAGGGATAGTCTAATGAAATTTAAAAAAATTATAATGACTAATTTTATGAGATACAAAGGCAAAAATGAGCTGGTATTTTCTTGTGACAATGATAAGAACGTGACAATTATATTAGGGGACAATACTTTTGGAAAAACAACCATAGCTCAGGCTTTCAGGTGGGGACTTTACGGTAAAGTTAAAAAGACTAATTATATAAAAAATATTGATGATATAGTTTTGTTGAATAATGAAGTAATATCATTAATGGATAAGGGAGATATTCAGAAGGTTCAGGTAGAAATAGTAGTGGAAGATGGACCAAATACATATACCTTTATAAGAAGTCAGGAATTTAGAAAGGTACGCGATGATAATGAAGATTTAACAGTTGCCCCTTTTAATAAAATACCGGAACTTTCTATGACAAAAAATGGTGGCGATATTATAAGCAATATGGGAAATAAGAATAAAAACTATAAGGTAGGTTGCGTACAAAATACCATTAATACAATGTTTCCTGAAAAATTGTCTGACTATCTCTTTTTCGATGGAGAAAGATGGAGCGAAAATGATAATAGAGCGGTAGATATTGAAAAGTCAATAAATACAATAATTGGTTTATCTTCATTAACTAAAATGACAGAGCATTTAAAACTAGGTAATAGAGATATGTCAGCTAATGTAAGCGTAATTTCTAAGTTAAATAGAAAAATAAAAGTTTCATCAAGTGAAGAAGAAAAAGTTAGAGTTAAAATTGAACAAATTCAAAGAGATATTGAGACAAATGTAAGAAAAATTGCAGATACTAAAGAAGAAATAGAAATGATGACAAGTGCAAAAGATGATTTGTATGAAATATTAAATAACAATAGAAGTATGGAAGAAGACCAAAAAAATCTTAAACATCAGATAAGTAGGAATAATAGAGAACAAAGTTATGCAAAAGAAACTTATACAGATATTGTTAAAAAATTCAGTCATTCAGATAAATTATTCGTAAGCGAATTGTTGCCAAGTGTAGAGAAAATAATTAGTCAGGTGGACTTAGAAGGAAAAGATATACCGGGAGTAACTTCAGATACAATTGACTGGCTACTTGAAAATAAGATCTGTCTGTGTGGAGAAGAACTGGTAGAGGGAGAAAAGCATTATGAAGCTTTAAAAAAGCTTAGAGAAGAAGTATACCCTAACAAAATAGGTGGACCGGCTAAATTATTAAAAGAAAAATTAAATGTATGGGCTAATGATTCTAAAAATTTATTAGAGGACATAAAAGAGAAAGGTAATTCTTATGAAGTTTGTTTGGATGAGATAGAAGATAGTGAAAATGAAATACATAGATTAGAGAGCAGAATAGACAAAAAATTGAATCTTGAAGATACAAGGAAAAAGTATAAGTATTATGAAGGGGCAATAAGAAATGCTGAATATTTAATAAAGAAACTTGAAGACAGTAATAGTGAATTGGAGAAAAAATTAACTAGCAATAAAGAGCAGCTAAAGAACATAGCAAGACAAAACAAGGAAAATGAAAGCGTACTTAGAGCAATAGCTTATGCAGAAGCTATTTATGACAGAGCGAAGATGAATGTCGAAATTCGTCAAATAAATATGTTTAACGAGTTAAATGAAATCATAAAAGAAAATTTTGAAAAGATGTTTAACAGCACTGAAAAATATGCAGCATTGGGAAAAGATTTTAAGATGCATGTATATTACAAGAATCAGGGAATTGGTGGACAATCTACAGGTAAAGAAGAGAAATATTTGTCAGAAGGTGAAGTAACTGCAATCAACTTTGTTTTCATTGTTAGTATTTTAGAATTTGCAAAAAGACAGAAAGAAAAAGAAGATGATGAAAACTCAGTATTAAGTCTGCCTTTAGTTCTTGATGCACCATTTTCAAAATTAGGTACTCAGAATATTGGATTAATCTCAAAGCAACTTCCGGAATTCGCAGAACAGGTAATTATATTTATGTTAGATAAAGACTGGGAGGCTTCAGGTTTAGAACAAAATACATTACCTGAATATTGCTACAGAGTAGAAAGAGAATATTCAGATGTTAGTTCAACTATAGCAAATAATGGAGGTGCATTATAATGGCAAAAAACGAAAATAAAATTTATGACTATTTTAAATGTGAAGATTTTGTTTTTAATGGCAAATATGCAAGATATGCAGATGCTATGTGGACAAAAAATTTTATTGATAAAGATGATAAATTCGACAGACTTGTTGATTTATATGCAGTTTCAGCAATTATAGGGCTAAGAACAGAACGTAGAAGAGAAGACGATATAGATAAAACAGATAAGAGAACAGTTCAGTTAGCTCAAATAGCTCATGAGTATGATAGATTTAAAACTATTATGCAGGTTATCTTATTAGTAGATGACAGTAGAGGAATGTCACCGGAAGAGAAAGTCAGAATAGCATTTGACCAAAATCCTAAAACAGAATTAAGATATCAAGAGGATATGAAATTGTTTAATGACTATGCAAGAGGAGGTCTGGAATACCTATATAACAAGTTAGTGACTAGAAGTACAAGTCCTGATGATGAATTTGTTGATGCGAAAATAGCTAATATAGTTGCACTTTTTGAAAATGACATGAAAGATGAATTTGAGGAAGTGTAGTAGAAATTAATAAATTTGAAATCTTCGATTATTCTATAAAAATAAGCAGTAGCAATTTTAACTCCAATGCTACTGCTTATTTTTTTGGATATGCCGTTTTGATATTACTTGCTCCCGTAATATAATCAAGAGATACATCATAGAATTTAGCAAGAATTAATAAGTTATCAATGGGTATTCTGGTTTTTCCACTTTCATAATCAGAATATGTTCTTTGACCGATATGAAGTAGGTCAGCAATTTTCTGTTGTGTAAGAGAATTGTCTTCTCTAATTTCCCGTATTCTTTCATTATATTTCATATATAACACCTCTTGATGTCATTATAAATAAAGCCTTAACAAATATTGACAAATAGAGTTATAAACTCTAAAATTGACACTATAAATACAATATGTTTTCAATGTATAGACGCGGAAGAAGATACAGGGGGCAGCTTGTGAAAAAAATCAAAAAACATATTGTAAAATTTAAAATAAGAAATTTACTATCATTGATAGTTTATGGAGCGCGAAGATAAATATAAGAGGAGTAAAAGTTATGAAAGATGAAAAAAACAAAATAATTGACGAAAAAGAAGAAACAGTAAAGATTGAGCAAAGCGTTGATGGAAATGAAGAATTAGAAAATAAAATGAAAGAAAAGGATAAAAATAGTGAAGAAAAATTCGAAGAATCTAATTTAGATAATATAGAGTCAACGGAGAATAAAGACGAAAATACAAAAGAAGAAGTGGCAGAAATAAGGTGTAAAAAGTGTGGTGCAGTTTTAGAGAAAACTCAAAAGTTTTGTCCTCACTGTGGAGAACAAAATGGTGATGTTGTTGTTGAAGAAAAAAATAAACATAGAAAAGGAAATATTAAGAAGAAACTGGTATTAACATTTGGTGTGATTATCATTGTAGTAATAATAGCGGGAGTTACAGGAAAAATGATTTACAGCAATTATGAGAAAAAGGCAGATGATGTCACGAGATATTTGCGACAATATCAATATTCTGATGCAATATCTAAATACGAAGATTTGGGAAACTTAGGTAAAAAATTATTTAGAGAAGATATCGTATACCAGTTTATTGATATGGTGAAAAATAATAAATATCAAGCAGGTTCATCAGATGAAATTGTTAATGCAGCCGATATTGGAAAGTACGAACAATTTAAGAAAGTAGCAGATACGTTACAGATAAAATCAGAGGATAATACTAATGTAATAGAATACATAGATGCAGTATTAAAATTAAAAGAATATGAGCAGTACAACGAAATTTTAAAATGTGTACTAGCGTGCAAAGATGAGTTAATGGACTCATTCCAGAGTGTTCAAGATTCAACAAGTAGTTATTACTTAGTCGATTATTATATAGGTCAAGCTCGTAACAGTGCTGATGATGCATACGAAAAAGCTCTTAAATATGATGCAACTAAATATAATGTTTCAGAATTTATAGATTCAATTAAAAATTATAGTGATGCACTAGATGAAATATATTATGGCGATTTATCTTATGCAACAGAAGCATCGACATATATTAACCAAATTAGAGATACAATCCTTGAGATTACAGATAAAATGACGGAGGAAAAAGACGCAGAAAATAATTTGCCGGCTTTAAATTAAAAAGTCTATGAAACTTGGGAGGTAAGAATATATGAAGAAGTGTACGAAATGTGGAAAAACATATGATGACAGTTTCAAATTTTGCAGTGATTGTGGAATTGAATTAGTAGAAGAAAATCAAGAAGAAAAAGAAGTGGAAGTAGAGGAAAAAAGTGCAACTGATGAGAATGTAGAATTTTGTGTTTATTGTGGTGGAATCATAAACGCCGAAAAAGGCTACTGTATCAAATGCGGTAAGTCAGCAAGGGTTGAAGGAGAAAGACATTGCATTAAATGTGGTGCAGTGTTAAATGAAAATCAAAAATTTTGTGCTAAATGTGGAACAAAAGTATCAAAAATTGTAGCACCAAGGGCAGTAGAGAACGTAAAAGAAAAAGCAAAGAAGATAAAACCAAAGAAGGTTATAACAATAGTAATAGCAGTGTTAGCAGTTAGTATATTGGTAGCAGGAGGAAAGAATATTGCTTCAAAAGTATTTGTTTCTACAGAAGAAATACTGAATGAAGGAGATTATGAGAAAGCGTATAAGAAAGCAAAAAAGAGTGAAAAAGAGAATATTCTCGAGGAAAATCTTATGGTTACATTATGTGCTGAAGCAAAAGAAAATTTGAAAAATGAAGATTCTTTCAAATTAAGAGAGGCTTACTTTGATAAAGATACCCATAGAATTGTTCTTAGAATTCAGGGTACAAATACTTATGGTGGAGAAGTTAATAGCTATTGGTTCTATACTTTTTCAGAGAAAGACAATAAGTATTCATGTGTAACAAGTATATCTGACTTTGAGGAGGAAGAAATTGACTCATGGGATGATGCTGATGATAAGTTGGAAAAGATAATAGATAATGCCGCAAGAAAGAGAATAAAGGAAATAATTAATGATAATTCAAACAGATTAAGTGATGGAGTTGTAAAAAGAATAAATAATCTTAATAAAAAGGGAAAACTTAAGGAAATTAAGTTATTAGATGATGCTAAAAGTCTATATCCTGCATCGGAAAGTAATAACGATAGTTTGTAAAAAAACAGAATGACTAAGGAGGAAGAAAATATGGCTATTATGTATTGCCCGGAATGTGGAAAAGAAATGAGTGATTCTTTAAAAAAGTGTCCTCATTGTGGATTTAAGTTTAAGAAAAATAAAAAGAAAATCACAAAAAAACAGAAAAAAATAATTTCAATAGTAGTAGTTGCAGTTTTATTATTGATCTGTATTGCAACTGTATTATTTAAAGTTCTGAGTCTTTCAACAGAAGAAAAAAAACAAATTGTAGCTATCAATAATAATATTACAAAAATATCAGAGGGAAAGATTGAGGATTTAAGCAAAGCACAATTAAAAGAGAAAATAGATGATTGTAATTCTGTAATTAGTACTTATAATAAATCAAATTGGAAGATTAAATTATATGTAAAAGATAAATCTAAAGTTGAAAAGATAAAAGGTGACTGTTCTAAACAGATAGATGAAGTTGATGAAAAAGCAGTAGCTTCAGTTGAAGAAGCGATAGACAAGATTGGAACAGTGACACTTGATTCAGAAGAAAAGATTAGCACGGCAAAAATAATGTATAATCACTTAGATGAAGAACAGCAGAAGAAGGTATCAAAATCTGATGTTTTGGAATCAAGTGTTAAAACGTTAAGCGAGTTAAAGGTGCAAAAAGTACAAAATTTAATCGATAAGATAGGTAAAGTAAAATATAAAGATAGCTGTAAGAAGAAAATAGAGACAGCAAGAACAGCCTATGATGATTTGACTGGAAATGAAAAGGATATAGTAAAAAATTACAAGACTTTATCTAATGCTGAATCAGAATATGACAAATTGGAAAAGAAGAAGGAAAAAGAAGATAGAATTTCAGAAATCAAGCATTCAATTAGTATTACAGAATTTTATTTCCAAATGAATTCTGTTGGAGGATGTGATATTTATATTAGAGGAGTTAATAAGTCGAAGAAAACTATAAAATACATTGAGTACGAATTGATTGCACTTAATGCAGTTAATGATATTATTAAAAGCGATATAGGTTATAATAAATATACAACTAATCTTCAAGATACAGGACCGATTAAACCAGGCGCAAAATTTGGGAATGACACATATTGGGAGGCAGCATTTTATAATTCAACTACTAAATCTTTTCAGTTGACAAATGTAGTTGTTAAGTACACAGATGGAACAGAGACAAAAATACCATCAAAATATACAAAATACATTAGTAATTGGTAAAAAAATAATGGCAATATAATATCAGTGACAGGTGAAGAAGAATTTAATTAAAAGAAACAGTTATTAGATTTATAAGAAATAATATTTATTTTACATGAAAGTACATAATAAAAGGTATTAAAAACATAATATAATTAAAAGGCATTTCCTTTCCAATATCCGATACGTTGATATTCTAAAGGAAGTGCTTTTTTAAACAAAAATTATACAAATCCGGATGATTTGGAAGAAGATGTATCAAATATTGAGAAAATTTGCAATGCTGCAAGTAAATTTGCACCTGAGTATGATATTGATTCTATAATGGAAGCGTTGGAAAAAGAATAGCAAAAAAGTACAAGTCCTCAATTTACAAACATAAGCGTTGTGGATTGAGGACTTTTTGCATAACATAAAAAATAAAGATAAATAATAAGACAAAATATAAACGATTTGTTGAAAAATAACATTGAGTTCTATTGATGGATTTGATAGACTTGCACTAGGTGCTACCAAGAAACGGTAGGCGGTTAGTCCTTCAACAGAGGGACTGAACCCTTTGATTACATAGAAATCTTCTAAAGAGGAAATCTGGGAAAGGAGGGCTTGACTTTATGAGCGATTTTGAAATCCTTTCAATTGTATTTAAGAAAATAAGCTAACAATACAGACAAATTTCAATAGCGCAAGCCGAGCCATTCATAGCCCTACAGGCTATTTCATAGAGGGCTGTCGCCCTATAAATATAAATTAAAAAAACTACGAAAAAGAATACAAGTACTCTTTTTCGCAGTCTTTTAATTTATATTTGCTTGATTTGTAGCTATAATTACGAGCAACCTCCAGCTCGAATCCGCTTTGCTATTTCTCGCTGGAGATTGTCACAACGTTACTTATAAGCCGAGCCATTCATAGCCCTGCGGGCTATTTCATGGAGGGCTGTCGCCCAATAAGTATAAAATAAAAAGTAGTTGCCTGAGTATGTAAACATCCTCATTCAACTACTTTTATTTTACACTTACTCGGCTTGTAGCTTAACCAAAGTATCTCTTTAATAATCCTTCGAATGCTTTGCCGTGTCTTGCTTCGTCTCTTGCCATTTCATGTACTGTGTCATGAATTGCATCAAGGTTTGCAGCTTTTGCTCTCTTTGCAAG